>ERZ1026977.141-NODE-141-length-40503-cov-8.625816_pt1 | contig 40503 bp, 52 predicted proteins | sample MGYA00519292_ERZ1026977 | MGnify/ENA primary metagenome ERZ1026977 (study PRJEB26926, sample SAMN06164410) | human gut metagenome | biome: ENVO:00009003; feature: ENVO:2100002; material: ENVO:00002003 | host: Homo sapiens | place: USA | collected 2012 ... | reverse complement strand
GCTCGGAGATGTGTATAAGAGACAGGAAACAATATTTTAAAATAGAATGGGATTTTAGGCATATAATCTCTGTTATGTTGGCTGGAATTACAGTAATAATAGTGTGTATCTTGTGTAAGTTTATAATTAAAGGCACAATTATCCAGCTAATAAGTGCAATGATAATTTCAGTTTTGGCTTATTGTGGAGTACTAATTGTCTTGAAAAATGATATTTTAGTGAGTTTAATTAACGAGGTACTAAAGAAAAAGAATACTAAATAACGCTGATTGTCAATTAATAAAGAATAGGAAGGTAATACAAAATGAAAATAGCAGTAGCAGGAACAGGATATGTGGGATTATCTATTGCCACTCTTTTATCTCAAAATCATGAGGTAATGGCGGTAGATATTATTCCAGAGAAAGTTGAGAAGATTAATAAAAGAATCAGTCCGATTCAGGATGAGTTTATTGAGAAATACTTAAAGGAAAAAGATCTGAATCTGACAGCTACATTAGATGCAGAAGCAGCATATAAGGATGCAGATTTTGTTGTAATTGCAGCCCCGACCAATTATGACAGTAAAAAGAATTTTTTTGATACATCAGCGGTAGAAGCAGTAATAAAGCTGGTTATTGAATATAATCCAGATGCAATTATGGTCATTAAATCAACCATTCCGGTAGGCTATACTGCAAGTATCAGAGAAAAATTCCACTGCGACAATATTATCTTTAGTCCGGAATTTTTACGTGAGTCAAAGGCACTGTATGACAATCTGTATCCATCAAGAATTATTGTAGGAACAGATATTGAAAATGCTAGGCTTGTAAAGGCTGCGAATGCATTCGCTGGATTACTGCAGGAAGGTGCTATTAAAGAGAATATTGATACTTTGATTATGGGATTTACAGAAGCGGAAGCAGTGAAGTTATTTGCTAATACATATTTGGCTCTCAGAGTATCATATTTTAATGAGCTTGACACATATGCCGAAATGAAAGGGTTGAATACACAGCAGATCATTAACGGTGTGTGTCTTGATCCAAGAATTGGATCACATTATAATAATCCGTCATTTGGTTATGGTGGATATTGCTTACCGAAAGACACAAAACAGCTTTTGGCAAATTATGCAGATGTTCCTCAGAATATGATGTCTGCAATCGTTGAGTCTAATAGAACAAGGAAAGATTTCATAGCAGATCGTGTATTACAGAAAGCTGGATATTATGCCTATGGAGATGAGAATACATATGATGCTTCTATGGAAAAAGAGGTTGTAATTGGAGTATATCGTCTTACTATGAAGTCAAATTCAGATAATTTTCGCCAATCTTCTATACAGGGAGTTATGAAAAGAATTAAGGCTAAAGGTGCATCGGTTATTATTTATGAGCCAACATTCTGTAGTTTCTGTAGTTGTAGCAGTGTAGGCAGAAACTGTTGGAGTTGAAGAATTAACAACTTGAGAAATATCAGGAACCGGATTTTCAGTAATCTGTGAGGTAGAATTTTCTTGAAATATTTGCAGAAGATGTTTTTCCTCATAAAGCGTACCAAGGCTTCTTCCAGTAATGTATTTACTGCGGTTGGGATGCAGGTAGCTGTATCTGCCACGACTGACTTTGAATGTAATATTATATTTTTCAGACAGCAATCTGGAAAAATCTTCTTGTGATATTGCCTGTGAAGCAACTGTATCAATCGCATCACGAAGATATTGCTTCTCGGTTTGAAAAGTAGTCTGCCTTGGAGTCAGTCCTTTTTTTTCAAGTTCTGTATTGTGTTTATCGAGATTTTTCTGTCCTCTGCGTTTTGCCCAGTACTCTTTTTCAGAAATTTTCCTTTCCGCAGGTGTTAGTAGGTCTACCTGGTTCAACCCATTGGCGGTACACATATCCATGACTTTTTGCTTCAAATAGATTCGGTATCTATCGGAAAGATGATGTTTATAGCCAGCTTTGGAATCCCGATCAAATTCCATATAGGGCTGAGGCTCAGTGTCATATTTGCGGATACTGTTGATTACGATATGTACATGAATATTGCCACTGCCATTATGACCGTCAGTGTGAGTACAGACAAGTGCCTGGTGTCCGGGAAAATTCTCTTTGGCATATTCCACGCCAAGCTGCTGTGCCAGTTCTCCAGTTAATCCATGTTCGTCCCGGTCTTTAGGATCGAAGCTGATGATATAGTGGTGTGACTTGATTTCATTGTAAGATTGGTTCTTATGAAAATAAGCATTTGTTTCCTGACATTCCGCTGCAAAGGTAAATGAATCGCAGTTTATACCGTCAAGGTAATATTCCTCACGAATAAGCATATGACCGTTTTCATCAAGGATAGGTTTCTGTGTATATTCGTCATGTTGAAAGATCAGATAACGTTCAGCTTCTCCATAATCTGTATTTTTACTTGCGATATGTTTCAGTATTGCCATGAAAGTCACCTGCCATTTCCATTACCTTATATTTCATTTCGTATAAATCTCGAAGTCGCTTATTTATTTCTCCACGCATTTCTTGAGAAAGAATGCCGCCCTGGTTAAAATATTTTGCAATCTGATTGAGGTTGCTACCTATCTTTCCAAACTCTGCGAGCAGTTTCTTTATTTCTGGAACATCAGCAACCAGATTGTAATTTACAATTACCTTTTGGTTATTCAATACCTTTCTGACATATTCTGAAATGGAAAGGTTTGCGTCCTGGGCGGTTTTCTGTAAAATCTCATATTCTGTTTCGGTTAAACGGAAGTGTACGTCTTTGGTATAGGTAATACATTTATCTTTCTTTGGTCTAGCCATGTTTATCAAAATCCTTTCATATTTCTATATTTGTTTAAAGAGAATCCATACAAACTGCTCTGGCAGTACATAGGGGAAGTGATAGGAAATATCACGTTGCGATACGGTAGTAGGAGCCAGAAAAACATATTTGTTATATGCGTCGAGGGTATGGGGAAACGAAATCCCCATCAAGTTGCTGATAGCCAATAACCGCAAAGCGGGTTATTGTGCTACAAAGCGAAACTTGCTCTAAGAAAGAAATCCCTCTACTAATAAGGCTTTGGAAAGCCTGTTTACCAACCCTCAAAATGAAAAAAATAAAAAAACAGGAAATGCAGGTTGGTAAATATCCTCTGCCGAGCTTTATAGGTAGAAGTAATTTTTTCCGGGAGGTGTAAAAATGGCAGAGAAAGAATTACCAACACCAGAAGAAATGCAGGAGATGGCAGAGATAGATATTAGAACGGTGGACACAAGCAGTCTAGTAGATATAGAGCAGGTGCAGATACAAACAGAACTGCCACAGGAGGAACGGATTGCAGATTATATCAGGCAGATTAAAAATCCGTATTGCTATATCTCTCATGGAGTAGTGGTAAAAATAAGTTTTAATGGAAAATGTACACTGGAAGAAAGCCTGAGCAGGTGTATTTCGTTATGAAAATGAAGAAAAACAGGATGGAAAGAAATTTAAAAAAGAATGAAAAAAGGTATAGCAGTGAGCCAGAAGTTATGTTAATATGGTGTTGGGTCAAAATTTAAAAGCATTCAAGAAGCCATGAATTTCTTGGTTTACACTGCCGGACGGCATAGTAAATTAGGAGGTTGATGGCTTTATGTATTTCAATCAAAAGTCTATATTAGCAGCGGACTATCTAAGACTCTCCAGAGAAGACGGAGATAAATTGGAAAGTGATAGTATCCGCAATCAAAGAAGTCTGATTAACGATTTTGTAAAACAGCACCCGGAGATCACATTGGTCGATGAATATGTTGACGATGGTTACAGTGGAACAAATTTTGAACGTCCTGCATTTAAGCGATTGCTTGAGGATGTGAAAAAAAAGAAAATCAACTGTATTATCGTCAAGGACTTATCCAGACTGGGAAGAAACTATATTGAAACAGGAAGATACCTGGAAAAGATATTCCCGTTTCTTGGAGTAAGGTTTATTGCAGTTACAGACCATTATGACAGTGCAGCAGAATCGGATGATGCAGACCAGATCATTGTTCCTTTTAAGAATCTGATAAATGATGCTTATTGCAGGGACATCTCAATTAAAATCCGAAGTCAGTTAGATGTAAAAAGAAAAAATGGACAGTTTATTGGCAGCTTTGCAGGATATGGCTATCAGAAAGATCCAGAGAATAAAAATCATCTCATCATAGATGCATATGCAGCAGATATAGTTCGATATATTTTCAATCTGAAAATGGACGGGTACAGTTCTCAAAGGATTGCTGAGAAGCTGAATGAAATGGGAGTGCTTCCACCAATGGAATATAAACGAAGCTGTGGTATGAACTATAATAGTGGATTTCGTTCAGGAGCCAAGCCTAAATGGGCGGTCACAACTGTAAATCGCATTTTGACAAATGAGTTATATACAGGAACGATGGTTCAGGGCAAGAATCGTAAAATCAACTATAAAGTAAAAGAGTGCAGACCAGTAGCTGAAGAAAATTGGATTCGTGTAGAGAAAACGCATGAAGCGATTATTGCAGAGGAAGTATTTCAGTATGTACAGTCATTGATGGAACTGGATACCCGCACAGCACCAGAGGAAGAATCTGTATATATTTTTTCGGGATTTTTGCGATGTGGAGATTGTGGGCAGAACATGGTAAAGAGAAGTACAACAAAAAATGGAAAACGGTATTATTACTATCATTGTTCTACATATAAAAATGGAGATGGCTGCAGTTCTCATCTGATTAGTGAAAAGACGGTTCATAAAGTTGTTTTGGATGCCATACAAAGGCAGATTGCCTTATTGGTAAATGCGGAGAATATCATTCAGAACAGTGGAATGAAAAATTATAAAAAGACAGAACTGGATTCACTGGAAAAGCAGTTGTTGGTTCTGCATGAGGAAGTAGAGAAGTATAAAGATTTGAAAACCCGGTTGTATCAGGATATGTTAGATAACATTGTGACGAGAGAGGAATACCATGAGTATAACCGGAGATTTACAGACAAGCTGCATAATGCGGAAAAGGCAGAACGTGAATTAGAGCAGAGGAAAGAAAAGGCCACTGCGGAGGGAAAACGGGAACACCCTTGGATTGAGGATTTCAAGTGCTATCAGAATATTACACAGCTTGATCGTAAAGCGGTAGTTACTCTGATTGATAAAGTCATTGTGTATGGGAAAGATCGTCTGGAAATTTGCTTCAAGTATGCAGACGAAATACAGGAAATGACAGAAGCAGCTCAGAATATTCGGGAAATGGAAGAAAGGGAAGGTAGATTTAAATGCGGTGCGTAAGTTATACAAGGACTACATCGTGCAAAAATACAAAGAATATTCCATCAGATATTATCCAACAGCAGAATGAGCATATTCAGAACTATATACAATCACATGGTTGGAAGCTGGTAGCAAAATACAGTGATCGGAAAAAAGATGCAAACGAAAATACAGCTTTTGAAGAAATGACAGCGGATGGAATTAACCGTAAATTTGATATGGTGGTAGTAGATAGTGTTGACCGTTGTGGAAAATATATTTCCTGTGCGGAAGATGTACTGGTTAAAACATTCTTCCCGGCGGGACTTCACTTTGCGATAGTGCAGAGCGATTTTTGTAGTATTGGAAAAAGCAGGGAAGAAATAGATGAGTATTTCAGAAAAGAGAAAATTGCGGTACAGGTAAAAAGTATGCGTGAATATACGATTCGTGAGCAGATAGAGGGATATTACACAGTTCACGATGAAAAATACGGATACATACTTTCAGAAGATAGAAAAGAATTAATTGTCGAGGAAGAGGCTGCAAAGATTGTACGGGAGATATTTCAAATGACATTGGAAGAAATGTCTATAAAAAAGATAGTAGCCATTCTGAATGAGCGAGGAGAAGAATCGCCAATGGTACATAATGCGAGAGTAGGGCATAAGCACTGGCCGCATTATGAAAATAAGTGGAGCGAAGGTGCTTTGCGTAGGATTTTAGAATGTACGGCGTATGATGGCTATTGGAAGAAAACAATCAATGGAAAGGTCTGCACACTTTCTATAACACCAATATTAGATCCGGGCGTATTTGATAAAGCAAGGGAAATTATAAAGAATCGAACGACTACGGATAATATCATAGGTGGGAAGCCGGGACCATATGTAAGAAAAATCTATGATGAAGCAACTGGAAAGCCGTTGTACCTGAGAAACTTTAGAAGTGGTGATGTTGCTTTTGTGTTCAATCCGCAGATGGGTGAATTACCAAAGAAAAGAAAAATTTATATAGAAGAAGCTAAGGTTACAGAGGCAGTAAAAAATGCAATTTCTTTGGAAATGGATATGGCTGAAAAAATGAAAGCATATTTGCAGACAGAAAAAATGCAACAGCTATTACAGAAAGAGATTCAGCAATATTCAGAAAAGGCGTGGATGATATTTCAGGAAATGGAGCAGGTAGAGAAAGACCGTATTCCTTTATATGAAAAATTCCGGGACTATGAGATTGGTCAGACAGAATATCAGGAGAAAAAAGAAGAAATACAGGCGCAGTTGCAAATGTATGAAAACGATTTTGAAGGACTGATGGACAGGCTTGCAGATATGAAAAAGGCTTACAGCGAGGAAAATGAATGGATAAAAACATTTCAAAGGGAAGAGTTACCGGAGAAGCTGGAAAGTCAACATGTTAAAAAGTGGGTAGATAGGAGACTACGACGAATTTAACGAAAGAGATATGAAAATAGCGTTTATGGCTACGGGGATAGAACGGCGTAGCAGGGCTGCAATGATAGAGGAAAGCGAGGCGGGAAATGAGAAAACGAAAACGACAGGCAGTTAAGAAACTGATACAGTGCGCAGCCGTTATAGCGGCAGGCGTGCTGGCAATTATTTTGTTTATGCTGGCTATCTGGTACAGAGGAAAGAACAGCGAGCCAGTAACAGACGAACAGGTAGCAGCACAGATGCAGCAGGCAGAGCCGCTGGTTATTGAAACACCAGAGGCGGCGCAGAGGCAGACAAAAAGCGCCACGTAATCTGCATAAGTGACGGGTGTTTAGAAGAAATTGGAGAGTATGCCACAAAAGAGCGCTGCTTAGAGGTGCTGGACGAGATACAGAAAGCGTGCGTAAGCTATCTGTTTACGGCTGGCGGTGCAGCCGTAATAAGGGGCGGCATGGACGTACAGCCGTTTGCAGCAGTAATACCGAGGCTGTACGAAATGCCAGAGAAGTAGGAGAGGCAGACAGTGACAGTAAAGGAATTTATAGGCACGCTGGAGAGTTCAGACCGCCTGCGCATTATCGAGGGCAAAGCAGAGGTTTACGTAGGGTATCTGGCAGCGTTCAAACCGTTTGCAGACCATGAGATAAGCGAGGAATACCGAAAATACAGCGGGCATGAGGTAAAGAAGTTTAGAGCAGTGCCGGAGATAACGCACAGACGCTGGAAAGAGCTGGGGCTTTTGAAACCATTAGAGCCAGACCAGACAGCACAGTATAAGTTTAGTGATTTGCAGATGTCGCTTTACTACACCATTTACATATAAGAAAGGAAAGGGCAGGAAGTATGACAAAGAAAAAGCCGGATTTTTTACGGGATTTAGATACTGCAATCATGGACGAGCTTACAGGTGGCGGTATCAAGGGAAATGCAGCGGGACTGGTAGGAACGCTTACACAGATTAAGGAAATTAAGCAGCTATGCGGGCTGCCGTTTTGCGGTTATATGGCAAAGTTGGAAACGGTAAGACCAAGCGGCGTGCCGGACGAGGTAACGGTAGTATTTGCAGAGGACGTACCATACAGGGCTTGCAACGGCATAGAATTTGACGTTATGCAGGAATTTGTAGAGGGCAGCAGGCTTTTACTGACAGGTAAGGTGCAGACGCTTAAGGACTTCCAGAGCGGTAGACTGCTGGTATATATTCTGGCAGATTTTGTGGCGGTATCGGAAAAGGCAGTAGAGCAGGACGAGACAGCAGTAAGAGGCGTTATAGCGAATAAGCCAACATACAGAGAAACACCGAGAGGCAAGCGCATTACTGATATTACGGTAAAGGTAAGAAATGAGCTTACAGGCGGCAGCTGCTTTTTACCGTGCATCTGCTGGCAGGAACAGGCAGACGAGGCGGCGCAGTGGCAGCAGGGCGACACTGTAGAGCTGCTGGGACGGTATCAGAGCCGCCAGTATGAAAAGGTGCTTGATACAGCCACAGGAGAAAGAGAACAGCGCACAGCTTATGAGGTATCGGTACGGCTGATTAGAAGAAAGGAAGAGGTAGAAAATGAGTGTTGAACATATCGGCAAGGGCTATGTAAAAATCTGCGTGAGTGAGGAAGAGTTAGAGAACAGCATAGCTGGGCTTAGCCAGTTAAAACCTATTTTGCAAACGCAAGTAATGAAAGGGAACGGAAGAAACACAAAGCAGGGGCTTATTGACGCAGCAGAGCTGGGAAAACATTTTGATACAGCGATAGATGCAATGACTATGCTTTTGGCTGGGTTTAAGGAAGAAAGCGAGGCACAGAATGAAGAGTAAAACAATTTTAGGAGCAGACGGCGCAACAAAAATGCGGCAGATTACAGTAGGGATACACGGAAAGGGCGGCGAGGCAGGCATAAAGGCAATACAGCAGCTTGCAGGCATGGTGGACAGCTTAAAGCAGTGCCAGACACCACAGGAAGTATACGACAGATATTTACAGATTACGGGGTACTGTAAATGCTGCGTTGATTGTAATTTTATAGACCAAAAGGGAGCAGACGAGCTGATGCGCTTAGCAGCATATCTGGCAGGAAATGAACAGGCACGGGCAGAGGCACAACAGAAAGCGGGTAAAAAGGCATGAGAAAGGTTTATATATGCAGCCCATACAGGGCGAAAGACGGCGCAGAGCTGGACAGAAACATAGATTATGCGCAGCAGCTGACACGGCAGGCGTTAGAGGCGGGCTTAGCACCCATTACGCCGCATTTATATATGACGCAGTGCATGGACGATAAAAAGCCGGAAGAGCGGGCAAGGGGCATGGCTGCGGGGCTTGCGCTGCTGAAAGGCTGCGATTTTGTTATTGCTGGTGTGAAATACGGCATAACAGAGGGAATGGACAGAGAAATACATACAGCAAATATGCTGGGAATTGCGGTTATAGATGCAAACCAGATTAAACGGCATCTGGAATATGAGGAAAAGCGACAGGAGAGGGCGGCGAGCGATTACGCAAAGCTGCATAGCTGCGAATTTTGTAAGGGCAGCAAATTATATAGCTGCACGGGCTACGATTGCAGAGAGCCGTACAGACGGGCTTATGAGTATGCCTTAAGCCGCATAAGAGAGCGGCAGGAAACATGAAAAATAAAAGCGCCTACGGTGGGGAAACACCATAGGCGCTAAGCTATACAGCTTTGAAATACTATAAAAATTATAAGCTATGTATGGCGCAAAGTCAAGAAATTTAACGGGCAGGCAGCCCGTTTTAACACTTGATAAAAGTATTAACGAACCGACAGAGAGGTAGATATATGCCATACGTAGAGAGGGTAACAAAAGCAGGAAATACGATAGAGATAGAGAGGTACTTTACCAGCAGATACAAAAAGAAAGGTATCAGCAGAGGGGATAAGGTAAAGCCAACAAAAGAAGAGCAGGAGAAAGTAAACACCAGACAGGCAGAGAGAAAGTTAAGGATACTCATAAATGCGAACTATGGATATGGGGACTACCATTTAGTGCTTGACTATATCCGCAGGAAAGGAGAACCAGACAGAACGCCGGAGCAGATGCGGCAGGACATAGACGTATTTTTGAGGGAGTGCAGAAAGGAGTACAGAAAAGCAGGGTTAGAGTTCAAATACATACACGTTATGGAGATTGGCAAGAAAGGTGCGAGGCATCACCACCTTGTAGTAAATAAAATTGATACAGAGATTTTACAACGCTGCTGGTATAAGGCATACGAGGGGCATAACAGGGTTAAGGTATTCCCACTGGACGATAGCGGCAACTATGCAGAGCTGGCAAGTTATTTAATCAAGTACACAGGAACGCACAAAAAGGGTACTGACGGAGCATTACAGGGCAAGCGCTGGAATTGCAGCAAGAATTTAGTAAGACCAGAACCAGAGTACCACATAATTTCAGACCGTGAGTATTTCAAGAAAGAGCCAAAAGCAATAAAGGGCTATTACGTGGACAAGAACAGCGTAAGCATGGGGGTACACAGCCCAGAGTATTACGGCTATGGGTATTTAAGATACACCTTAGTAAAAATAACAGATAGGGGGGGTTGAAATGCAGATAATCAAGGGCATTGCCATTGCAGCAGTGTTGATAATAGCCGGACTGCTGGCGCTGATTGTGGCAGCATATCTGGCGTTTAGAATTGCGGCGGCTATTTTTGAGCAGCAGGAGAGCTGGAAAGACAGCGGCAGCAGAAAGGGCAGAAAACATGATAGAAAAAATTAAATACTGGTTATTCCAGAAAGGCAAGGACTGTAAGCGCTGCTTCCTGCGGTGCAGATACTACGATATATGCCGCTGGGACGTACTGGGAAATGCAGGACTACAAAGCGAGGAAACAATAACGCTTTTGGCGATAGAGAACAGCAAGCCGCATAAGGACGGGCTACTTTTTAGAATTTGCCAGTATGTAGAATTTAAGCAGAGAGCGAGGCGAGAAAATGAGAAACTTTAGACTGGACGACGAAAGCGGGCATCAAGAGGCATTATTTAGCTGGGCTGCATACAGAACAGGGCTTATGCCGGAACTGCAATATATGTATCATGTGCCAAACGGCGGCAAACGTGATAAAGCAACAGCAGCGGTGCTTAAGAGGCAGGGCGTAAAGGCTGGCGTGCCAGATATTATGCTACCAGCTGCAAGGGCTGGGTATCATGGGCTTTACATAGAGCTTAAGGCAGGCGAGAACACGACGACCAAGAAACAAAAAGAGTGGTTAGAGTATCTGCGGCAGCAGGGCTATTATACCGCCGTCTGCTACGGCTGGCAGCCAGCAGCGCAGCTGATAGAGCAGTATTTATTACATTCAGACGAGCTTACAAAAGAACAGGAAACAGTAACCATGCGTTAGAGGCGAACGCAGGAAAGAGAGGCAAAGAATGAAAACAATAAGCATTTTGAATTTAAAGGGTGGCGTAGCCAAGACCTTTACAGCGGCAAACATGGCGTATGAGCTTTACAGGCGAGGTTATAAGGTGCTGCTGATTGACAATGATAAGCAGGGAAACTTAAGCAAGGCGTACAGCAGATATGATGCAGAGAACGTAGCACCAGTTACAAGGCTACTGGCTGGGGACTGGGAAAACGCAGACGAGCTGATACAGCATACAGAGTATGAGGGTATCGACATTGTAACGGCGAATATGTCACTTTTTGGGGCTACATGGAATTTAACCAAAGAGGACAGCGAAAACCAGATAGAGAGATATAAAGCGCTGGTATATGCAAAGATGCAGTATTACGGAGATTGCACCATATACGGCAAGTATGATTACTGCATCATTGATAACCCGCCGGATATTGGGCTTAATGTTGTAAATGCGCTGGCAATCACGGACGAGGTAATAGTACCCGTAAAGGTGGACGAGGACGCTTTAGAGGGGCTGGACATTGTGACAGAGCAGATAGAGGACGCAAAGGTATTTAACCCAGCATTAAAGCTGGCAGGCGTGCTGATTACGTCATACCAGAACACAGACGGCGAGGCAGCAGGCGTAGAGTGGCTGGAACAAAAGACAGATTTTAATATTTTGGGTATTATTCGGTATTCCAAGAAAGTAGCAGAAAATACTTTCATGCGTAAGCCGATTTATGAGTATAGCCCATGCTGCGGAGCGGCGCAGGGGTACAAGAAATTTGTAACAGCGTATACAGGGAAAGCGAGGTAGCAAGCGTGGCACATAAAGAGAGATTATGCGTTTACTGGCATTGCCGCAGGACTGGCGGTACGGAGTGCTGGAACTGGGGCAGCAAATTTGCAGGGAAGAAATGCCCGAAAAGCGACGCTTGCGGGCATTGGAGAACGTGCGAAATGTGCAACGGAGTAATGGGACAGTGTAAGAAAAAACAAAGGATTGAGAAAGCGAGGTAGAGAATATGGCAAAGTTTGGTATTAACGACATTCTGAACGCAAAGACGAAAGCAGCAGGGCAGCAGGCACAGACGGACGGATACAAAGAGATTTATTTAAGCCCTTATGAGGTAAAGGCAGCGCAGGAGAATACACACCAGAAATTAGAGAACATAGAAGAGCTGGCAGACAGCTTTTTACACGTAGGACAGGAACAGCCTACAGTATTGGCGAGAGTAAACGGGGAATACCGTATAATCGACGGACACAGACGTAATGCGGCAAATATTTTGAACTTAGAGCGGGGGCATAAGGAGTATGAGAAAGTGCTTTACCGCTTTATGGATATGAGCGAGGCAATGTATGAGCTGCGCTTATTGGCGGGCAACGGATATACGCAGGAACTTACAGCCTATGAAAAAACCAGATTAGTAGAGCGCACCAAAGCTGCACTTATCAGAGCCAAGGAAGAGGACGGCTTAGAGATACAAGGCAAAATGCGTGATTTAGTGGCGGCTATGATAAACGAAAGCAGCACAAACGTAGCCAGAATGGACGCAATCAACAACAACGCAACGCCGGAGATTAAAGAGCAGCTGAAAGAGGGCAATTTAGGTATCACTGCTGCATACGAGGCAGCAAAGCTGGACGAGGACGAGCAGAAAGAAATAGCGGAAAAAGCAGCAGCGGGCGAAAATGTGAGGGCAAAGGAAATAGCGGAAAAGGTAGCAGAGAAAAAGGCAGGGGACGATTACGAAACACCGCACCCAGAAAGCATAACGTCTTTGTGCTATTCCTGCCAGAAATACAAGGACTGCAATGTAAAAACGGGAACGTGCCAGAAATGCGACCAGTACATAAACAAGGCAGAGGCTGAAAAGACGGACGAACAGCGGTACAGCGAAGAGCAGGACGCTATAGACCGCCAGACAAAGAAGAAATTGCAGGAGCGGGCAGACGCAGAAAAAATGGAGCATCTGCCAAGCGAGGGGAATATAGAGCATAAGCAACATGAATTAAAGATAGTGGCATCTTATTACGAGGACGTAATAAGCGGGAAAAAGAGCTTTGAGCTGCGGAAGAATGACAGAGGCTATAAACAGGGCGACAGCCTTAAAATGCTGGAATTTAAGGACGGTAAGCATACAGGGCGCACGATTGATGCAGATATTATTTATATGCTGGAAGATTATACAGGGCTTACAGAGGGCTACTGTATTCTGGGTATCAGAGTAACAGACTATACGGGTAAGGTGTCCGAAACGGACACAGAAAGCGGGGCGGTAAATGTTTGAGTTTATGGACGGCGTAGTAGATGCGATGGAAGAAACGGGAAAGGTAGTAGTAGACGGGGTGGTATATTGCCTGATATGCGTAGCTAAACTGGCGTTGATAATAACAGCGCCAGTATGGGCGCTGCCGTATACGATATGGAGAAAGGGGCGTAAGCAGTGAAATACAGACAGTGGAAAAAGAACTATAAGAAAAAGCATGGAGTAAACCCGCCGTTAGAGCTGGACAAGCGAAAACAGCGCAGGCTTGCAAGAAAAATGGCAAGACAGATAAATAAAACCTTGCCAACAGCAGCAGAAACATTGACGGCAGCTATTAACCGCTGGGCGCAGAGTATAAAGCCAGCACTGGCGACATTATGCGAGAACGTAGCAGCGGCGTTTAGCAATATGGCAGCAGGATTGAGAGAAGAAAGCGAGGCGGTAGAAAATGACTAATATTTTACTGGGAATTATAGCACTGGAATTGCTGGCTATATTTTCAAAGCTGGACAAACTGGAAGAGAGGGGCAGAGAGAATGAATAACGTATCACTTACAGGGCGGCTTACAAGAGAGCCAGAGCTTAGATATGGCGGGCAGGACAATAGCACAGCTATTACCCGCTTTACGCTTGCGGTAGACGACGGGAAAGACACAGATTTTATAAATATTAAGTGTTTCGGGCGTACTGCGGAATGGGCGCAGAAATGGTTAAGCAAAGGCAGCAGGGCAGAGGTTACGGGCAAGATTAAAACAGGCAGCTACGAGAGCCAGCGCACGGGCAGCAAGGTATATTACACAGAGGTTGTGGCAAATAGCGTAGGATTTGGAGAGAGCAAAGCAGAGGCAGAGGCAAGAGGGCAGCAGCTGCCGGAGAGTGACGGGTTTATGAATATCCCAGAGGGAGCAGACGAAGAGCTGCCGTTTAATTAACAGAAAGCGAGGTACAGAACATGGAGCAGGAAGAAACAAAGACAACAGCGGCAACAGGGGTAGAAATGCCGCCAGAGGCTGAAAGCTGGGTACAGCTGCACGAAAGCGAATTAACAGAGCTGATGCAGAAACAGGCAAAGGCTGCAATAACGGAACTGAAAAGACAGGAAAAGCAGGAGCAGAAGAAAGAGAAATACCACAACACTTTTACGCTTATGAAATGTTACCGTGATGCAGTTTTCCATATCGAGAACGCAATAAGCGACGGGCAGCAGTTGGAGCTTAAGGGTATGACGGACGAGCAGCAGCGTACATACTTAGAGAGTATCAGACGCACACGCTTTAAGACATTGATAATGACAGCGCATATAGACAAAGCGGTAGAAGAGATAGAGCGCCGCAGAGAGGCAGCAGGCAGAGGTGTAGAGTACAAGGCTTTTGAAATGTATTTCATGCAGGGCATGGACTATGCGGAAATCGCAGAGGAACTGGATACAGGAAAGAACACACCGAGGCGCTGGGTTACGGGCATCATAAACGAGCTGTCAGTATTATTGTGGGGGATTGACGAAGAGAGGGTAAAGTAAGTGTTTGAAAAAATAAAAGCATGGATAAAAAGAAAGCGGGAAACAGCGAGAGAACAGCAGGCGGCAGACAGGTTGATAAAGCATATAGAGCAGGCGTTAGGATTTGAGCTTTACGAGTGGCAGAGGTTATATATAATAACTGGGATATGGCAGCCGCCAGAGGGACGGCTACACGGAAGAACGACAGCATATATATTGTACTATTTATATTCTAGTACCATCGTGGTAAAAACGTGGTGTTTACATGGGAAAACAAAAGAGATACAATGGTAGCATGAAATGAGTAGGCGATAGCTTAAGCCATGTGCGGCAGCAGTTGCCTACTCTTTTTCTATTCATTCTTTAGCCTCCACCCAGCGCATGAAACTTAGGGCGCTGGGGAATGAAGAAAGAGAGGGGACGGTATGAAAGCATGGGCTAAGAGTTTTTATTTATCAGCGGCATGGGAAAAAACCAGAGCCGCTTATTTAATGTCACAAGATTATATTTGTGAACGCTGCGGGCAGCCCGCAAAGATAGTGCATCATAAGCGCTGGCTTAACAGAGAGAACATAAACGACATAAGCGTTACGTTGTGCTGGGATAACTTAGAGGCGTTGTGCCAAGACTGCCACAACAAGGAACACCACAAACAGGAGAGGCATAAGCGGTATCAGTTCGACGAGAACGGCGGCATACTCCCCCCATATCAGAAAAATAATTAAAGGGGGCGAATACCGAGGGGGATACCCTAAAATTACCCTACGGGCGTGCGCACGGGTGGTGTAGGGGGTGTGGTGCGGCGCAGGAATGGAAAGCGGGGTAAAGGAATGGCAACAAAGAAAGAGAAAACCAAAGAACAGAGGATAAAGACCGAAAAGACCAGACTTAAGGGAATTTTTAAGGACTTAGACGAAAACAAAAGAAAATTAGTAACGCCGCTGATAGAAAAGGCTGCATTTATGAGCATTGAGCTGGACGACTTGCAGGCGAAACTTGAAAAAGACGGCTGGACGAGTGAGTACCAGAACGGGCAGAACCAGTGGGGAACAAAGAAAAGCCCAGAGGCAGAAACCTACATAGCGCTTAGTAAGAACTATGCAGCAGTGATTAAGCAGCTTACGGAATTAGTACCAGCTGCGAAACGAAAGACAAGCAGGCTGGCGGCTTTGCGGGAAGAGTAAGCAATATTGCCGCCTTATCGAAATTATATCTATGAGTACCACGCAAAGATTACAAGCGGCGAAATCATAGCGGGAAAATGGATAAAGAAAATATACGAAATCATTATAAACGGGCTGCAAAAGCAGGAGTATTTTTTTAATGCAAAGGCTGCGAATAAGGCTATACGGTTCATAGAGAACTTTTGCCACCACAGCAAGGGACGTAATGATTTAATCAAGTTGGAGCTATGGCAGAAAGCCATAGTTTCTGTTATTTTTGGCATACAGGACGCAGAAAAAATACGTATTTTCCGTGAAATTTTTATTGTAATTGGCAGAAAAAACGGAAAAAGTTTATTTGCATCTGCGATTATTGCATATATGGCGTACTTAGAGCCAGAGTATGGACAAGAAATATACTGCTTAGCGCCGAAATTAGACCAAGCGGCGCTGGTGTATGACGGATTTTATCAAATGGTACAGGCAGAGGACGAGTTAGCGGAGCTGGCAAAGAAACGGCGCAGCGATATTTATATTGCGGAGAGCAACACGGTAATAAAACCGATTGCTTTTAATGCCAAGAAGTCAGACGGATTTAACCCGCAGCTTGTGGTATGTGATGAAATGGCAGCATGGAGCGGGGACGCTGGACTAAAGCAGTATGAGGTTATGAAATCCGCTTTAGGCGCACGTACTCAACCTATGATATTGAGCATAAGCACTGCCGGATATATCAACGACAGTATTTATGATGAACTAATGAAACGTAGCACAAGTTTCTTGAAAGGAAACAGCAAAGAGCGCAGGCTATTACCATTCCTTTACATGATTGATGATGTGGAGAAGTGGAACGACATAGACGAACTGAAAAAGGCTAACCCTAACATGGGCGTATCCGTAAAAGAAAGTTTCTTTATGGACGAGATAGCAGTAGCAGAGGGCAGCTTAAGTAAAAAAGCAGAGTTCCTTACAAAGTATTGCAATATCAAGCAGAACAGCTCTATTGCATGGCTGGAATATCAGACGGTAGAGAACGCCGGAGTAGAAAAGACCTTAGAGGACTTTAGGGACTGCTACGCAGTGGGCGGTATCGACTTAAGCCAGACAACGGACTTAACGGCAGCCAGTGTGGTTATTCAGAAAGACGGTACACTGTATGCGTTTACACAGTTCTTTATGCCACGGGGCAGGCTGGAATACTTACAGGCTACGGACGGCGTGCCGTATGACATATTCGTTAAAAAGGGGCTGATAACCTTAAGCGGCGAGAATTACGTAGATTACCACGACGTTTACGGCTGGTTTACTATGCTGCTGGAAGATTACGGCATACGACCGTTGAAAATCGGCTACGACAGATACAGCGCCCAGTACCTTATTACCGATATGGCAAATTATGGTTTTCACATGGACGACGTTTACCAAGGCGAAAACCTTACACCAGTTATACGGGAGTTTGAGGGCATCATAAAAGACGGCGATTTTAAGATTGCCGACAACAATTTACTAAAGACGCATTTCTTAAATGTTGCGCTTAAGCACAACATGGAAACAAGAAAATTCAGACCTATAAAAATCGAGCAGCGGGCGCATATCGACGGCTTTGTATCTGTCATAGATGCAATGACCGTGCGGCAGAAATACTGGGAAGAGTGCGGCGAGCTGCTTAAAAATGCCGCATAGAAAGGAGTGTAAACGGCATGAAATTTTTAGACTATCTTTTTCATGGCAAAGAATTAAAAGCCATAGGTAATTATTTCAAAATGCTGAACGGATACAGCCCGACGTTTACCAGCTTTAGCGGCGGCGTGTATGAAATGGATTTGACCAGAACGGCTATAAATAATTTTGCCACACATTGCAGCAAGCTAAAGCCGGAGATAGAGGGCAGCGCCCTTAAGTCGCTGGAAAAGACATTGCAGCATAAACCCAACTACTTTATGGATACAACAAAATTTATAAAGCGTCTGGCAACGTATGTAGCGGTGGAACACACCGCTTTTATTATACCTATCGAGGACGAATACGGGCGCTTATGTGGCTGGTATCCGCTGCGGGCTGAACGCTGCGAGGTGGTAGAGAGCGAGGGACAATTATATTTACGGTATCTGTTTGCAAATGGCAGCTATGGAGCTATTGAGTTTGAGCGTGTAGGCATTATGACAGACTTTGAATATAAAGACGACCTTTTCGGAGAGGACAACAGCACGCTTGCACCAACTATGCAGTTGATACATACGCAGAATGAGGGAATTATAAACGCTGTAAAAAATTCGGCAAATATCCGCTTTCTGGCAAAGGTGGCAAATATACTGAAACCAGAGGATATAAAGAAAGAGCGGAAACGCTTTACAGAGGATAACTTAAGCGCCGACAACGATAGCGGCATGATTATTTATGATAACAAGTTTAGTGAGCTGAAACAGGTAGAAAGCAAACCGTATACGCCAAACGCATTGCAGATGCAGCACATACAGGAAAATGTATGCACGCATTTTGGCACAAATATGGATATTCTGCAAAATAAATTTGATGAAAATACATGGAATGCTTACTACGAGGGGAAAATAGAGCCGTTTGCAATACAGCTATCGCTTGTTATGACAAATATGAGCTTTACAGAGAGAGAAAGAGCCTGCGGCAATGCTATTTTCTTTTCTGCAAACCGCCTGCAATACGCCAGCAACGCCACAAAGTTAAGCGTAAGCACACAGCTTTTTGACCGTGCGCTACTAAACAGAAACGGCGTAATGGATATATGGAACATGGCACACGTTGAGGACGGGGAAAAGTATTATATCCGAAAGGAATATACAGAGGTAAGCGAACTGCACAAAGGAAGTGAGCAGCCAGTTATCATACAGCAAGTACCGCAGCAGACAGAACCAGCAGCGGGAGAAGAGCCGCAGAAAGGACAGGAAGAGAAAGAGGGTGTAAATAATGCCAGTTAAGAAAGAACGGGAATATAGAACGCTGGTAGCGCCTCTGGCTGCGCAGAGTTCCGGCGAAAAGCGCTTACAGTCGGAGTGCTACGTAGAGGGCTACGCTACTACATTTAATGCGCCATACCTTTTATATGAGTTTGAGGACGGCACAAAGATTTACGAAAGAATAGACGCACACGCATTAGACAGCGCAGACATGAGTGACGTTATCATGCAGTACGACCATGAGGGCAGAGTATTTGCCAGACAGTCAAATAATACGCTGATTTTAGAGCCGGACGTAAAGGGGCTTTTCGTGGCAGCAGACTTAAGCCGGACAGACTTAGCCCGTGGGCTGTATCAAGACATAAGCGCAGGAATGATTACTAAAATGTCATGGGCGTTTACAGTGGCAGAGGAAAGCTACGACAGAGAAACACATACAAGAACAATTTTGAAAATCAAAAAGGTTTATGATGTATCAGCCGTGAGTATTCCGGCAAATAACGATACTGAAATAAGCGCCCGTGCTTTTGCGAGTAGGAGTTATGAGCGGGAGCGGCAGGAGTTGCTTAAGAGGCGGGCAGCAATACTAAAGATTAAGGCGAGCTTATAAAAATCAAAACAAAAAAGGAGAACACAGACTATGAGATTAAAGGAAATTGAGGCAAGATTAGCCGAAATCAAAGAAGAGCTTAACACCAGAGCGGCAGAGCTTACGGACGAGGAAATTACAAAACTGGAAACAGAGGTAACAGACTTACAGGAAGAGCGTACCGCTTTACTGGCAGCGGCAGAGAAACGTAAAAAGCTGCTTGAAAGAATTGCAGCAGGAGAGCCGACAGGTGGAGCGGGAGCAGATACCACGCTGCTTAGAAATTTCAAGGGAGCAGGCGGCGCAGGAGCAGGAGAACCAGAGGACAAATACGACACTACGGCATACAGAAAAGCGTTTATGAATTATGTATGCAGAGGCGTTGCTATTCCGGCAGAGTACAGAGCAGCTGAAACCACCACCACAGCAGACAGCGGCGCTGTGATTCCGACAACTATTATGAATGAAATTATCCAGAAACTGGAAAGCTACGGCAGCATTTATGCAAAGGTGCGTAAGATTAACGTACAGGGCGGCGTTTCCATTCCGATTGCAGACTTAAAGCCTACTGCACACTGGATTACAGAGGCAAAGAGCAGCGACGACCAGAAAGCATCTGCTAAAAATTCCGTAACTTTCAATTATTACGGTTTGGAGTGCAAAATTTCCCAAAGCATTTTAGCAAATGTAGTAACATTGAAAATGTTTACTGATTTGTTCGTACCTATGGCAACAGAGGCAATGGTAAAGGCTATCGAAATTGCCATTTTCAACGGTACAGGCGAGGGGCAGCCGCTGGGCGTTCTGAAAGACAGCAGGGTAACAGCTGTAATTACTCTGACACCGGAAGAGTATGTAAGCTGGAACGGCTGGCACAAGGTAAAAGGCAAAATGAAAAAGGCGTACAGAAACGGCAGCTTTGTTATGAACCAGTCCACTTTTGATACTGGCATTGACGGCATGGAAGATAAGAACGGGCAGCCTATCGGACGCACAAACTACGGCGTGAACGGAGAGGAAACATACCGTTTTATGGGTAAGAATGTGGAAACTGTAGAGGACGACGTTTTACCGAGCTGGGACGACGCAAACGAGGGCGACGTAATCGCAGTATTTATGAATTTCTCTGATTACGTTATCAATACCAACATGGAAATGCAGGTAGTGAAATGGACAGACCACGACAACAACAAGATTAAGAATAAGTGCTTAATGGTAGTGGACGGCAAAGTAGCTGACGCTGCGGGCATTATCTTAGTTAAAAAGGGTGTAACAGCAGTGTAAGAAAGCGAGGCAGAGCATGAAAGGATACTTAGACGCAAAAGAGCTGGAAAGCTATAAGAAAGAGGATTTGCAGGAACTGGCAAAGCAGCTGGGCGTAGATGCAGAGGGAACAAAGAAAGAAATTGCTGCACGCTGCGCAGCCGTCGAGGTAGACATACCAGACGACAACGAGCTTACGGAAGAGGACAAAAAAGCAGCAGCCGAGGCAGCAGCAGAGGCGGCAGCTAAAGCCGAAGAGGAAAAGGCGGCAGCCGAGGCAACAGCGAAAGCCGAAGAGGAAAAGGCGGCAGCAGAGGCGGCAGCTAAAGCCGAGGAAGAAAAGAAAGTAGCAAGGCTGGTAAAAGTGAAAGTAAAGCGCCGTTTCCGTGATATGGAATTAAACCAGATTAAGGATGCTGGGGACGCTTACACCGTAAGCAGAGAACGTGCAGCAGTTCTGGAAGAGGCAGGCGTAGCAGCAGTAATAGAAGAGTAAGAAAGAGGGTGCAGGCTGTGGCAGCAGATACCACAACATTAACCGAGAAAATGCGGGCGGCGCTGCGTATCAGCAGCACCAGTGAGAAAATCACAGAGGAAATAAACGACTGTATAGCCGCCTGCAAAGCTGATATGAAAAACGACGGCGTAAAAGTGATAAAAGAGACAGACGGGTTGATTATCAGAGCAATTACACTGTATTGCAAGGCAGAGTTTGGTTTTAACAATGCTGCGGAACAATTTAGAAAGTCATACGACGCACTTAAAATGCGCTTATCTTTATCAGCAGAATACAACACAGCGCCGCAAGTGTCCGAAACGGACACCAACAGCACAGAAAGTGGGGTGTAAAGCGGTGGAGTGGCTGGACGAATTAACACTTATTGCAGAAACAACAGCAGAAAACAGGGTAAATAAAAACGGCTTTGCAGTAAAGCCGGAAGAAAGCCCCCGCACTGTATTCTGCAACAAAAAATCAGTAGGGTACAGTGAATATTTTAAGAGCCAGCAGACAGGAAAACTGGTAGAGGCAAAGTACGAGGTACACAAGGCAGATTATGGCGGCGAGGACGTAGTAGAAGTAAACGGGCGGCGCTATTTTGTACTTAAGACCTACGATACAGGAACAGACACCATAGAGCTTACGCTTACAGATTTACGCCACAGAAACGAGGTGTAAGCATGGGAGAGTTTAACACAGTCGGGCTGGAAGATATTATAGACGCTTTCAGCCGGAGAGAGGCGGCTACAGTTGAGGCAGTCCCCAAAATGCTTAAAGCTGGTGCTGATGTGCTGATAGAGGCACAGAGAGCAGAGGCACAGGCAATGGGACTGAATGAAACGGGCGGTTTTATCAATTCCATAAAAGCTACGGGCGTAAAGGGCGACGATACGGAGAAATACGTAGAGATATACCCACAGGGACGGGCAAAGCATGGAAACGACAGAAAAGGAGATAAAAGCAAGGTGCGCTATGCAACAATCGGCTTTGTGGCAGAGTACGGCACAAGTAGCCACGCTGCACGCCCTTATATGACAGTGGCAAACGAAAAGGCGCACGAAAAGGTAGTAGAGGCACAGCGCAGTATATGGGAGAGTGAAACAGGCGAATGAGTATACAGGAGATTTTAGAAAGCGCAGGGTTGCCAGCCCAGAGAGGCGTTTACACTGGACGGGATAAGCCAGACGCATATTATACGTTTCTACGGCTGCTGGGTACGCCTGCGGTAAATGCAGACGACGAAGAGAAAGAGCGCAGGGAAATGTATAGAGTTACGCTTTTCCATAAGGGCGATTTTGAGGCGCAGCTTGATAAGACAAAAGAGGTATTGAAAGCAGCAGGCGTTTATATCAACAGCATAGACGCAGAAAGCTACGAAACAGAAACGGGGTACTGGTTAGTGCCTATCACAGTCGAGATTTTGAAAGAGGAGTGATTAAACAATGACACTGGGACTGAAAGATTTATATTACGCCGTATGCACAGAGGCAGACGGAGCAGAGAGCTACGGGACACCTAAGAAAATGGCAGAGGCAATGAGCGCCGATTTATCCGTAAAGACAGCAGACGGCAGCTTGTATGCAGACGACACATTAAGCGAGAGCGTCACGGAGTTTGCAAGCGGAACGCTTAAGCTGGGAATTAAAGACCTTACGCCGGAAGTGCTGGCAGAGCTGCTGGGGCAGGCAGTAGATAAGAACAGCGTAGTATGGGCGGGAAAAGAGGACGAGCCGCCGTATGTTGCTGTAGGGTTCAGAGCTAAGAAAACGGGTGGTAAATACCGTTACGTATGGCTGCTTAAAGCAAAATTTAAAGTACCGTCTGAAAAGTACGAAACAAAGGGCGAGAGTATCAAGTTTAACACGCCGGACATTGAGGCATCTTTTACAACAAGAAAGAAAGATAACTTGTGGAAAGCAGACTTTGTGGGAACAGAGGAAAGCGCAGCGGCTAAAACGTGGTTTACAGCAGTGCCGGAAAAGACAGCAGCAATGGAAAGTGTATAAAACAGGAAAGGAGAGAGGCGTAGCATGGGCTGCGCCTTAATTTTATATCATGGGAGCATTAAAGAGCGGGGCTTTTCCCGTAGAGCTGAACGGCAAAGAATATGGTTTACTTTTTTCACTGAACGCATTAGACGAAGTGCAGGAAAAGTTTGGGGGCTACGACAAATTAAGTGAGGTATTCAATAAAGATAACCCAAACCTTTTTAAAGATACAAGGTGGTTACTTACGCTGCTTATTAACGAGGCACTTTTAGCAGAGGACGAAAACGCCCAGCTGCTTGAAGAGAAGAGGGTAGGCAGACTGATACACGCAGGAAATTTGCAGGAAGTACAGAACGCTATTTTTAAATCGTTCTACAGAGGAACTGCGGGAGACAACAGCGACACAGAGAACGAAAACGACGGAGAAGAAACAACAGAAGAGGGAAACAGGGCAGCCGTGCAGGAAAATTAGATACTGCACGGCTTTTGTATATTGCAGTAGTGCTTTTGAGATACAGGGAACGTGAGGCATGGAGAAAAACACCATACCAGATAACGACACTGTTTAAATATCACAAGGAATATAACCCGCACATTTTCCGACAGGAACAGGCGGGAACATCAGCAGCTACAGAAAACATGGACGATATAGACATAGCGTTAGGGGGCTTTTAATTATGGCAGATAAGACGCAGAACGTCAAAACAAGGTTAAGTTTTGACGGAGAGGCAGAGTATAAAGCAGCCTGCAAGGAAATTAACAGCACCCTTAAAGTGCTTAATTCTGAAATGAAACTTGTAACGGCTGAATATAAGGACAATGCAAGCAGCGTAGATGCGCTGAAAGCAAAGCAGGCGGTACTACAGAAAACATACGACGAGCAGGCAAAAAAGGTAAAAGAAACCGAGGCGGCTTTAGAAAAATGTCGCAAGGCAACAGGAGACAATAGCGAAGAAAGTAAAAAACTTGAAACCCAGTTAAATTACCAGAAAGCAGCGCTTGTAAAGACAGAGCAGGAATTAGGCAAAACGACTGACGAAATGGAAAAAGCAGAAAAAGCCGCTGACGAAATGGGAAAGGAAATAAAAGACAGCGGGGAACAGGCAGACGACGCAAAGGGAAAATTTTCTGGATTTACAAGCGTGCTAAGCGGAATGGGTACAGCGCTTAAAGCAGCAGCAGCGGCGACGGCGGCAGCAGTTGCGGGAGCGGCAACAGCCATAGGAGCGCTTACCACAAAAGCGATAGAGGGATACGCAGCACAGGAACAGCTTGTAGGCGGTGTAGAAACTCTTTTCAAAACGTCGTCTGATACGGTTGTTGGTTATGCAAACGACGCATATAAAACAGCCGGAATGTCTGCAAATGAGTACATGGAAACAGTTACCAGCTTTTCAGCGTCGCTGCTTGCCAGTATGAATAATGACACGGCAGCGGCAGCAGAAAAGGCAAACGTGGCAATTACGGATATGTCAGACAATGCAAATAAAATGGGTACTGATATATCGCTTATACAGAACGCCTATAACGGTTTTGCAAAGCAGAATTATACCATGCTGGATAATTTAAAACTGGGATATGGCGGTACAAAAGAGGAAATGCAGCGACTGCTTGATGATGCAAGCAAGCTATCCGGCATTAAGTATGATATTTCATCATATTCAGACGTTGTAGACGCTATTCACGTCGTACAGACGGAAATGGGCATAACAGGGACAACGGCAAAAGAGGCAAGTACAACAATAGAGGGTTCGGTTAGTTCTATGAGTTCAGCGTGGGACAACTGGGTAGCTGGAATGGCAGACAGCGAGGCGAATTTCTCACAGCTTACAAGCAATCTGGTAGACAGTATTGTAACAGTGGTAGGGAATATAGCACCGAGGGTAATAGAAACAGTGCCGAGGCTGGTAAGCGGACTGGGAGAAATCGTAGAGCAGCTTGCAACGTATATACCACAGGTTATACAGGAGTTATTACCGCCTTTAATGAGCGGCGTACAGGACTTGCTTAATACGCTGGTTGGAATGCTGCCGGAAATGATAAGCATAATCGGGCAGATTATACCGACAATCATAGATACGCTGCTTACTATATTACCGCAGCTTTTAGAGGCAGGCGTACAGATTATTACGGAATTGGCGCAAGGTATCGCACAAGCGTTACCTACATTGCTGCCAACAATCGTAACGGTGGTTACGAACATTGTAACCATGCTGATAGAAAATATACCGTTGCTGATTACAGCAGCATTACAGCTGCTTACGGGGCTGGCACAGGGGCTGGTAGCAGCGCTGCCTGTACTGATTGAGGCACTGCCGGAAATCATAACGGCTATCATAAATGCACTGGTTGAGGGCATACCGCTTATTATTGAAAGTGCGGGCGATATTATAGTTGCATTGATTGACGGCATCATAGATGCAATACCGCTTTTAATCGCAGCCATACCGCAGATTATAGCAGCCATTGTAACAGGACTGATTACGGGACTGCCTAAGATTTTGACGGCGGCAGGCAAGCTGGTAACGACAATCATAAATAAAATAAAAGAGCTACCTACTCTGATACCGCAGGCAATCGCTGCGGGCGTTGAGAAAATAGCAGAGTGGGGCGCAAATATGCAGGAAAAAGGCGGCACAGTTATAACAGGTTTTGTAACGAAAGTTATAGATATTGTTAAGGAGCTGCCGCAGAAAATCTGGAACAGTATAGTAAGCGCAGTAACCAGAGTGGCTACGTGGGGCGCAAATATGCAGACCAAAGCCAAAGAAGTAATGAACACAATGCTTACGAACATTGTAACGATTGTGAAAGAAACGCCTGCTAAAATCTGGAACAGTATAGTAAGCGCAGTAACCAGAGTGGCTACGTGGGGTAACAATATGCTTACGAAAGCCAAAGAGGTAATGAACGCCATGGTAACAGGCGTTATTACGATTGTTAAGGAACTGCCGCAGAAAATCTGGAACAGCATAGTAGGGGCAGTTACCAAAGTGGCTACGTGGGGCAACAATATGCTTACGAAAGCCAAAGAGGTAATGAATGCCATGGTAACGGGCATTGTTACGATTGTTAAGGAAATACCGCAAAAGATTTATAACAGCATTTCTGGTGCAATTTCCAAAGTGGCTACATGGGGTACAGAAGTAAAGAACAAAGCCGTAGAGGGCATGAGAAATGTAATTACTGGAATAGCAGACGTATTTAAGGATATTGGCAGTACGTTTGCAGGGTTCGGTAAAAACATGGTAGAAGGCATCTGGAACGGCATAAGCGGCGCTACGAGGTGGATAAAAGACAAAATAAGCGGCTGGGTAGGCAATGTTACCGACTTCCTTAAGGATTTATTTGGAATTGCCAGCCCGTCTAAGCTGATGCGTGACGAAATCGGCGTATATCTGGCGCAGGGTATCGGCGTTGGCTTTTCTAATGAAATCGGCGGCGTTAAGAAAATGATTGAGGACAGCGTACCGCAGGAGTTTGACGTAGACGCAAAGGTAAATGTAGGCAATGAATTTAAGTATGATAACGACGACAAAAAGCCAAAGCCGAGAGGCGGCGGCAGTGCAGCAGGCGGCGTAGTTGTCAATCAGTATATTTATGCGAATACCACGGACTATGCAAAACAGCAGAAAGAGGCAGCCCGACAGTTCAGAATGATAGCAAGGACGGTGTAACACATGGAAAATGAAAAACTGACTTACATAAATTCAAGGGGCGAGCGGTTAGAGCTGGGAGTAGACAGCGTATACCATTGCAATATAAGTAAAGACGTAGAGGGCATTTCCGGCGTTACGAGCGTCATTTACAGCACAAACAGTATGGGACAGCACGGCGACACCTACGTAGGGCAGCGTATCGAGGCGAGGGACATAGACGTAGTGGGACATATCAACACACGGGACAAGGCGCAGGCATTGGAACTGCGCCGCCGTATGCTTAAGATATTTAACCCAGAGCTTAGCGCTACGCTGGTGTATGAGTACGGCGGCTTTAAGCGTGTGATTGATTGCAGGGCGTATGGAGAGCCTAAGATACTAAAGAAAGAGGTACTTTATGAGTTTGATTTACAAATAGAGTGCCTTAACCCGTTCTGGCGGGAAGAGGAAGAAACAAAAGAGGATATAGCAAGCTGGGTGGCTGCGTGGCATTTCCCTTGCGTTATCGAAAAGGACAGCACAAAGAGCATGATATACGGATACCGAGCGGAAAGCGTAATAGTGGACTGCTACAACGAGGGCGACGTATCAACAGGAATGAGGATAAGGTTTACAGCACTGGGGACAGTTTCAAACCCGATACTGCTTAATGTGGATACCGAGGAATTTATACAGATTAACGCCACTATGAAAACGGGCGACGTGATAGAGATTAACACGAAGTACGGCAGCAAGGGCGCTAAGCTGATAAGGGACGGCGTAGAAACCGACTATTTCCGCTACATTGATGTAGACAGTACATTTATGCAGCTTGCCATAGGCGACAATATGTTTAGATATGATGCAGCCAGCGGCGTAAATTCTCTGGAAGTATCCATATTCTACAGCAAGGAATTTTTAGGAGTGTGACGGTATGGAGCTTAGAGTATTCGACAAGACAGTACAGCCGCTGGGAGCTATAGACGAGCTGGCAAGCCTGCTATGGCATACAAAGTATTTTGACGTAGGAACTTTTAGCCTGCTTGCGCCGATTACGGACAATAACAGCCGTTTGCTGGTAGAGGGTAACTTAATAACCAAGCACGACGGAAAAAAGGAAGTAAAGACCGCCGACGGCGGCGTATGGCGCAGGGCAGCGCAGATAACCTACGTACACATTACCAAAGACGAGAACGGCTTAGAGCAGTTAGAGGCACAAGGCTATATGCTTAGCTGGTGGCTTAATAAGCGCTGCATTTATCCGCAGATTGTGGCGACAGGTACAAACCAGTATCTTATAAACCTTATGGTAAAGAACAACTGCGGCAGCGCAGCAGGAACAAAGCGGCGTTTTCCATTGCTTACATTTCTGGCGCAGGAAACCATAGACGGCGTGGCGGTTGAATATGCAAACGAGGTATACGCACAACTGGGGCAGGAAGTAAAGGCAAGGGCGCAGGCTGGAAAGCTGGGCTATGACATTCTGCTTAACGAAAGAGAGAGACTGTTTGGCTTTTATCTGTATAAGGGCAATGACCTTACAGCCACAAATACCGAGGGTAACACACCCTGCATATTTTCAAGAGATTTTGATAATGTCAACGAGCAGGAATACACAGCCAGTATAGAGAACTGCGGCAACTTTATTTATGTGCAGGGAGCAGCTGACGACGACGGCAGCCAGCCAGTAACCACAGTGGACGGCGAGGGCGCAACGGGGCTGGATTTAGTAGAGGTATTCTGCGACGCTACGGACATTGCCAGAAAGTACCAGCAGGGGGAAACAGAGGTAACAATACCGCTGAATACCTATATTGCAATGCTGAAAACGAGAGGCGGCGCAGAGTTGGAAAACTACGGCAAGAACATAAATTTTGTAAGTACCATAAATACAAATTCAAACTTAAAATTTAAGGCTGATTTTGATTTAGGCGACCGTATTACTTGCAAAGAAACTAAGTGGGGCATACAGATAGATGCACGCATTACAGAAGTAACAGAAACATACCAGAAAGGCGAGGAAACCATAGAGGCGACTTTTGGCGACAGCCTGCCGACGCTGGTAGACCAGATTAGGAAAGTGAGGTAGCAGAAATGGCAAACAGCTTACCGTTTAATGCCGTGGCAGTAGACGGAGAGTACGACAGGGTATATAAAGCCGAGGATTGGGCGTGGTACTTTGCTACTTTCATTGCAAACGGCATTTTTCCAAAGCCGAGCGACGGGCTACAGGTAGTAGCTTACAGCGGCATGGAAATAAGAGTAAATGCAGGCTATGCCTTTATAAACGGCTACGCCTTTAGAAATCCTGCAACGCTTAGCGTAACACTGGATACGGCAGAGGGAGCGCTTAACAGGGTGGACAGGGTAGTAGTTCGCTGGGATTTGCCGCAAAGAGATATGTATATTGCGGTGCTGAAAGGCACACCGTCTGCAAAGCCGACAGCAACGGCAGTAACACGCACTACGGAAATATGGGAGCTTGCGCTTGCAGATATTTACGTAGGCAAGGGCGTAACAAGGATACAGACGCAGAACATCACAGACCAGCGGTTTAATAGCGCAGTCTGCGGCATTGTAACAGGAACGGTGGAAGAGATAGACGCAAGCGTGCTTACAAAGCAGTTTACGGACTTTTTCAACACCTACAGCGCAGCCGTGCTGGACGAGTTCAGCGCATATAAGCAGAGTATGGAAAAGTACCTTACAGAGATTGCGGGCGTATATGACAGCTACGTAAGCAAGACAGAGGGCTTATTTGCGCAGTATGAGAGCCAGTTTAACGAAAGATACAGCAGTTTTGAAAGCACGCTTGACAACTGGGACAAGGAACTTTTAAGCGCCTATACAGAATTTATGGCAAAAATTAAGCTATTCCAGTCGGACGCTGAAAACGAATTTAACACATGGTTTGAGAGTATCAAGGACAAGCTGGGTGAGGACATAGCAGGCAGCCTGCAACTGCAAATTGAAGAGCTGGCAGCAGCCATGCAGGAAGTGAAAAAGCAGGCAGAGGCAGGCACGAAAGAAACCAAAGAGGCAATAGCAGCGCTGGACGAGCGACTTAAGAGAGTAGAAAGCGGCTGGGGCATTGACTATAAGCATGATGCTGTACTGGGATTGTGTTACATGGGCGCAGCATACATGAGCCAGCATTACGAAAGAACAGTAGAAACGGCAGTGTTAGGGGCTACCTACGTGGGTAATTCCTATCTTGCAAATACATTTTAGAAAGGCGGCAGACCATGAAAGGATTTCCTAAAGTATTAAAGACAAAAGAGGATTATTACAACTGCCTTGCTATGGTAGCAAGCGGAGAACTGGCAGCAGCAGATTTGCTGGCGAAAATCGAGAGCGCAGAGAACCAGCGTTATATTGAGTGCGGCGTAGCAGCTGTAGAGGAAGAGAAAAAGGCGGTTACGGTATATTACTGCGACGAGGCAGCGGTAGGTATGAAATTTGTAGCAGGCGACGTATCCGGCACGGTGCAGGGAGTAACACATATCCAGACCGACGAGGCAGCGGCAGCAGGAGAGGCGGGAAACGACAGAACAGCCCTTACACTTTCCAAAGCGGTAAAAGCGGGCTGCAAGGTAATTGCGCTGGAACGCACAGACACCGTGGCAGGAATGACAACAGACGACATTGCAGCACTGAAAGGAGTATTAAAGCAGTATGAGTAGATTATTAGTGGACGACGTTACAAAGACCGACGCAAGGGCGCTTTTGAACGTAAATAAAATGGCTACAATCAGCGATATTGTAGCACCGAGCAATGAGTACATTTACGCCAGCGGAGCAAATGAGCTGACCGTAGTAGAGGGTTGCGTAATTGCCGTGGGCGGCGCTGGAATTTTCAAGACAGCAAATACAATTCTTACGGCTGCTAATCTGGACGCAGGCAGCGCTTTTGCGGTAGGTAAGGACTATTACGTATATATCTGCGACAGCAGAATTGACAGCGCAGACGAGAAATACGTAATTTCCCTTAACTCTACATACCCGACAGGCTGGAACGCTACAAACAGCCGTAAAATCGGCGGCTTTCATTATGGACGCTGCCGCAAGGTGGACAGCAATTTACAGCCGCTTAATGGCAGCAGTGTTATATTTGGCACAGGCTGGGAAAGAGCAGTAAGCAACGGCATTGTACCACGTTCTGTATGGACACTGGGACACCGCCCGAAATGCAGCCCAGAGGGTATGGTATATTTAGGCGGCGGCACATGGGTAGATATTTACCTTAATTCTGACGACGGAGCAAAGGGCTTGAAATCAGAGTACGGCTGCGCACCTATGACGGGTACAGAAAGCATGAACTGGTACAACTTTGTAGAACGTCTGGCAAAGAGCGGTAAACGCCTGCCGAACTATGCGGAATTTTGCGCTTATGCTTTTGGCAGCCCTGCCGGACTGGATAACGCAAATACAAACGCATGGAGCGCCACCAGCAACACAGGTAGGGGCGTAACAGGCAGTGTGGTAAATGCCGTTTCTTCCGTGGGCGTTGTAGATGCCGTGGGGCGTGTCTGGGAGTGGCTGGACGAGCTTATTACAAGAGCGGAACACGCCACGAATGCAGACTACCACGCAAGCGTAGCGTGGGGCTGGGACAAGAAAAGCCCATTGAACACAGGCGAGAAGTCTTACGACGTTGGTAACATTTACCAGTATTACGCATATTCTCTGGCGGCGCTGCTAGCGGGCGGCTACTGGAGCAGTGGGGCGGGTTGCGGCGCTCGTGCCGTGAATTGCGACAATTACCCGTGGCATGTCAGTACGGCCGTTGGCGCTCGTGGGGCGTGTGACTCTCTGTAGACGGCGGGCGAAAGCCCAGCCGGATAAACGGGGGTAAGGCATGGACATACAGACAAAAACAGATATTATACACCAGAAAATATACGATTTTCTGCTATATATTTACCATCTGCTTACGAAGTACCCAAAGTATGAGAAATTCAGTTTACAGACGGCGACAAGAAACGCAATTCTTGAAATGCTGCAAGAGGTTATAAAGTGGGATAAGACGGCAACGAAAAGCCACTTATACACGGTAGATACGGCATTGCAGGAAAGTAAAGAATTGCTGCGGCTGGCGCATGACTTGAAGTATAGCGCTATGAACGCACGACACTACGGCGAGAGCTGCCGCAAGCTGAAAGAAATAGGCGTTATGCTGGGCGAACTGATAGAAGAGGTAAAGACCAGAAAATAGCAGGATATGGGGCAGCTGCTTACTTACAGCCTCTGGCGGCGCTGATAGCGGGCGGCAACTGGAACAATGGGGCGAATTGCGGCGCTCGTGCCGTGAATTGCAACAATTACCCGTGGAATGTCAATACGAACATTGGCGCTCGTGGGGCGTGTGACTTAGTGAGAACATTACAAGCACAGAGTTCTACGGAATACTGGCAAGGACTTAGAAAGGGATAAGACCGAGTGTTTAATATCCTATAGTCAGAGTGGCTGTCCCGCCGTGAGGCAAAGAGAAAAAATACGGCTGCTGGTTAGTAGCTACGGCGAAAGGCAGGAGCTTAATACTTGAAGAGAGTAGGATACATTACCGATAAGGACGGGCGGCGCATTACGCTTTTAGAGGCTATGGGCGACTATGGAAACGTACAGAAAGCCTATAACAAAGCCAGAAAGTGTAAACGCCACAGAAAAGACGTACTGATTTTTACGAAAGACAAAGAGGAAAACTTAGACAAGGTGCGGGAAGATATTATAAACCTTGCCTATGAGCCAAGCAAATACCATTACTTTAAGGTGTACGAACCGAAAGAGCGGCAGATAATGGCGCTGCCGTTCTATGACAGGGTGGTACAGCACGCCATAAACAACGTGTTAGAGCCTATATTTGATAAGCGGTTTATATCGCAGTCTTACGCCTGCCGGAAAGGCAAAGGTATGCACGCTGCGTCTGATACGCTAAAAGAGTGGCTGTATGAGTGGAACAAATACCACCCAGACCAGCCGCTTTATGCTATCAAGGCAGATATACACCACTATTTCCAAAGCATAGACCATGCGGTATTAAAAACTGAAATACGTAAGGTTATAAAAGACGCTGGGGTACTGGCATTGCTGGACAGGATAATAGACCACAACGGCAATATGCCGGACGGCGTAGGGATACCAGTAGGAAACCTTACCAGTCAGTTATTTGCAAATATCTATTTGGACGCATTAGACCAGTTTATTAAGCATGAGCTGGGCGTAGAGGCGTACATACGCTATATGGACGACTTTGTAATATTAAGCCCAGACAAGGAACAGCTGCGCAGCTGGCTTGCACGGATAGAGCAATTCTTACGGGAAGAGCTTAAGTTAGAGTTTAACCCGAAAACTACCATACTGGCAGCAAAGAACGGTATAGACTTTGTAGGCTACAAACACAGGGCAACGCACAGGAAAGTGCGAAAGGACAGCATAAAGCGCATAAAGCGTACTATCAAGAAGTGCGAGAGCGGGAAAATCACAAAAGAGCAGTTACAAAAGAGCATACAGAGCTGGACGGGACACGCAGGACACGCCGACAGCTACAACCTACGAAAGAAAATAGAAACGCTGGCAGAGGCAGCCATAGAAAAGGCTGCTTAAGCGGCAGAATGCAGGAGCGAGTACATGAGTAGCAATTTACTAAGGGTAGTACAAGAACAACAGGAAACCATAGAAAAGCAAAGCAGGCTTATTGCTGATTTAATAGCCACTCTGGAAAGCTGGGAGCAGACAGCGGGCTACGACGGCGAAGAGCTGAAAGAGCGGGCAAAAGATTTGCAATTAAGAGAAAGGCAGGATTTATGAACATGACTATTACAGAATTTATTGAGGCGGCGGCACATAACAAAATTATCCAGCTGGTAGTATTGGCGATTGTGTGCGACACGGTTTTTGGCGTGCTGCGTGCAATCAAAGAGAAGAAATTTAACAGCTGCGCAGGCATTGACGGGGCTATCAGAAAAGTAGGTATGCTTATTTCTCTGGTATTCATGCTGGCAATCGACGTACTGATTAAGATTAACTTAATCGGATTTATACCGGAGCAGGCACGTACATATTTAGGGCTTGATACCGTGGGCGTGGCTGAATTTTTCGCATTGCTTTACATTGCCTATGAGGTAGTGAGTATTTTTAAGAATATGGCATTATGCGGGCTGCCCGTAAAAAAGGTATGGGAAAAGGTGCGGGAGTTTCTGGCGAAGTATACGGACGAACTGCCGGACACAGACGAACTGGACGGGGACAGAACCACAGGCAACGTAGAGGAACACAGGACACAGGAAAGATAAGAATAATAAGGACATAGCAGCAAAGAGCGCTTGCGGGACACCGCAGGCGCTTATTTTGTATGCGGAAAGGCAGGAAATATGAACATTAACAGAAAGATAAGTAAGTACAATTTCAATAAGGGCAGCGTTTCCAGAATTAAGTATATTGTTATCCATTATGTAGGCGCACTGGGCGGCGCAGAGGACAACTGCCGATATTATGGCGGCGGCAATAGAAATGCGTCGGCACATTACTTTGTAGGATTTAACGGCGAGGTATGGCAGTGCGTAGAGGACGCTAATATAGCGTGGCATTGCGGAGCGTCGAGCTATAAGCACGCAGAGTGCCGAAACGCTAATAGTATCGGTATTGAAATGTGCGTAAGGAAGAAAAACACAAAGAGCATGGGCGCAACAGATAAAGACTGGTATTTTGAGGACGCAACAGTAGAGGCAGCGGCAGAGCTTACCCGTTAACTTATGAATAAATACGGCGTGCCTGCATCTCATGTAATCAGACATTACGACGTAACGGGCAAGATTTGCCCTAACCCGTATGTATATAACACCAGCGCCCACACATGGGACGAGTTTAAGCGTAAAATCAGCGGACAGGCAGAAACACCGCAGGGCGGCAATGAAAAAACAATCTGGAATTTTCTTACAGGAAAGGGCTTAAATGCTTATGCTGTGGCTGGTATTATGGGTAATCTGTATGCTGAAAGCGGGCTTATGCCGAACAACTTACAGAACACCTATAACAATAAGCTGGGTAAGACGGACGCAGAATATACAGCAGCGGTGGATAATGGCAGCTATGGCAATTTTGTAAAGGACAGTGCAGGCTATGGGCTGGCGCAGTGGACGTATTGGAGCAGAAAACAGGCGTTGCTTAATCATGCAAAACAGGCGGGCGTATCCATTGCAGACCTTAATATGCAGCTGGGCTTTTTATGGGAAGAATTGCAGGGATACACAGCAGTAATGGACGCACTGAAAAAGGCGGGCAGCGTGCGTGCTGCATCTGATGCCGTTCTTACTGGATATGAAAAGCCAGCAGACCAGAGCGAAACAGTAAAGAAAAAGCGTGCAGAGTACGGCGAGGGATACTATAAAAAGTATGCAGCAGGAAACGGTACAAAGTATTACAGAGTGCGCAAGAGCTGGACGGACGCAGCAAGCCAGCTGGGGGCGTTTACGTCACTGGAAAATGCAAAGAGCGCTTGCAAGGCGGGCTATACTGTATATGATGATAACGGCAAGGCGGTATATACCGCAGCAGGGCAGCAGGCAAGCGTAGGCGTTCCGTTTAGCGTACAGGTAGATATTTTAGACCTTAATATCAGAACAGGAGCAGGCACGAACTATGCAAAGACGGGAGAAACCACAGGAAAGGGAGTATTTACCATTGTGGAAGTGAAAGCCGGACAGGGTGCAAGCGTTGGCTGGGGACGCTTGAAGAGTGGCGCAGGCTGGATTAGCTTAGATTATGCCACAAGATTAGCTTAAGTTTTTGAGGGCGGGCGGTTCGCTGTCTGCCCTCTATTTTTTTGCAATTTTATAGGATTTTCTGCATAAAAGCGTTGACAATATACCAAAGTTGGTATATAATAAAATCATGGAAAGGAGATAAGAACAAATAAGAGGCAAAGCCACTGGAAAGGAGAAACGGCACAATGGGTAAGAAAAAGAAACAAAAGAAAAAGCCTATCGAATGGCGAGACCTGACAATCAACGCATTGATAGACTTAATCATAGGCATAATACTTATCATAATCGGTAAGTACATAGGTTAGGGCGAAAGCCCTAACCGACAGGCGGGCGATAAGCCCGCTGCCTATAAAAAATATAACACAAACCCACAGCCGAGTAAAGAGTATGCTTTTGAAATTAGGAGTATTTTTAGTAGTAGTAGGACTGGTAAAGCTGCTTATTGCTTTCGTTTTGAGAGCAAAGGAAAAGAGAGGTAAGGCATGAACTTAGGCGAGAACATAAGGAAAGCACGAAAAGCGGCGGGCGTTTCACAGTCAGAACTTGCGGAACGCCTGCAAGTCCACCAGAAAGATATAAGCAGGTGGGAGAATGGGGCGCACGCACCGACAATAGAAATGTTTGCGAAAATATGCAGAGAGCTTAACGCCTCTGCTGATGAAATTTTAGAATTGAAGTAGATACGAAAGCGAGGGCTTACTATGACAAAGAAAAAGGTAATTTTAGTGGCAGCGGCTGCATTATTTGCAGTAAGCGGTTTAACGGCGCTGCCGTCTGGAAATATAACAGGTGGGGCGGGCTGCATTGTGGTTGCGGCAGTATGCGCCTATTTGGGACTGAAAAAGAAAAGCGCAGGAAAAGAGAACGGAAACAGAACGCCAGCGCCTGCCGCCGCATCTGGTAGCAGGGTTTTAGATACAATCAGAACGAAAGTAGTAGGCGTGACGTTCAATAATGAGGACGGAGAAAACAGGCAGGATATTTTAAGCAGAATGTCCGGCAGTGAAGATATTACAGTAGAAAAGTACACATACAACGGAGAGCCTGCCGCATACGTAAAGTGGGGCGATAAGGTAATAGGCAATCTATCGGCAGAGCTGGCGGGGGACTTAGCGAGAAAGTACCCGAAAGCCCGCTACACCGCAGAAATACTGGAAATTTCTGGGGGGGGGTACAGACGTTCGGGTGCAATATAGAGCTTGACGTAATCGAGGACGCAACGCCCAGCGTAAGCCAGCATACGGGAGAAACTACAGTATATGTAGACCGTAGCAACAAAAAATACCATAGTAAGCCTAACTGTTCGGGAATGAAAAACCCAAAGAGCATACCGCTAAGCCAAGCAAAGAAGAAATACACCGCTTGTAAAAAGTGTTGTAAATAGGTAAAGGCATAAGCCGCAGACTTGTAAAAGAGTTTGCGGCTTTTCGTCGTATATGGGGAAAGAACAGGAACGAAAGAGAGGTAGCAGAAATGGCGAATAAGAAAGGCAGCCGACAGCTGACATGGACAGACCGTATAAGTATTGAGGCATTGAAAAAAGCAGGGCATAGCGTGATAGAGATAGCAGAACAGCTGGGCGTACACCGCAGCACTATATACAATGAGCTTAAGCGAGGGGAATATATGCACAGAAATAGCGACTATACAGAAACATTAAGTTATAGCCCAAACAAGGCACAAATGAAAGCAGAGGAAAATTTAAAGGCAAGGGGTACACAGCTTAAAATAGGAAACGATATTGCATACGCAAATTATATAGAGGATAAAATAGTAAATGAAGATTACAGCCCAGCTGCGGTACTGGGAGAATTGAAAGCACAGGGGAAAGAGGGGGACTTTTCCGTAACAGTATGCGTAACGACCTTATACAGCTACATTGATAAGGGTATTTTCCTTAAGTTGTCTAATAAGAATTTGCCAGTAAAGAAGAATAAGAAGAGAAATTATAAGAAAGTACAGAGGCAACAGAAAAGGGCGGCAGCAGGAGAGAGTATAGACAAACGCCCGAAAGAGATAGATACACGGGAAGAGTTCGGCAACTGGGAAATGGACAGCGTTTTAGGTAAGCGGGGAAAGTCAAAAAATACGTTGCTGGTACTGACAGAGCGGAAAACCAGAAACGAGATTATATTTAAACTGCCAGACCATACAGACGAGGCAGTAGTAGCGGCACTGGATAGATTAGAAAGAAAATGGGGCGCTGATATGTTTAAGCGGGTATTTAAGACAATCACAGTAGACAATGGTAGCGAGTTTGCAGATGCAGAGGGCTTACAGCGTTCTATTATCAACGAGGGAGAAAAGCGGACAAAGGTATATTACTGCCACCCGTACAGCAGTTGGGAGCGTGGCACAAATGAGGTAACAAATAAGATGATACGCCGGAAGATACCGAAAGGCACAAATTTTGACGACAGGACAGAGGAAGAGGTAGAGAGTATAGAGAACTGGATAAACGGATACCCACGCAAAATACATGGCTATCATTCAGCAGGGGAACTATTCGAGGAAGAGGTAAAGCAGCTTGCATAAGAACGGAAATAGGGAGCGTGAGAGGTTGGCAGCAGTGGCAGCCTTACTATTGCGCTGCCTAAAAGTGAAAATATACAATAAAACAGGCTACGTATTGTGCAAAACGGCAAAACGATAAAAACATGAAAAAATGTCGAATTTAATGTTGACATTTTTAGGGATAAGTTTTAGAATGAAAATCGACAAGAGGTTATAAAGCCTCTGCCGATTTTCTTTTTTTATAGGAAACAGCAGAAAAGAAGAGCGTGCAGAGCGTAAAAACTCTGGCACGCTTATTTTTTTACAACGAAAGAGAGGTAGACACATGGAAAATTTTATTAAAGAACATGATTACGCAATATTGGTTTATGCAAAAGAGGACACAGCAAAATACACAGCTGCAATTAAAGCGCTGACAGAAACAAAGAAAATGAGCGGCTGGGATAGAGTACAGGGCGTAACAATTCATAAAGATTGCAGGATACCGAGCCTATACCATGGGGAAGATTTAGCAATAGTTATGGAGAGGGACAACGGGAGCGGGCAGTATAGCATAAGAATAATGAGTTGATAAACAGGGCAGCGAAAGTCGCCCGTACAGAAAGGAGCATAGAGAATGGAAAAACGGAAGTATAAGCGCTTGCATTACGAGGATAGACAGACCATAGAGGCTATGAGCAAACAGGGCAGCAGCGTAAAAGATATTGCAGAGGCGCTGGGAACACACAGAGATACGATTTATAGAGAGTTCAAACGCTGCGGGGCTACGCTGGAAACGTACACAGCGGCAGCAGGGCAGCAGGCACTATAAAAAAGGGAAAATAATGAAATTAGAGGACGCATTAAAACAAAATCCATACGATAAAACCAGAGGCAGTAAAGGGGCGTACATAAGATATTTACGTTATACCGTGGACGGGTGGTATAGCAAGAAAAGCGAGGAAATAAGAAAGCAGATAGACTGGGATAAGATAACGAAAGAGAGGTAAAAGAGATATGACAAGAGAGGCGCTTAAGAAATTAAATGAAAAGCAAATGAATTACTGTAAAACACTTTCAGCGCTGATTGATAGAGCAAAGATAAAAGGACTTAAAGAAGAGAACGAACGGAACAGAGGAAAACTTAGAGGGTTCTTAGAGTGCATGGAGCAAATGGAATTATTAAGCGGTTACGAAGTGAAAGCATTATATTTATGGTTCATATCTGGAAATAGAGGAGAATAATAGGCGGCAGCAGTCGCCACCAGTGCCGTTAGTTCAGTTGGTTAGAGCAGCCGCCTCATAAGCGGCAAGTCGTGGGTTCAAGTCCCACACGGCGCATTGTGTAGCAGGCATGGCGAGCCTGCGGCAGAGGGCAGCAGGCTAATAGCTGCCATCTGTATACCGTGGAAAAATAGCGGCGGTCATACCAGCCAGAAAGTATGTGGACAGTCAACAGGTTTTCAGCTGATTTTTAATGCGAAAAGCAGCCCGCACGGTAAAACCAAACGCCAGAACAGGAGAGCGGCACACATGGAAAGACAGAGAGCGCCGCCGAAAGGAAGAGAGGCAGAGAATGGCAGCAGAGGCATTGATAGTAGAGGACGCATACCAGAGAGGCTATGCAGATGCCATAGCAGATATGCGAAAGAAAAAAGAGCAGAGGCGGCAGCGGGAGCAGGCAAAGAAAGCCCGCCGCTGGTATTTCATTAAGCAGAAAGCCTACGGGCTTGCAATGCTGGCAGTTACCGTGCTGGCGGAATGGGCGACAGAGGGCGACATAACAATAGCGGTTATTACCGTACCGCTGGGGCTTATGTGCCTTTTCAGTAAAAAATGCTGATAGTAGACAACTACTATTTTGCTACAGAAGAGAGGGCAATACATGGACGAAAAAACAATACAGCGTATTAAAAAGCTGCAAGCACTGGCAGAGCGGGGCGTAGGCGGCGAGAAAACGACAGCGCAAAAGAAACTTGCAAAGCTGCTTAAGGATAACGGTATAAATTCCTTAGACGAACTGCAAAAGGAAGAGTATGAATATACGATATTTTCCTACAACGGAAAGCACGAAATAAAACTGCTGCGGCAGTGTATGTATAAGGTCATGGGTACTAAATCTGACAGAACAGCATACAAGCCATACGGACGGCGGCAGAAAATCGGCATATATTGCACGAAAGCGCAGAAAATCGAAATAGAGTTAGAGTTTGAATTTTACAGAAACGTATTTTATGAGGAATTAAGTACATTTATGGACGCTTTCATACAGGCACAGAAGATTTTCCCAGAAGATGCACCAGTAGGAGACTACGACGAATTTAACGAAAGAGATATGAAAATAGCGTTTATGGCTAC
>ERZ1026977.126-NODE-126-length-41798-cov-8.513643_pt1 | contig 41798 bp, 30 predicted proteins | sample MGYA00519292_ERZ1026977 | MGnify/ENA primary metagenome ERZ1026977 (study PRJEB26926, sample SAMN06164410) | human gut metagenome | biome: ENVO:00009003; feature: ENVO:2100002; material: ENVO:00002003 | host: Homo sapiens | place: USA | collected 2012 ... | reverse complement strand
TCTACACGAGCCTTATCGTCGGCAGCGTCAGATGTGTATAAGAGACAGCCCCTGCAGTGATATTTACTACATTGCACCTGCATACGATGAAAACGGTATGCCTGACTTTGACAGCGTCAAGAAGGTATTTGCTACAGTAGAAAAGGCAATTGCCGACGGCACTGCCCTGTCAGTATGGACTTTGGCTCACGGCGGTATTGCAGAAGGTATCTTCAAGATGTCGCTCGGTAACAGAATCGGTGCAAAACTTAAAGCTATGGACGATGAAAAGCTGTTCGGTCTGCACTACGGTGCATTCATCATCGAGGCTAAGGGCGCAATAGAGGGCGCAGCGCTTATCGGTGAAACAGTGAGCGACTACACGATTACGGCAGGCGATGTCAAGCTTGACATTGCAGATCTTGAGAAGAAGTATGACGCTGTTCTTGAACCTATCTTCAAGAATTCGCTCCCCGAAATGCCGAGGCCCGTATCGGTTGCTTATGACAAGGGCTGCGACTTACTTATCAACAAGGCTCCCGGCACTATTGCAAAGCCTAAGGTACTTATCCCCGTATTCCCCGGTACTAACTGCGAATACGATATGGCTGCCGCATTCAACAGATACGGCGGTGAAGCTGAAATATTCGTTATCAGAAACCTTTCTGCAAAGAATATGGAAGACAGCGTAAACGAATTTGCAAAGAGAATCGAAGGCAGCCAGATGATAGCTGTTCCCGGCGGTTTCTCAGGCGGTGACGAACCCGAAGGCTCGGCTAAGTTCATCAACGCATTCTTCCGCAATCCTAAAATCAAGGATGCCGTAGAGAATATGCTCTATGCCCGTGACGGTCTTATGATTGGTATATGCAACGGCTTCCAGGCTCTTATCAAGCTTGGTCTTGTGCCTTTCGGCAAGATAGTTCCTCTGTCAAGCGAAAGCCCCACGCTTACATATAACACCATAGGCAGACACCAGTCACAGCTTGCTCTTACTAAGATTTGCACCAACAAGTCACCGTGGCTTATGCACTGCAAGGTGGGCGAGGTTTACAACATACCGATTTCGCACGGCGAAGGACGTTTTGTAGCAAGTGACGAGGTTATCGCAAAGCTCATCGAAAACGGTCAGATTGCTACTCAGTATGTTGACCTTAACGGCGAGCCTACAATGGATCTTGCATACAATCCCAACAGCTCGATGTGTGCTATCGAGGGTATCATTTCTCCCGACGGCCGTGTACTCGGTAAGATGGGTCATACAGAGCGTATAAGCTCAGATACCTGCGTTAATGTCGACGGCAACAAGGAACAGCTTCTGTTCAAGGGTGGCGTTGACTACTTCAGAATTTAACATTAAAACCGCATAAAATCTGCCCTGCAACGTATTTAGAACGTTGCAGGGCATTTTTGTGTGCAAAAATACAGAGCAGACTTTCGTCTGCTCTGCGATGTTTTTACTTACTTATTCTTTCTCTTTCTCGCCTTATACGTTACAGGAACTGCTCCGCCGGCAACAGCCGCTACCGCAATCCAGACGGCAAGTGACGATGCACCTGTTTCGGGGTTTCTCTTTCCGAATTCTTCGGGAGCTTTTTCAAACGCACAAGCTATACACTCATAATGGCCTATACCAGGCTCTGTTGCGGTAGGTTCTTTATCTACCACCCACTTGAACTCGTGGTCGTCGAGATCGATTATATTGCCATTGTCATCAACGTGCCAGTGCTTCTTCTCATCGTGTTTCCATTTCTTCTTGCCGCTGAGCTTAGGAAGTGCTTTCTCCTCCTTTATGCCGCAAACGCTGCAGGCTCTGCATGCTTTACCCTCAGATGTGATTGTCGGCTCAACGAGAGTTTTCCACTCGGACCAGTCGTGTCCCTTCGGAGAAATCTCCTTTATATCCTTCCTTGCGTCACAGAGTGAACAATGAATGGATTCAGAGCCTGCTGCCGTGCAGGTAGGTTCCTTATCTATTGTGTAATCCTCTTCCCACTCGTGAGCGTCCGAATCTATATCGGTATCTTCATATTCGGTATAACTGCAAACCTTGCATTTTCTTGTTTTCTGACCGCCTGCAACACAGGTAGAGTCTTTTGATACAGTCCACTCTCCTAATGTGTGATCGCCCAAATCGCCGTTTTCAAATACAAGCATTGCATCATTTGTATGCGCTCCGCATTCACACGAATAGAAATACCTGGCAGGAGTTAAGCAATCCGCAGGAGCTGCAAGCGTATCCTCATTTACGGTCTTTACATCAAATATATGATTTACTTTATTGATTTTTGCCTGACAGTTCTTACAAAGATTATAGTGTCCGGTAAGATCGGAATAATACAGTTTACCGTCACTCTCGTGTTCAACCTTATAAGTCAGCGTGAAACGTGCCAGAGCCTTATCCTGAGTGCCTGCAGACGCATCCGCATAAGTGGTTCTGTCTGTTATAACGATGAAATCTTCGGTATAAGTTCCTGCGGCTAAATTGCTGTCGGGCTTAACTGTGAATGTTGCCGTTGCGCCCTTTGCCATCTTTAACGAGCCGTCATCGGCAGTACCCCATTCATTGCCGGCAGTGTATGATACGGTGAACGAAGAAGTATCGGTTATGGCACCGCTCGCTTTATTAAGGTCGGATTCCTTTACTACTCTGTACTTTGCTATAGAACCGCCCTCTGTGACTTTCAGCTTGAGCGATACTGTCTTTGTCGGGTTGTCGTTATCAAAATCTGTACCGATGTCAACAGTTGACACGGAATTGTTTTCGCTGTCTGTTACAGATATTTCAACATCTTTAAGACTTGCGTCTGCAGTCACGATAAGGTTGCGATCAACCGAAAGTGCTATGAACTCACCTGTCGTGCTGTCAAACGTGTACATATTGTCAGGTACCGCATTACCGTCAGCATCTGTTACCGTAACACCTGAGAAACGATATTCATCGGGATTGTTCAGTGCAAACGTAAACCTTGAAGAATCTCCTGCTACAGCAAAGACATTTCCGTCCGTTACGGTTGTTTCATTCGTATTATTTGCCTTTATGCAATAGGGCATTACATTTGTGCATGGCTCGCTGTCATCTATTATTTCACCGTCACCGATGCGGACAATATTAAGTCTGTTTGATTCCGATACTATTGTGTAGGCATCGGCAACATCGGTTAAAGCATTTCCGCCCGACAGCTTTATTTTATAGCCGGTTTCCGCAATGCACTTACCGCTTGCATAATCCAGTGTATATCCGGCACCGTAAGCAGGTGTGAACCTGCGGATAACACCGCCGTTCGTCTTTGTTATCTGTGCCGCACTGTCGGCTTTTGTGATACTGCCGTTTGTGAGTATCGTACCGTTATCGACAGACAGAGTGCCTGCTACGGAAATATCGCCGTAAGTTTTAATAACAGTGCCGTCAGTTACCTTTGCCGTTCCGTGACCGATTATATCAAGCTTTGCATTTTCGTAACCGTTCACAGACAGGAGCTTAAAATCGCCAGAAGTATCGGCGGCATCGGAATCATCAAGCTTATTGACATTGAGAATACCGTTTACGGCATATATTCCGCTTACCGATGTTCCGTTATTTCCCGGCTTGCCTTTATAATTATCCTGCTGTTCAGACGGTACATTGGTATTTGTACCGGGGTTTCCGCCTCTGCCGGCTGTAACGTTAAGTCTGCCGCCATTAAGATACACCTTTGTATTATCGGTTATAGCCGCACTGCCGTTACCGCCGTCGCCGCCAATGCCGTAATACTTTTCATTTGTATCGTAGTTAGTGCCATAACCTGCATCGCCGCCTTTACCACCATTGCCGCCGATAACAGTTACTGTGCCGCCTGCAACCGTGAACGACGAAACATTTACCGCAACTTTGCCGTCCTCACCGTTTTTTCCGTTAGCCTTATCGGAACCGCTATCCGTCGAACCCCATCCGCCATCATCGCCTGTGGCTCCGATAAAGCCAATAACACCGCTTGCGTTTTCACTCTCACTATAAAAAGTTATTGTTGCATCTGTGCCGGCAATGCCGTTCACTACACTTACCTCTGCATTGTTCTTGAGTATGACATTTACATTTCCTTTAAGTTCTACAGGATTATATACATTTTTATTGTTGTCATAATCATAGGTTGTTGTGATGATATTAACGATACCGTCAGCCACATACCACGTTTCTTTACCGGCAGTGCCCCATGCAGTATCAGTTGAAGCTATCCTTGTATAATCAGTTACCGTTCCGCTTATAACCGTACCGTCTGCAGACAGTCCGTAATAACTCACCGCTTCATCGGCAATTGCGTTGATTACTGTAAATGACAACGTGCCGACTGCAAGGACGGCAGATGTTGCTATGCAAGTTATGATTCTGGTTGAAAATTTTCTTTTCATTTGTCTCTCCTTATCCGGGAAATTTCAAGTAACGATATGCGTTACTTATCTATCATATAATTGTAACATTCCATAAAGAGAATTTCAACAAATATGGCACGAATGGTCAAAAAATGGCGGCGAATGGTAAAATTACCTTCGCCGCCTGACTATAAAGAATGATTACTTATCAAGACCGAGCAATTTCTTCGTTCCTGCTTTTTCAAGCGCAACTGTCAGAAGCACGCCTGCTATAAGCCCTACAGCGCCCTGTATTGCGTTTCCGAAAATGCCTGCCGCCGCTGTTGCCACATTACCGTAAAGTATAATAGCATAAACGAAGTAGCCTGCCACCATAATTATTTCTGCCACAGTGCCGCCGATTACCTTGCCGACAATCGACCTGAAATAAGAGCCGTTCATAAAGCACTTTGCAATGTAGAATGCCGCTACTGCCATAAGTGCCTTGATTATCAGCGTTGCAGGCGCATAATAAGCATAACCTGTAAGCAGATCCGCCATCGCAGAGCCTATGCCTGCCGCCGCAACTCCCCACGGCGAGCCGATAAGCCATACCGATGTAAGTACCATTACATCACCGAGATTTACATAGCCCTTTGTAAGCGGCATTGGTATCTGTACCACCATTGTCGCAACACAGGTAAGTGCGGCAAGCACAGCCGCCGTAACCATTAATGTGAGATTTTTTGTCTTTACCATTTCTTTTTTCTTCTTTCTTTTGTATTTGGCTTATTTGCCTTTTTTCATATCATTGGCGGAGTAAACGACCTCCGCATAGATAGCCGCAATAATTCTGTACAGCTCGACCGGTATCGTTTCACCGCTGTTGAGCATTACAAGAAGCGCCGCCGTGCTGTCGTCACGGTAAACGGGAACGCCGTTCTCGTCTGCGATATTTATAATCTTCTTCGCAAGCTCGCCAAGGCCGGACGCTACCACGACCGGAGCATAGTTAAGGTCGGGATTGTACTTAAGCGCCGCCGCAGCCTGCTTTCCTAAATTACGCTTGGACATTAAGACCCTTCCTCCTGTCAATTATTTTCGGGAAAACCTCTGTCAGCACATGAGGCTTTCTCAGCACCGCAGTTTCAAATTTTGCGGGCTTATAGCCGATATTCCTTATTATAAGGTCAATCTTATCGCTAAGCTTTTTTATCTTGAAGCCGAACTTTTCTGGATAAAGAAGCGACAGATTGATGTTTTCGCCCAGTGCGTACATATCGACCTCAAAACGTCCTATAGATTCAACGTCAAATGTCAGGAACAAGTGATAATTCTTCTGTCCGACAGGCGTATTGTTGGGGTTATTCTCGTCATTATCGACCCACAGCTCGCCGAATGCCTTTGTATCCTCAATCTGCAACGGCAGGATATAGTGTGCAAGAGGCGTGAATACACCCGGTGCATTGAGAAGGCTCTGCAGAAGATTTGACGCATTGAAATCGTCCAGCGACTGAATAGCCTCGTGATTTATATTCTTACCGATAAAATCGGTCAGCTTATCAAGAGTAGACGGTGCGGAAGGGATATTGCTCGAAGGCGGCAGTTCCTTACGCTGTGCCATCTCGTTTACTATATTGGTGAAAAACTCAAAAAGCGTGTCACGCTGAGGTATATCCGGCATTTCACGGAGAATCTCGTTGAGATAGTCAACAAGTGCCGCCATATCCTTGATTCCCTGAAAATCACGATGCACCGCTGGAATAATCTGTCGGCTGTCAGTGCCTGTCAGCATTGCCATTATTATATTCTTAAGTGTCTGCAATCCGGATTGTTTTCCTTCATCAAACGGCGATGTCAGAAATTCCAGCTTATCCTTAGATAAATCCAGCTCCGCAAGATAGCTTTCATCGGATAAATGTGACTTAATAAACAAAGACAGAGATAATTTTTCAGCTTTATTGTCAAAAATGCTTAAATAGTCTTGATTTTCGGACTGATTTAGTGTATTATTATAACTATCAGGAATATCCGACATCTCGCTGAGCTGTTTTTTGCTGAAAATCTTTTTAAGAAGATTTCCAAATGCAACAGACAGTTCCCTACGCATATCGTCAGACGGAATATATGCAAGGAGATTTGCAAAGCTCTCCTTGAGCATACCGTTGTTGGTGTTGTAGCGTGAAAGATTATGTATTATGAGCGGAATGAACGTCTGTGTTCTTTCATCGTTCAGAAGACTTGCGGAAACGTCCTTCAGCAGTGCGAGCGTTTCACTCTTGAGCGGCTCGAACATATCAGCCGCACTACTGCTCTTCCATTGTGAAGACAAATCGGAGAGTTTGCGGGAGAGCGACTCGTTCGGTGAAAAATATTCGGACAGGAATTTGAGATTTGCACCGAGTGCATTAAGTATCTCCTGCTTGTTTGACGAATAGTTGAGTGCTTTCAGTAGCTGACCGATACTTTCTTTTATATCGGGGCTTGTGGTGGTCTTCAGGATACCGTGGAGCAGCTTGTAAAACTCATCACCGCTGAACATCGTGTTCTGCTTTTCCTGGTTCTGAATCTCACGGACCAGCTTTTCGGGAGCAAGATAAAAGCTCTTGATAAGCTCATCCATATCGTCGTAAAGCTCTGTGTAACCGTTGATCATCGTCTGCTCGAGCAGATCCGAGCTTAACAGGTTCTTGAGAGTTTCGACCGCCATAGTGGGATCTTTTATCTGAACAGTAAGCGGAGCGAGATTCTTTCTGCCCATCATCATAGCGGCGGCGGAATCGTTATCCTGCGCCGTAGATGCTTTGATAGGCTGAGCAAGCTCGACCATATCAAACGGTTCTATATTACCGTCATACTGCCGGTTAGTGAACGAATAGCTCTTACTGTTGGAAACAGGAGCCGTAATCTGTGGAATGTTGGGCATATATATTTCCTTTCAGATGCACATTTTAAAACCGTGCATCGCATTGCTTGACTTTAAGTTTAGCACATTTCAAGGGATTTATCAATATCAATCTTACGATTGTAAAATAAAAAAATCAGGGAAAGGCGGTTTTGTATATGGCAAAGGTTGAACCCGGCATGGAATCCATGCTCGAAATGTACATATTTGAAACCAATACGTTGCTTGAACAGCTCGATGAAATTCTTCTCAGAACAGAGGATGCAAATGTATTCTCGCAGGAGGATATCAACGAGATATTCAGAATAATGCACACAATCAAAGGCTCGTCTGCAATGATGGGATTTGAAAATCTCCAACATCTTGCGCACAAGGGCGAGGATATGTTCTTTGTAATAAGGGAGAAGCCCGAAATTGCGAAGGACGCACATTTTGTATATGAACTTATATTTGAGGTTTCCGATCTATACAAGGCTGAAATCGAGTATATACAGAATTCGGGGGATGACGACTATACGCCTACCGACTTCTCGGAAACGTTCAAAAAGCTCGAAGACGCAACGGAAAGATTAAAGGCAATGGAAAACGGTGCCGCTCCTTCGGAAAGCGCTCCTTCGGAAAGCGCTCCTGCGGAAAGCGCTCCTGCGGCAAAGCAGGAAGCATCTGCCGCTCCTGCAGGAAGCAACGTTGAGGGAAGCATGACCGTCCGTGTATTCTTCGAGGACGGCTGTAAGATGGAGAACCTCCGTGCTTTCCTTCTGCTGACAAAGATAAAGGATGTTGCCGAAGTTATCAGCTGTACTCCTCCCGATGTTGAATCCAATGCGGATACGGCAAAGGATATTGTCGAGAACGGTTTCCTTGTGACCTTCAAGGGCTTTGACGGAGACAATGATACGGTAATTAAAGCTATAGAAGGTGCAGTCAACGTTGAGTCTTACGAAATAATAGACACACCGTCTGCGGCACCTGCCAAAGAAAAGCCTGCTCCCGCACCGGTTAAAGAGGCTGCCCCCGTTGCCGCCCCTGCAAAGACGGAGGAAAAGCCGCAGGCTCAGCCTGCTCCTGCAAAGCCTGCCGCAAAGAGTGCGGTCACAAAGGCTCAGGAGGACATTAAAAAGGCTAACGGCGGTCAGAAGCATAGCCTTATCAGCGTAAACCTGTCAAAGCTTGACACACTGCACGATATTGTCGGTGAAATCATAACGACCGAGTCAATGGTAATAGCAAACCCCGATCTTGAGGGTCTTGAGCTTGAGAGCTTCTCAAAGGCGGCAAGACAGCTCAGAAAGCTGACAGACGAGCTTCAGGATACTGTAATGTCTATCAGAATGGTACCGCTTGCAGGCGTATTTCAGAAGATGGGCAGAATTGTCCGTGATATGAAGATAAAGCTGAACAAGGAAGCAGAGCTTGTTCTTGAAGGTGAAACGACCGAGGTTGACAAGAGCATAGTAGATAACCTGAACGATCCTCTTATGCACCTTGTAAGAAACTGTATGGATCACGGCATAGAGGACGATATAAATGTCCGCATTGCCGAGGGTAAGCCCGAAAAGGGTACTGTAAAGCTGTCTGCAAAGCACTCGGCAGGTGAAGTTATCATCACCGTTTCAGATGACGGTGCAGGCATCAACTGCGAAAAGGTTCTTGAAAAGGCAAAGGAAAGCGGACTTCTTACAAAGCCCGAAAGCGAATATACAACGAAGGAAATCCAGAACATGATTCTCCTGCCCGGCTTCTCGACCAATGATACGGTTACGGAATACAGCGGCAGAGGCGTAGGTATGGACGTTGTACGCAGTAATATCGAACAGTGCGGTGGTACACTTACCGTTGAAAGCGAAGAGGGCAAGGGTTCAAGCTTTATAATCAGAATACCGCTCACACTTGCGATAGTTGAGGGTATGAAGCTGAAAGTCGGCTCTACGATATTCACAGTGCCGATCTCATCTATCAAGGAAAGCCTTATGGTTGCAAACAACCAGTTGCTCAACGATACAAAGCAGGGCGAAATGATAATGATAAGAGGCGTGTGCTATCCTATCCTCCGTCTGCACGAAAAGTTCAATATGCCTACAGAGATCACAAAGCTTGAGGACGGTATCCTGCTTCTTGTCGATGTCGGCGGAAAGAATGTCTGCCTGTTTGCAGATAAGCTGATAGGCGAACAGCCCGTGGTTGTAAAACCGTTCCCGAAATACCTCAGCCAGTACAATATCAAGGCGGAGGGTCTGTCGGGCTGTACCGTAATGGGCGACGGCACAATATCGCTTATAATCGATGTCAACAATCTTATCGGCTAAGGAAACGGAGGCTTTACTTTGTCAGAGAATTATAATGATAAATTACAGGAACTTCTGAATACTCAGAAAGCTATGGAGGACGCAAAGAAAGATCCTCAGAATAAAGAAATAACTAAGGTACTGACCTTCTATATCGGCGAGCAGGTATACGGCATTGAAATACCCAATGTCATCGAAATCATAGAAGTACCGCCCATAACCGCCGTACCCGGTGTACCGTCTTATATCAAGGGCATAATCAATGTCCGCAGTAAGATTGTTCCTGTTGTGAACATAAGAAGCAGATTCGGCAAGGAAGAGATTCCTTTCAACGACCGCACCTGCATAATCATCGTTTCGACAGGTGATGATGTATCGGTCGGACTTATCGTTGACAGCGTTGCGGACGTTATTCCCGTAACCGAACAGCATATATCAAAGACACCGGAGCTTACCGGTGTAAACTCGAATAAATTCATCAAGTCCATTCTTGAAATGAACGATGGAATAAAACTCGTCCTTGACGTTTCAAAACTGATAGACGAACACGCAAGCGAAGAAATGAAGTAAGGCAGGTGAGCCGTAATGCTTAAAATAACAGATAATGAATTCAACCGTCTGGTATCATTCATGAGAGAGCGCTACGGTATAAACCTTTCTCACAAACGCACACTTATCGAGGGCAGACTCGGTAATATGCTCTTTGAGCGAGGATTCAAGAATTATGACGAGTATCTTGACTGCTGTATGAATGACAGAAGCGGTAAAGAGCTTGACGGTCTGCTTATAAAGCTGACCACAAATCATACTTATTTTATGCGTGAACCGGAGCATTTTACTTACCTTACAAGCACCGTTCTTCCGTTTATAAAGCAGACCAACGCAAAAAGCAAAACAATGCGTATATGGAGCGCAGGCTGTTCAAGCGGAGAAGAAGCGTACACTACGGCTATGCACATAAGCGAATTTCTGGGCAGTGAAAAATCCTCGTGGGATACAAGGATACTCGCTACCGATATTTCGCTGAAAACGCTTGCAGGCGCTCAGAACGGAGTGTATCTGGAAAGCGGACTTACGGATCTGCCGCCCGGCTGGCTTGAGAAGTATTTTGACAGGATAGACAGCGAAAAATGTAAGGTAAAGCCGGCGCTTCGTAATGAAGTGATTTTCCGCACGTTCAATCTGATGGAGCCGATACCCTTTAAAAAAGCTCCGTTTGATCTGATTTTCTGCCGTAACGTAATGATTTATTTTGAAATGGAAACGAAACTGGCTTTAGTAAAGCGGTTTTACGATGTGTTAAGACCGGGCGGATACCTGTTCATCGGTCACGCAGAAAGTATTCCGAGAGATTCAACCGATTATGAATATATTAAACCTGCTATTTACCGCAGACCGCTTAAATAACGGCTTTGCACAATATGGCGGCATAATGCCGCAGACGGAGGTGAGGTTTTGCCTCTACGCATACTTATAACAGGAACCAGTGCAGCTGTAAGTCAGGTCACAAAAACAATCATCGACCGCAGTCTGCATAACTGTAAATCTGAAATAGTTGACTATAAACAGCTTTCTCTTTCTGCCGAAAAAGCAGACTATGATTTTGCCGTTATAAACGATCTGATGGCGGATGTATATTATCGTCTGCCGTCGGCACTGAACGATGTTCCGTCGGTGCTCATAACCAATAATGACAGAATACTGAACGACCCGAAGCGATTCGGGCTTTTTGGTGCAATCAAAAACACAAGCGGCGGTGCGGCGGGTCTTGTTGCTTTTGAAAAAGAGCTGATAGCTATCATCAATAACGGCACTCATAATACGCTCGAGCGTAAATCTGCCGATAAACCGCACTTTGATAAAATCATGCAATCGCCCGACGGCAGCGATCCTGCTGTTCTTTTCAAAAAAACGACAGCGCCGCAGAAAAGCAAGCGGAGCGATATAATCAGACCTTACAGCAACAGCGGTAAGATTGAAATGATAGCGATAGGCGCAAGCACGGGCGGTACAGACGCCATAATAGAAGTTGTGCAGGATCTTCCTGCGGATACTCCGCCTATCGTAATAGTACAGCATATGCCTGTCGGATTCACGAAAATGTACGCCGACCGCCTTGACCGCATATGCAAGATGAACGCTAAAGAAGCTGAAAACGGCGACAGACTTCAACAGGGTCTTATAATACTCGGACACGGCTCGGAACAGCTTGAGGTACACAGGGACTCAAGTGGGTTATATGTTACCTCAAAGCCCGGTGAAAAGGTTTCGGGGCACTGCCCTTCTGTTGATGTTTTGTTCAGCTCTGTAGCAAAGGTCACGGGAAAAGGAACTATAGGTATAATTCTCACAGGCATGGGACGTGACGGTGCTTCAGGTCTTGCCGAAATGAGAAAATCAGGCGCATATACGATAGGTCAGGACAAAGATTCCTGCGTTGTATATGGTATGCCGTGTGTTGCTTTTGAAGAAGGCGCAGTCATAAAACAGGCTCCGCTTTCTGATATAAAGAATATTATAATAGGAATGTTATAATGGCAAATTACCGGGAAAGAGGAGAAAAAATGTCAACAGCAAAGAAAACCCTTTCTGTCATTACAGCCATAGCAATTTTTGCAATTGCGGCTTTGATGACGATGTGTGTTACTCAGGTCGCATCGGCGGCAGAGATGAGCGGTAACACAGCAACAGAGCTTATAAGCTACATCGGCACAGGCTGGAACTTAGGAAACACTCTTGACGCTACAGGCGGCGGAAACAGCCTTTACAGCGAAACGTCATGGGGAAATCCGAAAACAACAAAGGCGATGATAGACGCCGTAAAAGCACAGGGCTTCAACACAGTAAGAGTACCTGTATCGTGGGGCAATCACACGACCGGCGACAACTTCACTATCGACTCTCAGTGGCTTGCAAGAGTAAAGGAAGTTGTAGATTACTGCATTGATAACGATATGTACGTTATCCTGAACATTCACCACGACACATCCACACAGTACTACTATCCTTCATCTACATATAAAACCCAGTCGGTGAAATTCGTAAAATCAATATGGACGCAGGTAGCAAAATATTTCAAGAATTACGACCAGAAGCTGATATTTGAAACGCTAAACGAGCCAAGACTTGTCGACACAGGTGATGAGTGGTGGTTTCCTGTAAATAATCCCAACAGTGCGGTTCGTGATTCGATCAGTATAATAAACACACTCAATCAGACAGCGGTTGATGCTATCCGTGCGGCCGGCGGTAAAAATACCGACAGATGTATAATGGTTCCGGGATACGATGCCTCTATAGACGGCTGTACAACATCAACATTCAAATTACCGAATGATTCTACGCCCGATCGTCTTATCGTATCGGTACACGCATATACACCTTATAATTTTGCTCTTAACGCAAACGGCACAGCTGAATTTACGAATGATCTGAAAAATGAAGTGGATTATCTGTACAGCACAATAAAATCGCATTTCATTGATAAAGGTGTCCCTGCAATAATCGGTGAAACCAGTGCCTCCAACAAAAACAATGCAGCTGAACGTGTAAAGTGGGCACAGTATTATATGGGCAAATCCGCCGAATACGGCGTGCCTTGTATGCTGTGGGATAACAATGCGTTCAATGGCGGTGACAGAGGCGAATGCCACGGTCACCTCAACCGTTCAACGCTCGGCTGGTATGATAAGGCTTTTGTTGATGCTGTAATAAAGTACGGCAAGAAGGAACAGATACCCGAAAAGCTGACTCCTCCCGCAAGTGTTACCAATTGCACAGCAAGGCATACAACCACCACGGAAATTTTCATCAATTGGGATAAAGTTGAAGACGCCGATGGATATATTACCGAACAGTACAAAGGCGGTAAGTGGGTACAGATAAATGACAGTGAATATCCTGCGGTCGATTTATACAATCTGAAACCGGATACGGTTTACACTTTAAGGATAAGGGCGTATAAAACCCAAAAGGGAATCTATGCCTACAGCGATTATGTACGCTTTGCGGCAAGGACTTCCAAGCTGGTCGTTAAAAATGTTACTAACTTCAAGGTACAATCAGCTACAACAAATTCAGTTACGTTACAGTGGGATAAATGTGAAGGTGAAGTCGGTTACTTCGTTGAACGATACAAGAACGGATCGTGGTGCAATATAGCAGAGCTTCCTGTTGACACGACAAGCTATACTGAGAAAGGCCTTATAAACGGAACGACCTACTCATTCAGAATCAGAGCATACCGATACGGTGACACTGTGTTGACCGGATTATATTCGAATGTTGCAGGTACCACCACACTTGCAAATGTTACGGGCTTTGCAAAGCAATCCTCTACAGATTCAAGCATTACTGTAAAATGGAACAGGAATTCACGCGCTACAGGATATGTGCTTGAACAGTACACAGGCGGAAAGTGGGTACAGCTTACAAAAACAGCATCAAACACCAATACTTCGTACACTGCGAAGAACCTGAAAGCAAGCACAACTTACACATTCCGCATCAAAACGTACAAGACGGTAAACGGTAAAACCACCGAAACCGCTTATATAAGACTTGCTGCGAGAACATCCGCACCGAGCGTTACGAATGTAACAGGCTTTACAAAGGAATCTGTTACCCAAACGACCGCTACTCTGAAGTGGAACAAAAACACAACCGCTACAGGCTACATTGTCGAACAGTACAAGGGCGGCAAGTGGACTCAGATAGCAAAGACAACGAGTAACAGTACACTTACCTGCACTGCAAAAGAACTTAAGGCAAACACTACTTATACGTTCAGAATCAGAGCATATAAGACCTCCGGCAGTTCAACGAAGTACAGCGACTATGTAAGAGCGGCGGTAACTACCGCTAATTAAAACGCATCCCCCGATTTTCAAAGTCGGGGGATTTGTATATCAGAAAATAAGAATGACCTCTGCTTTTGCAAAGGTCATTCTTATTTTCTGAGCAGTTTTTTATAGATAAATCCGGTCACACAGCCCGGTACAATAAACAGAACTATCTGGCTTGCACAAGGAATAAGGAAATCCATAAAACCCGAGAAGCCCATCTTTCTTATCTTTTTTCTGACCGCAATAAAGCTCTTTGTATTACGCCAATTGCGTCTGCGGTTCAGGTTTCCCGCCGTTACCCTGTAGCGTACAAGCACTTCGGGAATGTTTGCCGCTATTGCACCGCCAATCAGCATACGCACCATAAAGTCATAATCTTCACAGCGTTCAAGCTCCTCGCAGTATCCGCCGATAGACTGTGCAAGCGACTTTTTATACACGAGCGTCTGGTTATTGAACGGCGCTCTGCGTTTTGCAAATTTTCTTATCTCGTCGTTTTCTGTCGGAGGTCTTCTTACGGCGATATCTTCACCTGTATCGCTGTTGAACTCACAGATAAAACTGCCGAGTATTGACACCTCAGGGTGTTGTGCAAGATATGTCATCTGCTTCTCCGCCCTGTTTTCAAGGCATATATCATCGGAATCCATCTTCATTATATATTCATTCTTACAAATAGCAAGCCCTGTGTTAGCACATTTTGCCGTGCCGCCGTGACTTTCAAGGCGATGTATCTTCAGCTTACCGCCGAACTTTTCACTGTATTGCTCAAGCACTCCGTCAAGCTGTTCATTCAGCCCGCCGTCGCATACAACAACTATCTCATCCGCAGGATAAGTCTGTATATACAGGCTTTCAAGGCTCTGAGCGAAAAACTCGGGATTTTCTCCGCTGTATACCGACATAAGGACGCTGTACGGCTGTAATTCTGTTCTATTTTCCATACAAATTTGCCTCCTTTGCCTTTGTAATCGCTTACATTGATTTTATCTTACCTATAATAAAAAGTCAATCAATACCCGCAATTTTTATTGTTTTTTCTCTTTGCTGTCATATTATCAGTCGAAATACAGCGCATTACGATAGTCGATTTGTCCTGTAAATGCGTCATAAATTATATTTTCGCAGTTTTTTGTACTGATAAAATACTCCGTAACGTATGCAACGGGAATGAATCTGCCGTCGGATATAAGCTGTTTTTCCGCCTGTCTGCACAGCTCATATTCCTCCTTCTCATCCTTCGCCTGCGATGCTTTTTCGAGCAGTTTCGAATAATCGCTGTTCATAGCACTGTATTTGTTCACGTTATCCGTAAAGCTGTTAAGATACGCCTCAGGGCAATTATAACTGCCGTTAAGACGTGTCAGTGCAAGCGTATAATCGCCGTTTTTCAGCTTCTCGTCATATTCGCTTTCGCTGATATACGAGATACTGCAATACATTCCGAGCTTTGCCTGCCACTGCTGTAAAATGCCCTTTACCGATTCGCCTATTTCTTCGTCACGGTTTTCTACAGCGATTATATTGACGCTGTACAAATCCGCCTTGTCAATACCGGCACACGCACTCTGATATGCCGTATATGCCTTTATCTCATCGGGCTTTACCACTGCCTTGCCGCCCGCAACATCACGATAGCTTCCGAGCGAATTTTTTACGGACGGAGGTACCGCTCCATCAGCAACGGTATATCCGAAAGGCATTTCAAGTTCTGCGGTATCGGTCGCATACAGTAAGGCGTAGCGGAGCTTGTCGCTATTGAATATCGAATTTGATGTGTTCATTGTAATGCCGTAAACGGCGGTCGAGAATTCGTCATAGATATAATTTTTGTCAAGATAGCTCTTTGCCTTACTGCCCGAAAGAACGATGCTCTGCGATGTTCCGTCAGTGAAATCAGTAATATGATTATCTTCGATGAAGAAGTTAAGTCCGAGCGGAGTTACCTCGTCATGCTCATTATACTTGTCGCTGTAACGAAGAACGAGGTTATTGTTATTGTTGCTCCAAGCGTCATAATTCCACGTCTTAACATAAAACGGACCGTTTGACGCAGTTCGCTCTGCATCAAGACCGTATTTGCCCTGTGCCTTGATGAAGTATTCCTCGTTGCACGGCATAGCCGCCGGCATAGCTAGAAGCATTGCAAATGACGGCTCGGTATATTGCAGTTCTATTGTAAGCGAATAATCCCCCTGCGCCGTAACTCCGAGCTGTGACAGGTCTGTAATTTCTCCGCTGTTTATCTTATCGGAATTTTTTATGCAGAAATATTCCGATGCCTTCGGCGCTCTGGTTTCCGGCAGGAATAATCTTCTGAAGCCGAAAACAAAATCGGCGGCTGTGACCTTCTTGTTGTAGCCGTTTACGTCTGTCCAGTATCTGTCCTGCTTAAGTTTAAAGTTATATGTAAGCCCGTCATCCGAAACGGTATAGCTTTCAGCCATTGCTTTTTCTGCATTGCCGTCCGCTCCGATCCTGAACAAGCCCTCGAACACCGAGCCGATTATAAGATATGATTCCCTGTCCGAAGCGTATTGAGGGTCAAGGCTTCCGGGATTCGATGATATATCATATCCGAACACATATCCCTTGCCGTCATCCTCTTTACACGAGGTGAAAAAAGCACAGCATAAGCACAGCAAAAACGCAGAAATGCGAATTGTCGTTCTTTTCTTCATCACAACTCCTTAATTACAACATTACCAGTTTCCAGTGATTTCTTGCAATCAATTATCCTCTGATTGCGGCTTCCTTTGAAATGAAGTTCAAGGCTTCTCTGGGCAAGTATAAATTTGCCGTCAACCAGTATATCCACTACCGACAGCAGATTTTTAACATCCTCGTCCGTCTTTGATTTTTCAACAAGCTGTTCAAAGGTAAAGCCGGTATATGCCATTATATCGAGCTTTGTGTTCTCCTTTATCCTCTTTGCAAGGTCATATAACGGTGCAGGCTGGCAGAACGGCTCTCCGCCCGAAAAAGTAACACCCTTCAGCAGAGGATTTTCCACAATGTGATTATATATCTTGTCGGTATCCGCAAGCCTGCCGCCGCTGAAATCGTGCGTTTCGGGGTTATGACAGCCCTCGCAGTGATGCGGACAGCCCTGCGTAAATATCGTATATCTTATTCCCGGTCCGTCTACAATAGACTCGCTGACCGTACCTGCTATTCTTATAAGCATTGTATCACGTTCCTTTTTAAGTTATCCTATTTATTATAGCCTTATTCGGATAAAAAAGCAATAGATTGAAAGCGTTTCCCTGTTTTTTCAGATAAAAATAAAGTGAGCAAATACAAAATTGCCCACTTTTGTTTCAAAATTTCAGATATTGATTACGCAACTTTTGAATAGTCGATAACAGAAATATCCTGTAAAAGACTTTTTGCCGCTTCTACAAGTTTTTCGAGCTGTTCGGCAACTTCATCTGTGTAAAATATCTCTCCGCATTGTTCACATTCCTCGCAAGGTACATTTTTAATTATTATTACCGAATTACTGTAATTGACAACATGAGTTGTAAAGCTGTTTTTTATCATTTTGCACTTGCATAACCTACACATAATATAAGACTTTCACGCCGATTCGCCTTTATCCAGCTTCTCTCTGCACTCACTGCATATACCCTTGATGCTTATCTCATACTCGGTAACATCAAAGTCATACTTTGTGCGTATCTTATCGTTAAGACACATCATTTCACCAAGCTCCACATCAAAGACCTTTTCACAGCAGCTGCATATCATATGAAAATGCGGATCTGTCCTACCGTCAAAACGCACGCTTCCGTAAGAACTGCATATTTTCTTCAGTATGCCGTGTTCCGCAAGCTGATTGAGATTACGGTAAACTGTACCGAGGCTTATTTTAGGATAACTGCGTCTGGCTATATCGTAGACCTGCTCGGCGGTAGGGTGGACAGGATTTGAAACAACGATATTCATTATGCAATTTCTCTGTTGAGAATAATTCATACTGTCCTCCTGTCAGGTATAACTCTCGTTATCCGTGACCCAATGACGAACTCTCAGAGGAATACCAAGCCCCTCTGCAAGCTCCTTGCACTGCTCAATCTGCTCAGGCTTTATTATATCAACCACGGTAAACATAACCTCAGGCACGATAGTTTTTACCGTTGTGGCAAAATTAAGCATAGAATTGAATGACGGAAGCCCGAACTTAGGACGTGAGACCTCAAGATAGCTCTCAGGGTCGGGAGCGTTAAGGCTTATGGAAATACAATCTATTATATATCTCATCTTGTATGAATCAAATGCAGGGTTGATAAAATCAACAAGTCCGTTTGTGTTGATACGGATCTTCATATCGGTAGTCTGCTTTACATACTTTGCGACCTCAAGCAGAACATCGGCACGCTCCATTGGCTCGCCGTAACCGCAGAAAACAAGCTCGTGAAGTCCTGTCTTATCAAAATCGTCAAACGCCTTGATAATTTCTTCATAGCTCGGCTCATGCTCAAGCCACAGACTGTCATTATCCGCAACGCTGTCGCCGTTCTTTCTTATGCAGAAAATGCACGAACACGGACATCTGTTTGTTATATTAGCATAAAGCTTACCTTCAAACTCATAGAATATCGTCATATTACACCTCCGTGGATAAACTGATAATCTTTCTCACATTAGTATAACATAACGCTGAAAATTAGTCAATAGCTAAATCGGCATTTTAATGCGAAAAATCGCCATCCGCAAAAAAATTATATCCTGTCATATATTTCATTTGCTTTTAAAGAAGTAAATGACAAAGGGAAGTATACGCCTGAAGTCCGGCTCTCCTTCATTGTTATCAATACACGGTTACAGCAGTTGTAATAGGCACTGTCGCTATCTTTCAGACGCTCTACATAAGGAGCGGCTCCTTCCGACAGCATAGCAAGGCTTCCTGTATCTGTTTCAGCAATTTCACCGCTGAGATAGCTTTCGACATTGTACTGTGCTATTCTTGCATCGGGGTCACAAAAGCACAGCGCACCGAACATTACGGTAAACGATATGAAAAGCGTTGCCACTGTTTTCATACCGGGGAATATCTCGTGCAATATCAGCACAAGGAAAACTATGCCGAGAAGTATCATAAACCACGATGTATAGAATCTAAGCCCTGTAAGCCCATATTCACCGATATACATTATCATCTTTGACATTGCACTGCAGATAAGCAGTATCGTAATCAGGCTGAAAACCGCCGAATATATTCTTACGGCAACGGGCTTTCTGCCGTTTTCGTTTCTCTTTGCAAGAACGCCGGCAAGAAATATCACCATAAGGTCAAGCACAGCCACTCCGCACAGCTCGAAAAAGCCTTGTCTTGCATATCCGCTGTAGCTGTAGCCGTCGGGAAGGACTCCGCCGAATGCACTCAGATAGTACGGCAGCTGGCAGGCGAAGAACAGAAGATAGATAAGTATAAGCGGCGTCAGCGCAGAACATATTGCGACAGCAGGCACCTTTGCCGCTCTCCCTGTGTCGCCTGTCATTTTACGCTTTCTGCCTTTCGCACCGCTCATTGCTCCGAACAGCAGGAATGACAGCGGTATGCTTACCGCAAGAATTATAACGTTGCTGAAAAAGTTGTCGAAAAATCCGCCTGTTATACCTGATAATAATCTTCCAAAATTATCATCGGCGCTCGAAAGTGCCGCACACGCTATAAGCACGGCAGGAATCGAGCAAAGCACTCCGAGCAGAATATATAACGCTGTTTTGCTTTTTTCTCCTTTTTCCTTATTTGCAAAAGGAACAGCCACGCACTTTGGTGCTGCGAAAAAGTTTGCAAACGGCACTGCGAATACAGCCTCGCATATTTCCCTTAAGAATCCGTCCGAAAACAGCGGTTTTGAGGTTATAAAGCTGTAAGCAAAGTAACAGAGCAGTATTGCGGCATATACCCACGACAAAAATCGTACAAGCCCTGTCGACGAAAACACAGGAACAGCACAGAACAGTATCACACAGCCGAAAATCGCCCATTGTGAAGCGGTCGGCTTTTTGCCGATATATATTACTGCCATAACCGCAAGGGTCGCCACTATAACGTGATACCAGCCCGACGCTATAACCTCTGCAAACGGGAATATTTCTCCCTCGGTAAAGAACAGCTTCAGTGTTATAAAGCCGATTATAACGGTCATCACAGCGAATATGAAGTCACGGATGCCGTATACTTTCTTCGCTTCGGGCGGACCTTGCAGCTGCCTTTGAGGCTGTACGAACTGCCCGTCTGCTCTGCCGTATACATTCACCGGCGGAACGTTACCGCACTGCTCCGGGTTTTCCGCATAATTATAGTATTCATTCATCTTCTCCACCGCCTTTATAGCACAGAATATCTCCGGGCTGGCACTGCAGCACCTCGCATATCTTTTCAAGCGTTGAAAATCTTATTGCCTTTGCCTTGCCCGTTTTCAGCACCGACAGATTTGCAGGCGTTATGCCTATTGCGGCGGCAAGCTCGTTGGATGAGATTTTCCGCTTTGCCATCATTACATCAAGATTTATTTCAATTGCCATATCAGTACCTCACAGCTCATATAGTAAAGTCGTTCTCTTCCTTTAATATGATTGCCTGTTCAAAGACGTTCTTTATAACACGCAGTATCAGTCCGAAAAATGCCGCCGCTATAACCACAAGCCACGCAAACGGTCTTATAAAACTGAAATAGATAAAGATAACGCTTACGGCAAAACAGCAATACGATATAAGCCGTAATATTTTCACGTTGGCGGGTATGAACACCTTGTCGTGCCTGATATTTGACAGCAAACGGTCAAGCGCCGTAACTATCACAAGTGCTACCGCCGCCGCAAGATAAAGAGTGATTATCATAGGCAGATACACCGACCTTCCTGTCAGTGCGATGATACCGTTATCATAGACACGGACAATTAAAGGTGCAAATATACAGCATACGATTATAAGCACGAATACCGCCTTTACAAGTATTGAGGTTGTCATTACAGAATAATTTTGTTTTTTCATAATACCGCCCTTTCCTGACGCATTTATCGTTTTTTGTTATCTGTATTTTATCACACGGATTTCCGTTTGTCAATAGATTTTTATCGTTTTTCGATAATTTTTTATTGCAAAATAAAAAAGAGCAGGTGGATTTACCTGCCCTTTTTGCTGTCAATTATATCTTTTCCTCGCTGTACGCTTTTTTACCGAGTATAAGCGTACAGGTATACTCTCCGTTCTTTTCCGTTGTATTAAATGTACCCGAATATATTTCGGCAATATCGCCCAGTATTTTTTGTCCGTAGCCGTGAAGCGAGGAATCGTCCTCTCTTGAAATCTCAACACCCGATACATAATTTCTGACGGTTATATACACGCTTACCGAATCGCTCACCGCATCGACATTGATTATTTTCTTGTCGCTGTCTTTTTCCGTGAAGCCACGCTCCGCACGGATAGCATTGTCAATCATATTTGCAAACGCACTGCAAAGATGATTCTGAGAAATATTTTTTGTATCGTAAAGATCAATTTTCGTTTCGAGCCTTATACCGTACTTTTGTGCTTCAACGGCTTTTTCTTCCAGCACGGCATTTACCACCGGTATAGAGCATAGCTGTGCCTCTTTTGTTCTTGCAACTCTTGTTTCAAGTGTGCCCAGCATTTCGTCCGCCTGCTCTATATGTCCGTCCCTCATCATACTTCTTATCGCAATAAGCTGATTGTTTATATCGTGACGTATCTTCGCCACCTCATAACGTTTTTCCTCTATCTGCTTAAAGTGCTGTTCTTCAAGCTGACGGGCATATTTCAGCGAGCTTACCTCACGTTCAAGCACAGCCTTTTTCTCAATATCGGATATAAAATACATATAAACAATGTCCGCAACGATAAACGTTATGAACGAAACCGTCAGAATAACATTGGACTTTTGCTCCGCTCCCTGATAATTACCGTGCGTCTGATTCAGATGATCGGCTACAACTCCTATTATCGCAAGCATCTCGGCAAACGGAAAAAGTATAAGGCTCAGATTTAGCTTTGAGGATATTCTTTTATTTACTATCCTGTTCCACAGCAATGCATAAAGATATTTGAAAGGAATACAGATAACCGCAAATACAATCGCACTTACCATTCTGCTGAACGTGTAAAATTCGCTGACATCATAAAAATCATTCATTCCGAGCAAGTTCAACAAGCCCAGCAGCAAAAGCTCAAGTCCTACGTTTATCAGCATATCGAAGCAACAGAAAATGAACGATTTGACAAAATTCGACTCCGACAACAGCTTGAGTACAAGAAACACGACGAAAAACAATACTATCGACTTTATAGGTGCGTAAAAATCGAAAAATACAGACGGCACCAGTATCACCGCCGTAGCCATAATCATTATCGCCATATAAACAGGCTTCGTCACCTTGACCTTAAAACACAGCGAATATGACCACCCTGTAATAATTCCGTGCGTGAAATAAGCAATCAGCGTACCCCACGCAAAAATATTTTCCGTGTTTATCAAATCCATTTTTATCCCCCAAAAAGCTCTTACGGATAATCAGGCAAAATCCTCTGTCTGACGTTCCTTCATCTGCATAACGAGCGTACAGGTATATTCGCCGTTCTTTTCCGACTTTTCAAACCTTCCCGAATAAATCTGCGCTATATCACCGAGTATCTGCTGTCCGTAGCCGTGAAGCGAGGAATCGTCCTCTCTTGAAATCTCAACACCCGATACATAATTTCTGACGGTTATATACACGCTTACCGAATCGCTCACCGCATCGACATTGATTATTTTCTTGTCGCTGTCTTTTTCCGTGAAGCCACGCTCCGCACGGATAGCATTGTCAATCATATTTGCAAACGCACTGCAAAGATGATTCTGAGAAATATTTTTTGTATCGTAAAGATCAATTTTCGTTTCGAGCCTTATACCGTACTTTTGTGCTTCAACGGCTTTTTCTTCCAGCACGGCATTTACCACCGGTATAGAGCATAGCTGTGCCTCTTTTGTTCTTGCAACTCTTGTTTCAAGTGTGCCCAGCATTTCGTCCGCCTGCTCTATATGTCCGTCCCTCATCATACTTCTTATCGCAATAAGCTGATTGTTTATATCGTGACGTATCTTCGCCACCTCATAACGTTTTTCCTCTATCTGCTTAAAGTGCTGTTCTTCAAGCTGACGGGCATATTTCAGCGAGCTTACCTCACGTTCAAGCGCTGCCTTTTTCTCAAGATCCGCCATAAAATAAAGATACACTATATCTGCGACAAGAAACGTAAGGAACGAAATTGTCAGCACCAGTGTCGAATTTGCCTGAACCATAGGGTGCTGCTTTGCATCGGCATTGCCTGCGTGATCGGCGACCATACCGACCATTGCAAAGGTCTGTGCCGCAGGAAATAATATCAGACTTAAATTGAGCCTTGAGGACGTACTTTTATTTACTATCCTGTTCCACAGCAGTGCTATGAGATATTTGAACGGTATACAAATCACTGTAAACATAAGCGACGATATCATACGGTTGAACGTATAGACGTCGTTTACATCCTGAAAATCGTTGATACCGATTAATGTAACCGTCATCATCAGCAGCATTTCAAGCGTAATATTTACAAGCATATCAAGGCAGAGAAAGATAAACGGCTTAACGAAATCGGATTCAGACGACAACTTGAACACAACAAACACAAGAATAAACAAAACCGCCGCTTTTATCGGAAAATAAATCTGAAAAAAGGTCGGCGGTACGATTGCAATGCAGGAAACAAGGATAATCAATGCCGTAAACAAGACCTTAGAAATTCTGATTTTGAAGCACTGCGAAAATGTCCATCCCGTAATAATGACCTGCGATATTGAAGATACAAGTATCGCCCATGCGTATATATTGTCAACATTGATTATTTTCATATTTTTCCCGTCCGTTTTATTTCTGAAGATGGTTTCTGTATGCTTCTATGAATTCGGTCTTTTTGGAGCGTGACACGGAAATATCCGGCTTTCCTTCTATAAGGATATAATCGCCCGTGAAGCCTTTGATTTTATTGAGATTGACAAAATAGCTCTTGTGACATCTGACAAAAAACGACGGAAGCTGCTCGATAAGGTCGTCCAGCTTTCCCTGTGTCGTATACTCTTTTGTGCGGGTAATGTAATTGAGATTGTGACCGGCAGATTCAATGTACAAAATATCATCCGCTTTCAATGTCACATATTCATACTTTCCGGTTCTAACGGTTACTTCCGCCTTTTTGTTTCTTATAAGCATCTCTGCTTTAGCAAAGACCCTGAGCATAGTTTCCCTGTCGATAGGCTTTTTCAGAAACCCTGCAACATTCTCTTTTTGCATAAAAATATCTTCTATGTATTTTTCGGTATAAGCGGTGACTATCACTATCTGGGTATAACCTGATTTCTTCGTGATACAATCCAGATAATCAAGTCCGTTGCCCTCACTGCCGAACTCTATATCAAGCATAACAATATCAGCGACCTCATCAGAGCCGATGTATTCATTCGGATACTGCATAAAAGTGAAATCATTTTCACAAAATACATCTTTGAAATTATCTTTGAAACTGTTCAGGTATTCTTCGTTATCATCTATATAGCAAATTCTCATATTATACACCTCATTTTGTATTATATCATTTAAATCTGTATGATGCAAGTAAAAAAATGTTAATATCTCGCCAAATAGCTACACTCAAAAAGTAAAAATCGAAAGATAGGTGAATAGTAAGTGCCTTACCGCTATAATATGATTAAGTCAGCTTAAACTAACGCTATACGCCGAATAAAATAAAAGTCTGTTGCTGTATTCATATATGTTTCCATATCAAAATAACACTATGTATATTAATTGCATATTTTTAGAATATTATCAGACGGTTATATCAAATATGCTTGTATGTATACCGTTCGTTATGTTGAAAGATAATTATATGCGTCGGAGTATGGCGAATAAAAAACAAGCCGTATTTCTACGACTTGTAAAATCTCCGCAGTCAGAAAGATAAGGCAATGGCACTGAGGCTGAATCGTTAAAATGAAAATCGGAGCGTAACCTGATTTTTACTCTGCACTGTGGCAATGATTCCTGTAATATATCGGTGTAACGCCGTACAGCTTTTTGAATCTGCGGCAGAAATAGCCGATGTTCTCAAATCCTGTTTCATGCGCTATGGTGCAAACGCTGTTTTCGGTATCAACAAGGAGCTTTGATGCACGTTTCAGTCTGTATTCTACAACGTAATTTATCGGCGATGTATGCAGGTATGTCCTGAAAATATTGAGAACACTGCTTTTGCTTATAAGAACCGTTCGGGCAATATCGTCCAGTGTTATCTGACCGCTGTAATTATCGTGAATATACTGCATCATTATTTGAAGCTTAGCCTGCGTCTGTGCGGAATGCACGGACATAGAACCGCAATCTGTTATCAGTATACTTTCATATAAAAGACGCCATAGTTTCAGCAGCAGCTCTGCTGTTTTCATTTCAGACGCTGTGCCTGAACCCTGCACGGCAAATACCGACCTCATTGTTTCTATAATGCTGTGGTGCGCTGTTTCTTCGGCGGAAAAAATCACACATTCAGTAGTTGATTCGATTATCGGTCTGATGTATCTGCTGTATATCAGACTGCCCTGCGGCGCAAGCAGAACAGGTGAAAAAACAATGTTAGGAATGATGGCGCTGTCTGTGGCTTCAAACCTGTGTATCACCTGAGAGTTTATAAAGATTCCATCGCCGGAGCTGAGAACATACCTGTTTCCGCCCACCAGAAAATCAGCCATGCCCTGCTGTACATAAACAAATTCGACCTCCGGGTGCCAGTGCCAGTCGATACAGTGAAAGTCGAAATCCCAGATGTCCTCATAATAGTAGCAGAAGGGATATTCTTCGCTGCCGTGACTTGCAGTTTCACGCAAGGTTTCATCCGTTATTATCCTGTCCTTTTTGATTTCATCACTCATATTCTCACCTGATTTACGATATTGTGTAATAAAAATGTGATTTTGTGCATTGAAATGTTATGATGTTTGCTATATAATCTGATTATATCAATCGTCAAGGAGTTTGTCAATATGGCTGTGAATTACAGAAAAACACTTATATCCTGCTATCTTGGATTCATCACGCAGGCAATAGCGGCTAATTTCGCCCCGCTTCTATTTCTCACATTTCACAACGGCTATGGTATCCCGCTTGGAAAAATCGCCCTTATCTCGTCGGTATTTTTTGTTACTCAGCTTATCATAGATGTGCTGTGCGCACGTTTCGCCGACAAAATCGGCTATCGGAAATGCGTTATCGGTTCGCAGGCTTTTTCGGCACTGGGACTTATCGGACTTGCCTTTTTGCCTGAACTGCTTCCCGACCCGTTCACAGGAATAATCGTAAGCACGATCATATATGCAATGGGAAGCGGTCTTACCGAGGTGCTTGTAAGTCCGATAGTTGAAGCCTGCCCGTTTGAGCATAAAGAAGCCGCAATGAGTCTGCTGCATTCATTCTACTGCTGGGGTTCGGTCGGAGTCATACTCATTTCAACACTGTTTTTTACTGTTTTCGGCATAGAGAACTGGAAGTGGCTCTCTTGTATCTGGGCGATAATTCCACTTGTGAACATATACAATTTTTCAGTATGTCCCATTGAACATCCTGTCGAGAACGGCAAAGGTATGCGTATCCGTGACCTACTCAGAGTACCGCTGTTCTGGCTTGCGATACTGCTTATGGTATGTGCGGGAGCCTCGGAGCTTTCAATGGCGCAGTGGGCGTCGGCATTTGCAGAATCCGCTCTCGGACTGACTAAATCAGTCGGAGATATAGCAGGACCGTGTATGTTTGCGGTGACAATGGGCATAAGCCGTACGCTCTACGGGAAGTACGGCGAAAAGCTCGATCTTATGAAATTTATGATAGGTTCGGCAATGCTGTGTCTGATCTGTTATATCACCGCCTCCCTGTCGGGAATACCTGTAATTGGACTTCTCGGCTGCATAATGTGCGGATTCTCGGTAGGTATCATGTGGCCCGGATCTATCAGCATCTGCTCAGGCAAAATATCCACCGGCGGTACTGCAATGTTTGCACTTCTCGCTATGGCAGGCGACCTTGGCGGAGCACTCGGTCCTGCTATTGTAGGAAATATCACCCAGAATGCAGGTAATGATATGCAGAAAGGTATGCTTTCAGGCTGTGCATTTCCCTTGATACTTATGGTATCGCTCCTGCTGCTGAACAGAGCCGGACGTAAAAATAACTGATCGTATCCGGCAGGTTTATGCAAAGCTACAATAGAAAAAAGGCACCATGTATCAAAACGTGATGCCTTTTTGTTTTTCATACGATGCCGGCGGTCAATTTACGGATTTCATAGAACCTGTTCTGCATTTCTGAACTGCGACGGGGTAATACTCTCTAACCTTTTAAAAATCTTGCAAAAATAACTGCTGTCACAGAAGCCTGTTTCTTCAGCTATCTGCTCGACAGTTTTCCGTGTTTCCGCCAGAAGCATTTTGGCTGCTTGTATCTTACGCTTTGTGATGTATTCCATCGGTCGACAGTTCAGGGTCTGTCTGAATAATCTGCACAGATGCTGTGAAGAAACGCCTGCTGCTTTACTTATGGATTCAAGACCTGGCTGTTTCATATAATTCTCGTCAATATAAGCAATTGCCTTCGTTACTGCAGGGGCGATTTGTACACTGCCTTTTCCTTTCGTTGCAAGACGGCTCAATTCAATAAAAAAGCTGTACAGATAGCCCGACGCTCTGAAATTTCCGTCAACCTTGTCAGAGAGAAGTGCCTCGTGCATACATCTGAAACAGTGGTCAAGATATGTAATTTCTTCCTTTGGAAGAGGGAAGATTTTCGGCTTGTCGAAGCCGAGTGCTTTAAGCATATCGGTGCAGGATTTTCCTGACGGTTTTATCCAATGCGTATCCCAGGATTCGTCCGTTGAATAATACTCATGCGGACAGCCGGCAGGAATAAAGAATGCGGTGTACGGATTTATTATATGTTTCTCCCCATTTATTATAAGTACGCCGCTTCCTTTTGTACAATAAAGAGCCTTGGCATAATTGTCACCATTGCCGCAGATTACATGATACTGCCATTCGTTCAGCCCTACGCTCACCAAAAAGACAGGAAGACTGCCTTCTTTACTGATTATCGGATAATCGTAGAATTTCAAAATTAATTCACCGCCTGTGCTAAAATCGTTATATCTTAATAATATCATTCATTGACTTGTTTGTCAATAAGCGTTATAATCTGTTAAAATACAAAGGGGTGATTTTTTGAGAACAGTCAGGGAACTAAACGATTTCTGGAGATTCACAAAGCTTCCGGCAGGAATGAATATATCGAAAGATTATGCTATCTCTCCCGAATATGAAGATACATCATGGCAGCCTGTTGAACTTCCGCATACATACAACTCCGAAGACAGCACAGGCAGAATGACAGCTGCAGACGGTGGGGACTACTACCGTGGAACTGTATGCTACCGCAGAAACCTTGCGCTGAGTTTTGAAGAATGCAACGGAAAAGAACTCTATCTGGAATTTGAAGGTGCAAATACTGTTGCGGAAGTCTATATAAATGGCAGATCTGCAGGAAAGCACAGCGGAGGGTATTCAGCATTCAGATTTGATATTACGGACTATATATACCCAAGCAAAGACAATCTGATAGCTGTTATCGTATCGAATGCTCCCACCGATTATATTGCACCGATAACCGACAATGGCGATTTCACAAAAATGGGCGGCTTGTACAGGGGTGTAAAGCTTATTGCAGTCGAGCCTGTTCATATTGCTCTGAACGACAGCGGCTCCTGCGGAGTATATATAACCCCACGCAATATTTCAGAAACATCTGCGGATATAGGCATACTTGTCAAGCTGGATAAAGCAGAAACCGCAGAGGCTAAGGCTGTGATATATGATCCGCAGGGAAAGCCTGTAACGGAGGTTTTCGGCAGAGCGGACAAAGACAGGATAACGCTTTCGGGAAAAATCAACCGCCCGAAACTCTGGGACGGAGTAAACTCTCCCGCTCTTTATCGTGCGGAGATAACCTTATTCTACAACGGAAAACCCGTCGATAGCATTGAACAGGAATTCGGAATACGCTCGTACCGCATAGATGCCGATAACGGCTTTTTCCTCAACGGCAAGCCATATCCGCTCCATGGGGTGAACTACCACCAGGACAGTTACGAATCCGGCTGGGCAATGACTGACGCTCAGCGTGAGCGGGATTATCGTATCATTCGTGACATGGGCTGTACCGCTGTAAGAATGGCTCACTACCAGCATTGTGACCACGAATATTCATTATGCGACAGGCTGGGTCTGTGCGTATGGACGGAGATAGGCATAATCAATAAAATGTCTGCCGATGAAAGCGATGCTCATGTCCTTTCAGACGGCTTTGGAGATAACGCAAAACAGCAGCTTCGTGAGCTTATCAGGCAGAATTACAATCACCCGTCAGTTATTGTCTGGGGATTGTCCAACGAACTTCACCAGATGAACGATGAAATATTCGGGCTTTACAGCGAGCTTTATGAAATTGCTTGTAAAGAGGATGATACAAGGCTGAAAACCTTTGCAGACAATCAGTTTTACGGCAGATTTCTGGAGCTTCCTGCCGATGTGGTCGGGTATAACCGTTATTTTGGCTGGTATAAGGAAGCCGGCAGTGCGGAGAATTTCGGCGAATGGCTTGATCTATACCATAACGAAAAGGAAAAGCGACCTGTCTGCATTTCCGAATACGGCGGCGGTGGGGCGATTTCGCAGCACAAGGACAATGTAGATTGGGAAAGCGACATAGACCCTGTCGGAGTACGGCATTATGAGAACTATCAGTCGCAGCTGCATGAGATATTGTGGAAACAATTCTCGGTCAGAAAGTACCTATGGGCTGAATTTATATGGTGTATGTTCGATTTTGCGTCCTACGGGAGAACAGAGGGAGATACAAAGTCGCTCAACGACAAGGGACTTTGCACAAGGGAGCGTATTCCAAAGGACGTATATTTCTTTTACAGGTCCGTATGGAGCAGCGAAAAAACTGTTTATATAACTGAACGCAGGCATGAATTCAGGGCTTGTGATGTGCCTTTTGTAAAGGTATATTCAAATGCGGACGCAGTGGAGCTATATATAAATGATATTTCGTACGGCAGAATATCCCGATGCGAACTTCCCGATGACGAGAACACTGTTTTCGTGTGGAAAAATATAAAGATAAAACCCGACACAAAGAACAATATATGTGCGAAAGCATATTTCAGCGACGGAACATCAAGAACCGACTATGCATTCTGGACAGGTAAATAAATGTGTCTGTATGTTTTTATTCATCATAATAGAGGTCGATTATGAACGCTGTTATTCTGATGCTCGCTGTAACAGCCTGCTATACAATATGCTCGCTGAATGATAAATACGCCGCTGCCAAAGCTAACTTCTCCGGCGATGAATTTACATTTCTTATGTGTTCGTCGATGTCGGTGTTCCTTGCTTTAAGTCTGCCGTTTCAGAATTTAAGTTTCAGCTTGACTTGGCAATCGTTTTTATCGGTATTACTGGTTGCAATGTGCAAAATGCTTGAATTCCAGATGAGCGCACGGGTGCTGAAACAGCTTTCTGCTTTTGAGCTGAAAGCGTGGCTCGGGATAACCCTGTTTGCGTCTTATTTCACTGATATTCTTTTCGGGTCTGAACTCAATATTATCAAACTGATTTGTATATTTGCAACAGCCGCAGGCCTTGTATTTATTGCAAGGTCATCCAAAGGCGGCGTAAACTATAAACAGATAATTCTGCCATTGGTGCTGTATCTTGTTTCAAAATATGGGTATGGGCTGGTTATAAGGAGTTTCTCTCCGTATGCTTCATCAACAATGCAGCTTCTTCCGGCTATGGTGATAATTTCGCTGATAATGCTGCCGAGAGTTCATATCAGGGAGCTTATTAAGAATAATCGAAGCGGCGTTGTTAAGGTAGTGCTTGCCAGAATTCCCAATACGCTCGGAATGCTGCTTGAAAATGCGGTTATATCTATAAGCCTTGCAAATTACTCATTCATTCAGCCGATGATCCTTGTAACGCTTTTCGTGATAGGTCTGATCCGCAGAGAAAAGCGTTCACAGCTCAATTTAATCGGAAGTATTATCTGCATTGTGGGTATAGTGGCTTTTCAGTTGGCGTAAATCTTAAACATTCTGCATCAAACTTACTTCTGAAAAGCTTTGATACTTATCACTCCAACTTTATATATTCTTAGTGGCTAAATTTCACAGTTCTGAATCACAGATTGAATTTTTCTATATACAGATGTTGCTGTAATGGGTTAAAAGTAGATTTTTATGGAGGCGGCACTAAGATTAGAACAGTAAAATAACAGAGCCGCAGGACTGCTCAAATTTTAATGAGCAAGCCTTGCGGCTTTTTGTTATTTTTAGGAATAATTAAAAAGTGCACACCCCATTCCCGACGTTTGATTTGTGCCTTCGATCTGACGGAATTATCCTTGCTCTGAGATGGACGGCGATTCAATTTATATTGCGTCAGAGTTGCGTTTGCGTTCCTTGTTTTTTGTGGAAGTCGGTGCTGCTATTATCGTTGAATCTACTATCGTTCCCTTTTTTATGATCAGTCCTTTTGCTGTGAGTTGCTCTACCACCTATGAAAAAAGCTTTTCCTGCAGCTCGTTTTTTGAGATGGCAGTCTTTTTTACAGCGCCTTTGTCTGTCGTTTATTGTTCATCACAATATTCTTGCCGTTACTGCAGTATCTTTTTTCTGTATTCTGCCGGAGAAAATCCGGTCACCTGCCTGAACTGCCGTGAGAAGAATTTTTCATCATCGTAACCGCAGCTTACTGCTGTCGCATAAATGCTCATGGCGGTAGAATACAGTAAATAGCAGGCTTTCATTACCCTTGAATTTATGCAGTCGCGGTTGTAACTTACATCAAAGCACTGCCGGTAAATCAAGCGGAAATGCCCCTCGCTGACGCACATTTTTCTGCTGACTTCCGAAAGCTTAGGCATCTTATTAGGCATTGAAATTATCCTGTTCCTTATGTCGGCAAGCTCGTTATAATGCGGAAGTTTTCTTCGTTCGCTTATCAGACCGACATCGTGCTCTGCATTCAGCAATACGGCTGAGCGCAGTTCTCCGACCAGCGTGTTATCGGAACTGTGGTATGTGATAATAACCTGCCGTTCATCGTGCCGTGAATAAACCTCGTTGTGGAGCGATATTTTCAGTTTCTCAGGAAACATTCCGTTTTCCCTTTTGAACAGGATAAGAAATGTGTTGTCATCGGTCCGGCAGCATATTTCATGCTTAGCGCATACACGTTTTATTGCTGACGCTGTTTCTGCGATTATATCGCTGCGGTGGTTTTCACCAAACAGGTATTCTCCGCCGTCCGGGAAACTAAGCCTTACCGCCTGAATGCAGAAGTTATGCCCGGCTTCCTCCACAATGCTTTCAAATTCACGAAGATTGTAGAACCCCGTCAGCGAATCATACAGTGCGAATTGCCGCTGGCATTGCGTGAGATAGTGGATATCATTCTTCATTCGCAGAAATTCCAGCGTATCCGCAACAGTCTTGTTCCAGTCGCGGAAGCTGAAATCATAGCTCGCCGGGCGGTTGTATTCCAGCACCGTATACCCGTAAAGCCTTGTCTGAAAGCACACGGGATTCACATAGAAAATCGCAGGGGAATCGTGCTCCGTAATGAACGGCACGGGAGTTTCGCCACTGCTGAACTTTATCGGAGGTTCTGAATACTCGTTACCTATCGCACAGCACAGGAACTCACCACCGTTGAAACGTTCACTGTTCCATGCGCTGTCAAGGCACAGAAACAGCCTGTCAGCGCCGTGCAGCAGGTAGAAAAACTCGCTTACCGCTCCGGTGTATTCCTCAAGAGTACGCGATGTGGTGAGCCTGCCGGAAAACTGTGCCACGGTGCTCATAATGGTGTGATACTGGTCTATCTTTTCCGCGACAAGCTCATCTAAAAGATGCAAACGGCAGACGCCGCAGGAGCAGGTGTTTCCGCTTACGAACCTGTCGGAATTGTCTTGAATAGGACTGCCGCCGAGAATAGCATCCACAGCGTCCCGTCCCATTTTACGGCGGTTTCTGCGGTAAGTCGTCAGCAGCGGATAGTGATATATCCTTCCTGCGGTATGGTCGCCACCGGTCAGGTCGTAGCCCGTTACTGTCAGCTCACCGGGAATATCCACTCCTGCCTCCGAAAGAACATCACACAGCCCGAACGCCATGAAATCGTTGGTGCATATCACCGCCTGAGGTCGCGGAATTTCACCGCTGAGATACCGCCGGGCAAGTTCCTCGCCTGAATCGTTCCAGAAGTTCCCGTAATACACTCTGATATTATCAAAGCTTATTCCGTGCTTTACGAATGCGCGCTTGCAGCCGTTCAGACGCTTTTGCGAAGAGGCGTTGTCCCTGCTTCCCGTCAGTATGTCGATGTCCGTGAAACCGTGAACCGTTATCAGATGTTCCGTCATTTTCTCCAGGTCGGTTTCATCGTCGGAATAAACGCTCTTAAATCCATCCAACTCCCCGTCAATAACAATGGCGGGGATTTTTGCAGCTCTTATTTTATCGATTGTATCGTTGATTATTTTTATATCCCGGAATGCCTCGGCTGTGACAATAACGCCGTCAAATAAATCCGGCTCAATCAGAGAGTAAATTATGTTCTCATAATTCAGCAGATTATCGTCCTGCCAGTGGTTGTATATGTTTGAGTAGACCACAACATCGGTGTCATTCCGGAATGCGGCTTCGGATATTCCGTATAGTATATCGCGCTGTTCGGACGCGTCGGCTCTTGCGGTAATAACCGCTATTCTTCTGCGCATAATATCACCCCGTTTACAGTATAGCTTAATTCCGTACTAAAGTCAAGAGCAAAAGTGCATATTATGACTAAAAGGTGGATTAAATGAATATATGCTGTTGAATTTCTACATTGCAATGTGTATAATAAAATTAAAGCAATACCGTGCAAAGATTGTGCGTGTATTGTGCAATATGACGAAAAAATGTAAGCAAGACGCGTACAAAATCCAATAAATGATTTTTGTGCGGTGTTGCCAAAAAAACAATGAGGTGATGCTAATGAAATTAAGCGAAAATTGCTACAAGCTGGAAAATACGGCTAATCCAATTTCGCCGAATGTATTCTGCGCCGACCCGACAGGCGTTGAGTACAACGGCAGACTTTATATTTACGGCACTAACGACCATCAGGAATACGAGGCAGTCGGCGATGACGGAAAGAACGGCTATGCTCACATAAAATCCATCGTTATGCTGTCAACTGACGATATGGTGAACTGGGAATACCATGGCTTCATAGACGTCGCAAAAATTGCGCCTTGGATAGTGAATTCATGGGCGCCGTCCATAGCTTCCAGAGTTGAGGCGGACGGAAAAACTCATTTTTACCTTTACTTTTCGAACAGCGGCTGCGGTGTAGGAGTGCTTACGGCGGAACACCCTCTCGGACCGTGGAGCGACCCTCTCGGAAAGCCGCTAATCTATCAGAATATGCCGGGGCTTGAAAACTGTCCTGCGCCCTTTGACCCGGGAGTATGCATCGACGAAAACGGCACAGGCTGGCTTGCGTTCGGTGGAGGGACCCCACCTGACGGTAATACGCTGCACACAAATGTACCTAAGATAGTGCGGTTGGGAAAGGATATGCTTTCGTTTGACAGCGATTTTGTTCCGATAGACGCTCCGTATTTCTTCGAGGCAAGCGAGCTGAACTACGAAAACGGAACGTTTATCTACACATACAGCACGGACTGGCAGTCAAGAGAAAACTGGAACAGAACGGACATTCCGGCGCCGGGAACATGCAGCATGGGCTGTATGACGAGCAAAACTCCCCTTGACCCGGAAAGCTGGCAGTTCAAGGGCGGATTCTTCCTAAACGCCGGTGATTCCGGAATGGACTGGTGCAACAATCACACCCACCTTATCGAATATAAGGGAACAAAGTACATTCTTCACCACACACTTCACATTCAGGAGCGCACGAAAACAAAGGGAGGATTCCGCTGTATGTGCGTGGATCTACTGCCTTACACGGATACGGAATTCCCCGTCACAAAGGCAACACGCGAAGGCGTTACGCAGACTCAGCCGCTCGACCCGTATAAAGCTCACAGCGGTGCGGAGATGTTCACCTGCGCAGATATGTGGTACGAACAGATATCCACCGGCAAAATGGCTGTGAAGTCGCTGTCAGAGGGTGCATGGACTTACATAAAGGGCGTGGATTTCGGCAAGGGCACAGAAAAGCTGCTCGTTACCGCAAAGGGCACGGGCGTTATCGAGATTCGTCTTGATGACAGGAATGCCGAACCGTTGGGAGTGATCGAACTCGCAAATGATGAATTTGATAAAATTCCTGTGGTTCTTTCCGCAAAAATAACAGGAATTCACAATGTATATTTTGCATTTTCAGGCAAGGACATCTGCCTTGAAAGATGGCAGGCTGAATGAAAGGAGTAACTATGAACAAGAAGATAACGGCTTTGATTTGTACAGCTGCTATGCTGCTTGTTTCCGGCTGTTCCGAGCAGAACGGCTCGAATGATTCACCTGTGCAGACAGAAAGCTCTGCCGACAGCGTAGACAGTGTGAGCAAAGCGGAAACAAGCGACAAACCTGACAACAAAACAATAATCGACAGCCTTAACAACGGAATAATAATCGACGAGGTAAGCGGAAATGTCTACAAAAACGAGCGTAACGCCAATCCCATTTCGCCGAGTATATTCTGCGCAGACCCCACCGCGGTGGAATATGACGGAAGGCTTTACGTTTACGGCACGAACGACCAACAGCAGTCGGAAGAGGGAACAAAGAACGACTACGCCCATATCAAATCGCTTGTGGTATTTTCCACCGATGATATGGTAAACTGGATATATCACGGCAGGATAGAAGTCGACAAAATAGCGCCGTGGATATCAAATTCATGGGCACCGTCAATTGCTTCCCGCGTTGAGGAAGACGGCCTTACGCACTTCTATCTGTACTTCTCCAACGGCGGCGGCGGTGTGGGAGTTATTACCTCCACCGACCCGGTAGGTCCGTGGTCTGACCCTCTCGGCGAACCGCTGGTTTATCAGAATATGCCGGGGCTTGAGAATTGCCCTGCGCCGTTCGATCCGGGCGTCTGCATTGATGAAAACGGCACAGGCTGGCTTACTTTTGGCGGCGGAAATGCTGCAGACGGCGGTGTTGTACATACCAATGTGCCTAAGGTAGCACGTCTGGGTGCGGATATGCTTTCGTTTGACAGCGAGTTCGTTTCTATTGACGCCCCGTATTTCTTGGAGGCAAGCGAGCTGAATTACATCGACGGCACCTATTATTACACCTACTGCAACGACTGGCAGAACCGCAACAAGTGGGACCGCAAGGACATTCCTGAGCCGCCTACATGCAGTATGGCATACATGACCACAAAAACTCCCCTTGACGCAGACAGCTGGGAATACAGGGGTGCATATTTCTACAATTCCGGTCAGAATGCCAACGGCGAATCCGGAATGCGCTGGGGCAACAATCACACGCATTTCTGCGAGTTTAAGGGAACGAACTACATTGTCCACCACACGCTCCTTCTTGAAGAACTGACAGGCGGCACAGCAGGTTACCGCAGCATTATGGTTGATTATCTTCCGATGAATGCGGCTGACGGAGAGATCCCGATAACTGCCGCAACGCGTCAGGGCGTATCTCAGATAAAGCTTCTTGACCCCTACGCTGAAAACAGCGGCGCAGTTATGTTTACGTCTGCCGATATAGGGTACACCGATGGTAACGACCCTGCCGCAAAGAGCAAGGCAAACGGCTCATGGATCTATGTAAGAGGTGCGGATTTCGGTTATGGTGCTTCCGCTTTCACCGCTGATGTTAAAGGCAAGGGCAGAATCGAGGTTCGCCTTGACAGCATTTCCGGCAAGGCAGTATCTTACATTGAATTTGACAACGCTGATTATGCTAAGGTTCGTTCTACTGAATTCAGTAAGTTTGACGGCAGAAATCACAATATCTATCTGGTATTTTCCGGTGCGGATATTGAACTGAGATCGTGGCAGTTCACAAAGGGCAACGAGGAACTCCGTCCCGAGGAGAACATCTCAGATACCGAGATAAAGTACGAAACTCTTATACTTACCGGTCAGGCTGCAAATCCCGGTCCAAGTCCGTCGGCATATCTCGAAATGACCGGTGACGGTGAGTATTCCGTGAAGTCCACCTCATTTGAAAAAGAGAGCGAGTTGCTTAACTTCGGTTTCATCAACGTTGACCCGGACGCAAAATACAAAGTGCTTGTCAAGTCCGTAGGTCTTGAAACGGAAAACGGTATCGTTGAAGTCCCTGTAAACGCAGAGCTTGACCCGACAAGCAGCTCCGCAAATGGACTTGCTAACGGCTGGATGGGCGCTGAGATAGGTTCCGTGGTTTACGGCACCAAGGAATGCGGAATAGTTGCCGCAAAAACCACTGTCGATTGGATAGGCTACCGTTTTGCGCTCATAAAAAACGGTGAGGAAATTCCCTTTACATCAATAACCTACAATCTTGAAATAAGTGGGCTTATCCTTGATTAAGGTGAGAAAATCATAATTTGGGAGGATCTTCAATGAACCGTGTTTCTGCTATTAAAATTATAGGAAGCATAGGATTGGGTATTTCAATGTTATTGAACGGATGTACCACAAATAGTATTACTGATGACAATGTGTCCGGAAACGACCTTACCGCAACGGAGGTTATCCGGCTCATGGGCAACGGAATAAACCTCGGCAACACGCTGGAGGCATACAATCACAAAAGCTATGTGGAGTTAGGGGTAGATCCCACTTCCTTTGAAACGCTATGGGGACAGCCTGTCACCACAAGGGATATGATAGACGATATGAAAGCTATGGGCTTCGATACTCTCCGCATTCCTGTGGCATGGACCAATGGCATAAATTACGAGAGCGGAGATTACACCATTGACGAGCGGCTCATGAACCGTGTCGATGAGGTAGTCAATTATGCTCTTGACGCTGATATGTATGTTATACTGAATGAACACTGGGACGGAAGCTGGTGGGGAATGTTCGGCTCCGCCGACGAGGCAGTTCGTGAAAAAGGAATGGCACTTTATAAGTCCATGTGGACGCAGATAAGCGAGCATTTTTCCGATTATTCCTACAAGCTGATATTTGAATCTGCAAATGAGGAACTTTGTCACAGACTCAACGATAGCGACGTCACCGGAACAGACGGAGTTCTCAGCGAGGACGAATGCTACGAAACAACGAACAGAATTAACAGCGAATTTGTTAAGCTGGTACGTTCGACCGGCGGCAAAAATGCAGACAGATTCCTGCTTATCGCAGGGTACAACACCGACTTCAGAAAAACATGCGATGACAGATACCAAATGCCGGAGGACACTGCAAAGGACAAGCTTCTGCTTTCAGTACATTATTACACGCCGTGGGACTATTGCAGTGACGGCAATGCAAAACGGTGGGGAACTCCCGGCGATTACGAGGAGCAGAATTCCCTTTTTCAGATGCTGACTAAATTCACAGACCGGGGATACGGCGTGGTTATAGGCGAATATGCCGTTATGGGTGCGGCGAATAAACCCAATAGGGATAAGTTTTACGCCAATCTTCTGGATAACTGCGACCTGTATAATTACTGCCCCGTCCTCTGGGACTGCAGCGATTTTTACGAAAGGGCGCTCAGAAAAACTACCGATGAAAACATAGCAAGGATGTACAGCGACAGACGCGCTTCGAACGAAGAAGGCAAGGATTATTCCGAGATCCAGTCTGCCGCAAGGGAGAGAATGGACAAGTCAACAAAGGCGGCTGAAGACGAATTTATGGCGGGCGTATCCATTCCGGCTTCTGATGATACCGCAGTGGCATGGATAATGTACCAGAGTCTTGATTCTTCAGTTCAGTACTGTGTCGGCAACAAGTACGACCCGACGGAAATGACCTTGGGTATCGTTGCAAACAATGCTGTGATAACCGGTGAGGGAACCTACACCGTCAGTCTGGATTTCTCAAATTGCGGTATTCCAAAGGGAGTGCTTTTCTCGGCTCTCGGAATTTACAACGGCGAGAAGTTCTTCCCGGATTATACTATCTCTATTGATGAGGTTAAGGTAAACGGCGAAGTCCGTGAGCTATCCGGCAAGGAATATACTTGTTCCGACGACGGTAACTGCACGAGAGTAAACCTCTATAACCAGTGGGTAACATCTATCCCCGATGACTGCAGATGTGCCGATGGCGACAATTCCGGTCTGTCCGCGACTGTTCTTCCCGTCAAAGACAATGAGATACTTTCAACGCTGGAAATAACATTCACTTATTCAGCGCCATAAATCAGATTACCTGTGATATTCAAAATCTAAACCGACGGATTCCACCAGCACAGTGGTCCGTCGGTTTATGTGTAAAGACATTGGAGGAACCATTATGAATTATACAAAATCAGTTGAAAAATGGGGCGTTTTCGAGTTTAGCTCCGAGGGAACCACCGCTGGCAACCCATTTCTGGAACGCAGTATCACTGCGCTATTTGAAAGCGATTCCGAGCGCAAAACCGTAAATGGTTTTTACGATGGGAACGGAATATACAAAGTAAGATTCATGCCATCGTTTGAGGAAGAATACCATTTTACGGTCTGCGGAAATTTTTCTGACAGTAAATACGAAGGAACTTTTTCTGTCACGCCGCCGTCGGAAAATAATCACGGCTGCGTAAAGGTACATAACAAATATCATTTTCAGTATTCCGACGGAACACCATATTATCCTGTCGGCACGACCTGTTATGTATGGAATCTGCAAAGCGATGACCTTATCGCACAAACTCTTGAAACTCTGAGTAATTCCCCGTTCAACAAGATACGTTTCTGCGTATTTCCTAAAAGCTACTGCTACAATTCACGTGAGCCGCGCTCCTATCCATACGAGGGTACTCCGGTTGACGGAAGTGCTATCACAGAGGACAATGTGTGGGGCTACACTCCGGACTCCAAGGGCAACAACTGGGATTTTGAGAGGTTTAACCCCAAGCATTTTCAGCATATTGAATACTGTATCACCGAGCTTCAAAAGCTGGGTATTGAGGCAGATATTATCCTCTTTCACCCGTATGACCGCTGGGGCTTCTCAACAATGACACCGGAGCAAAACGAACTTTATCTGAAATACACAGCGGCAAGGTTTTCGGCTTTCAGAAATGTATGGTGGGCATTTGCTAATGAATATGACCTGATAAAAAACAAGAGCATTGAGGACTGGGAACGATATGCGCAGATAATCGTAGAAAGCGACCCGTATGATCACCTGCGATCAATACATAACGGTAATCAGTTTTACGATCATACAAAGTCATGGATAACGCACTGCAGCATTCAGCGTTCTCCGGAGGGAACATCCGAGTGGAGAAAAAGCTATGGCAAACCGATAGTAATTGACGAAATGCTATACGAGGGAAATATCCAGTATGCGTGGGGCAATATTTCGCCGCAAGAGCTTATTCGGAGGTTCTGGGAAGCACTTTGCCGCGGCGGCTACGGTGGTCATGGCGAAACCTACATAGACGATAAGGCGGTATGGTGGTCTCATGGCGGAGAGCTTAAAGGTGACAGCCCGGAACGAATAGCTTTTATGCGAAAAATACTTGAGGAAGCTCCGGACGGCGGATTGCGACCCAAAAACATGGAATGGGACGAGTTATGTGTGGTTCCGGAAGATGAAAATCTAGCTGATGAAACCGGTTATCACCTGTTTTATCACGGGATTTCGCGTCCGGGATTCAGATATTATCATATTGACGATAATAATATATACACCGTCGACATTATAGACACATGGAACATGACGGTTGAGAATGTCGGAAGTTTTAAGGGACGTTTCAGAATTGATTTGCCCACAAGAGAGTATCTTGCGGTTAGAATTAAGAAAGCTGAGGATGGGATAGAATAATATTCGCCCAGAGAGGTGACCTATTATTCTACAATTCTAGCGTATTCAGACTTGGGTAAAGCTGTAGCTTGCAGACGGGACATAAATTTAAGCCCACTCGGTGAACTTCAGTATGAAAACGATCTGTACGCCGACAGCATATATCAAAGGCTGATTGACGGGCTTCGAAACAGTGAATGCGAATATGGACATACCACCTAAAAAAGTGGACATATCTACATACCAATCGTTAAAAGGTTTAGCCGTAGGAAATCAAACTGGCTCTGCGGTGACAGTTTTTCTGTCACCGCAGAGCCTTCTTTCGTTAAATTGTATCGATAAATCCCATTAAATAAAGACTTT
>ERZ1026977.120-NODE-120-length-42581-cov-8.042115_pt1 | contig 42581 bp, 36 predicted proteins | sample MGYA00519292_ERZ1026977 | MGnify/ENA primary metagenome ERZ1026977 (study PRJEB26926, sample SAMN06164410) | human gut metagenome | biome: ENVO:00009003; feature: ENVO:2100002; material: ENVO:00002003 | host: Homo sapiens | place: USA | collected 2012 ... | reverse complement strand
CATGTGGGAAAGACAGAACCATTTATGTCCCGTATGTGGTAAACCCATAGACAAGAAACATCCTTGGGGAACTTCCCAACAAATAGTCAACGGCAAGAAAGTAAATTTCCTGCTGCATGACAGTTGTAGAAGAAAAGTCATTCAAACTAAAAAGATGTAACTATGAGCTGGTTTCTATTGAATAGAAATTTAACACCGCTTGAGCCGTATGATTGGAAACTTTCACGTACGGTTCTGAGGGGGGAAAGGGGCAGTAATGCCCCTGACCTACCCGGCAAAGCCATTGCCTCCCCTATGATGGCAGAGTATATCAAGTACCTCTACAAGACAGCCCGAAAGTTCTGGGCGAGCGTAGGTGTGGTGACACAGGAGATTCAGGACATTGTAGGCAGTCCCATTGTCAAGGAAGCCATCATCAACAACTCCGATGTCGTGATGCTGCTCGACCAGGCAAAGTTCCGTGAGCGATTCGACGAGATCAAGGCCATCCTTGGCTTGACCGATGTCGATTGCAAGAAAATCTTCACCATCAACCGTCTGGAGAACAAGGAAGGGCGAAGCTTCTTCCGTGAAGTCTTCATCCGTCGTGGTTCCGTCGGTGCGGTCTTTGGAGTGGAAGAGCCCCATGAGTGCTATATGACCTACACCACCGAGCGAGCCGAGAAGGAAGCCCTGAAGCTCTACAAGAAAGAGCTGCAGTGTGACCATCAGCACGCCATAGAAGCCTACTGCCGTGACTGGGAACTTTCAGGAATCTCCAAGTCATTGCCATTCGCCCAAAAGGTCAATCAGACAGGCCATGTGCTTCATCTCACTCCCCACAACCAATCTGAATAATATATTGAAAGTAAAAACCACGAAACATTCATCCCAACAATGAAACGCTATCTGTTTATAATCATCCTCATCGTCTGTGCTGCTATACCAATGACGGCACAGTACTACAGTGTCAACTATGACAAGCGCACTGTAGCAGAGATGACAGCCGCCTTTGCGTCGGAGGCTGCCACCGAGGCGTATTATGCCGAACAGGTAGCCAAGATTCGTGAATACTACCAAGCTGCGGAAGTGGCTGCGGCTGGTATCTTCACGTCCAAGTTCCTCGACCGCCGTGCCCTTACAGACTTAGGTCTATGGACAAGCTCCACCGAGAACTATTATTACCGACGCATCTACAACATGGTCTCCGCCAAAATTATGCCCAAAATCTGGACTGTGGCAGGCATGATGTTGCGTAGTCCGCAGAACGCCCTCTATTGGGGCAGCTATCTGTATAAGGTGTGCGAAGAGACAAAGACACTCTGCTATCAGTTTGAGTCCATTGTCACCAACAGTCGGCTTTCCTTCAGGGACATCGCATTCCTGGAAATCAATCAGGAACTTGCCGCCATCCTCAAACTGTCCGAACTTGGAGATGTGGATTGGAAGAACCTGCTGGACAACTTTTCTGATATTGGCTCCAACTTCACCAAGGACAATCTCAAAGCAGACATCGACAACCTCTATGCGATGGGAGTCAGCCTTGCCTCTGCAGGTGCTGGCAATGCAGTCAGCTCCATTGTCGGCAACAGCAATTTCAACGGCACACTGATGGACAAGACCAGCAGTGTCATTGAGATAGCAGAGAATACATACGACCTCTACAACGACCTATCCACCAATGCCGGCAATACCCTGTTGCAGTTTGTTGGTGGACAGGAAGGCATTGCCAACCTTTTCTCTTTGTCGAATTACAATACCACAGCATGGATTACTGACTATGCCCGTGAAGGCATGGGACAATACTATACTCAGCGATGGTATATCTACAGTGTTGACCAAGGAAGCGAGAAGCTCTGCGACTATTATCCTCCGACAGATGATGATGCCATCCTGTATGGCGACCATTGGTATCGTATCAGTACAACAGATCCCGATTTCTATCCATCCTCCTCACAACGGGAGGCAGCACTCCAGAACTCAGAGAATCATGCAGGCTGGAGCCGTAGCCGTGTGCAACAGCTCAATAACTCTAATGACGGCTACAACTACAATATCAGCTACTATTCGTCAGCATACATTCTCAGCAAAAAGAAAAGCGGTCAGTATGCCAAGGCATACGCCTACGAGATACATGTGACCAAGTCATGGTACAGGCAGGAAGTCAAATATGAAGATGTCTTCGACTCCTATTCCATGGACATGGCCACTTTCAGAGCAGGCTTGAACGCGCGTCTTGCCGACTACAATGACAACGAAGACGGCATCCGTTACTACATTGGCAGTGACAGCAAGCGATACTATCAGGCCACCAATGCGGAGAAGATGGCAGGCTGCGAGACGGCAACCATCAGCGTCACCTGCCATGACGGAACCAAACTGGGTGAAGGCTCCACCCAATACAAATGCTCTCAGTGCGGTGGCAGCGTCAATGCCCACACCAAGCAGTGCTCCATGGCAACCACCATCACTTCGGAGAGTGTCAATACCTCCGAGATTGATGCAAAGATTGCCGAGACAGAGAGCAGAATAGCTTCCATTGATACAGAAATAGCCCGATTGGAAGCGGAGAACTCTAACCTCCTGAAGCAGATACAGACCTCCAGCGTTGAAGATGCCGCAAGGTATCGTCAGCAATACAACGCCAACAAAGACCGCATATCTGTGTTGACGTCAGAGAAAAGTGCAGCAGAAAAAGAACTTGCAGACTACAACCAAGCCAAGCAAGAGGCTGTTGATGGAGAGAACGCCGCCACTGATGACTACTACCGCATCCCAGCCATCATGCAGGACTGCAAGAATGCCTATAACCTCAGCTGGAACGGAGCAGGTGCATGGGAGGGCAATACTTTCGTGCGCACCGCCTCCATGCCCAATATCAACGGCACTATCACGTTCAAGGCCACCATCTCCATTGCCCGCAAGCCGAAATACTTCCTTGGCATCAAGATACACCGTGCCATCGTCCAGATTTCATGGACGCTTACCACAGAGTACAGCGACACGCAGGTGGTGGCAGTCATCAACCTCGATCCCTCGAAGACAGACCAGGAGAAAGCCGATGAGGTCAATGCCAAGCTGTCAGAGATAGCCCGGGAATACCCATCCTGTGAGCCAACGGTCGAATATGCCAAAAGCAGTCCAGTGGAATCAGATGACACAGAAGACACCTACCATCTGTTGTGGACCAGCGACCGCCTGGACATTGCCCGTCAGATAGACAGCCGTCTCACGAAGATCTATGCCGACCTTGTGTCGTTGGAGAAGATGATGCACTACAAGCATTCCATCATAGACATCCTTCGCAGTATAGCCCCTCTCGACACAGACCAAGGCAGAAGGCTTACGCTCATAGAGAGATGCAGGAAGCGTTGGTTGCGCAATGCTGCCAACAGCGCACATTCAGATACGTATAACGGCAAATATGACGAAGAAGATGAAGACGAAGAAGAAGAATAAAAAGATTCTGGCTCTCATTGTATGCCTGCTGGCACTGTTGCCTTCCTCCATGTATGCCCAGTTCAGCTTCGATGTCACTTCAGTGGAAGCCTACATCAACGACCACAAGGAGCAGAGAAGCCTGTTGCTGGTCCGCTCCACGCTGGAGGCAAGCAACAAGCTGCTGCATGACTATAGCGGTGATGCCAACAAAGGATTCCGCGACATCAACAAAGAGCTGAACAAATACACAAGAGCCTTTGATGTCATAGACGTGCTTTACCAGTCTCTGCGCACCAGTCTGAATGTGTACAACACCTACGAGAACATCAGTGACCGTATTGGGGACTATAAGGACATGCTCAGCGACTTCAAGGAAAAATGTCTGGAGCGAGGCAATATCGTGAGCACAGACACCATGATTGTCACCATCAACATGAGGGCACTTGCCAAGATAGCAGAGGAAGGCGACAACCTGTACAACTCCGTCAGCGACTTGGTGCTCTATGCCACAGGAGCAGCTGCCTGCACCACCTCAGACCTGCTCCTTGTCCTGACGAACATCAACAACTCGCTTGACAATATCCGCAAGCATCTGAACAAGGCGTACTTTGACACATGGAGGTACATACAGGTGCGCATCGGCTATTGGAAACGACAGGTCTATCGAGCCAAGACAAAGCTGGAAATCGTCAACGATGCTTTCGGCAGATGGAAAGGGGCAGGCTATTTGGGATATTAGGATAACGTTAAACAAAAAAAAAGAATATGTTTGAGATAACACTCTTACGTTCAGCGTCTTTTGTAGGTATGATGATGTTATGCTTTAACTCATCAGCACAGAGTTATGTGACCTACAACCACGATGCCACCAAGATGAACCAGATTACGGTTCAGGAGATTGGTGTAGGAGGACTGACTCCTGCCCTCTACTATGATGTGTTCCACAACAGCTATCAGAAAAGCGCAGCTCGGAAGAACAAGCTGGGCTTCAGGTCGCTGGCAGGAGTGTCGTCCTATCAGCAGGTAGATGTTGCAGACAGCATCAAGACTTACCTTACCCAGAGAGCAGAAATTGAAGCCCTCAATGTGGCAGACCGCCAGATAGACATCGCCTGGCTTGCCGAGGGGAACAAGATAACGGACAAGCTCACAGCCTTCGAGGCAAACATCAACCGCATCGTTGGTGCAGGAGGTTCGTTGGCAGACAAGTCCCGATGGGAGGAATACTGCAATATGTACAAAACCGCCATCAAGGTGACGCAGGATGCCTATATGCCCAACGCGCAGAGGAAGAGACAGTACCTCGCCATCTATGCCGACATATCCCAGCAGAACGAGACCCTTGTCTCCTTCCTGGTACAGTTGAGCAACAAGAGTAAGACATCGTCCCTCCTCGCAGCACGGCTTGACAGACGCAGCAACGTAGCAGCCCACGCCTTGGCAGCACAGGAAAGGTGGCGTGATGCCGGACGCAGAAACACAGGAGGCAACACTGGCGAAGGAGACAATGATGATTCAGAAAACATAGTAGAAAGATAACGATATATGGCAGATTCAAACATCCTCTCGGATTTCGGTATCAATATCCTCGAACAGGAGATTGATGATGTGATATTCCAGACCAACGAGTTCCTATGTGATGCCACATTCACAGGCTCGCAGGGGCCGTTCTGGTGGATATTACAGATGTGTATGGCACTGGCTGCACTGTTCTCCATCATTGTCGCTGGCAGCATGGCCTACAAGATGATGGTGAAGCATGAGCCCATCGACATCATGAAACTCTTCAAGCCCCTTGTGGTCAGTGTCATCCTCTGTTGGTGGTACCCACCTGCTGATACAGGCATTACCGAAGGAGGCAGCGACTGGTGTGTACTTGATTTCCTCTCGTATATCCCCAACTGCATAGGCTCTTACACCCATGACCTGTATGAAGCAGAGTCAGCACAGATTGAGGACAAGTTTGAGGAGGTACAGGAACTCATCTACACCAGAGACACACTTTACACCTCTTTGCAGGCACAGGCGGATGTAGCCCATTCGGGAACATCAGACCCTAACCTTATAGAGTCCACCATGGAACAGGCAGGTGTAGATGAAGTGACGAATATGGAAACAGACGCTTCAAGGCTTTGGTTCACATCACTGACTGCAGGAGCTGTAGTAGGCATCGACAAGATTATCATGCTCATCGCCTTGATTGTCTTCCGCATCGGTTGGTGGGCAACCATCTATTGCCAGCAGATATTGCTGGGTATGCTCACCATTTTCGGTCCGATACAATGGGCGTTCTCTCTTTTACCGAAATGGGAAGGTGCATGGGCTAAGTGGCTGATACGCTATCTGACGGTGCATTTCTACGGTGCCATGTTGTACTTCGTCGGTTTCTATGTCCTGCTGCTCTTTGACATCGTGCTCTGCATACAGGTGGAGAACCTCACAGCCATCACGGAGAGCGAGCAGACCATGGCAGCCTACCTTCAGAACTCTTTCTTCTCTGCCGGCTACCTCATGGCAGCGAGCATCGTGGCTTTGAAGTGCCTGAACCTCGTGCCCGACCTTGCCGCATGGATGATACCAGAGGGAGATACGGCATTCTCTACCCGTAACTTCGGTGAAGGTGTGGCACAGCAAGCCAAGATGTCCACCCAGGGCATGATAAACAAAGTGATATAAACAAGAAAAGCGATTGAAAATATGGTTATCAAGAATCTCGAAAACAAGATCAAGCTGGTTTTGATTATCTGCTCCCTCTTCCTTCTGGGCTGTATCATCATCAGTATCTCCAGCATTTGGACAGCCAAGGTAATGGTGTCCGATGCCCATCAGAAAGTATATGTGTTGGATGGCAATGTGCCCATCCTTGTCCAGCGAAGCACCATGGAGGAGACTCTCGATGTGGAAGCCAAGTCCCATGTGGAGATGTTCCACCACTATTTCTTCACCCTGGCTCCTGACGACAAGTACATCAAATACACCATGGACAAAGCCATGTATCTGGTTGATGAGACAGGTCTTGCCCAGTACAACACGTTGAAGGAGAAAGGCTTCTATTCCAATATCATGGGTACGAGTGCCGTGTTCAGCATCTTCTGCGACAGCATCAACTTCGACAAAGAGAAGATGGAGTTCACCTACTATGGCCGCCAGCGTATTGAGAGACGAACAAGCATCCTTACCCGAGAGCTTGTCACGGCAGGACAGCTCAAACGTGTTCCCAGGACGGACAACAACCCTCATGGCCTGCTCATCACCAACTGGAGAACGCTTCTCAATAAGGATATAGAACAGAAAACCAAATTGACGTACTGATTATGGGATGGAAGAAAATGCTCGTCGGAGAAAAGATGCCTGACAAGGATGATCCAAAGTACCGCCAGAGGTACGAGGAAGAGGTCAAGGCCGGTCGCAAGTTCGCACGCACTCTCAAACTCGATGTGTTAGCCATCAAGGTGCAGCAGTTTGCCAACAATCACAAACGACTGTTCCTTGCCCTTGTCTTTGGGTTTATCCTGCTCAGTTTCGGATTCAACATCTACAGGATGGTCGTGGTGTACAATCATCAGCAGTCCACCCAAAGTGCCACGGAGAGGCAGGAGCATCTGATGCGGCAGAGACGCAAGAAGGTCAATACAGCCATCAGCAATGCCCACACCATACTGCCAGTCATGAACAGAGATAATCAAAAGAACAATAACCAAAATACAGAAAACAATGGATGCACTGAAGAAGATTAACTGGAAGCAGCCGAAGTATATGATTCCGCTTATCATCTACTTCCCCCTGCTGTTCGTCGGTTACTTTGTCATAGACCTTTTCCACACGGAGAAGGCTGAGATTCCTGATGGTCTTGCAACGACCGAGTACCTCAACCCTGGCCTGCCTGAGGCAAAGATGAAGGGCGATGGCATAGGCAACAAGTATGAGAGTATGCTCAAATCATACGGAAAGATAGACGATTATTCAGCATTAGGAAACATTGAACGCAATGAAGAAGACACCCGTGAAGAGTACGAATCCAAGTACACTGATGAAGAACGTGAGCAACTCGAAGCACAGGAAGCCGCGAAGCTCGCTGAGATGCAGAGACAGCTACAGGAGAGCGCACAGAAAGGTCAGGAAATCGCCCAAGGAGGCTCACCATCCGAGGAAGACCGCATAGCACGCAGCAAGCAACGTGAACAGGAAGCCATGGATGAGCTCAACCGTGCCATTGCCCAGGCAAGGCTCCAAGCGCAGCAATCCATGATGCCTGCCGCAACTGACACTGCTGATGCCGGGCAAAGAGAAGGAAAGGTTGAAGCCTCTGACAAGAAGAAAACCGACAATGATGAACCGCAGGAGGTTGTGAAGAAGGTGAAGGTCACCTCAGACTACTTCAACACCCTTTGTGACAACGACAAGGAAACCAGCCTTATCAAGGCTATCATAGATGAGAACATCAAGGCTGTTGATGGTTCAAGAGTCAGGCTTCGTCTGCTTGACGACATCGAAATCAATGATGTTGTCGTGCCCAAAGGCTCATACCTCTATGCCACGATGAGCGGATTCGGTTCACAACGTGTGAAGGGCAATGTGCAGAGCATCATGGTGGACGATGACATCATCAAGGTCAGCCTCGCCCTGTATGACACTGATGGACTGGAAGGTCTTTACGTACCGAGCAGTCAGTTCCGTGAAACCACGAAGGATGTGGGCAGCGGTGCATTGAGCAATACCTCCAGTCTCACCAACAGCTCCACCACGTCAGGCAACAGCCTCGCCACTTGGGGAGCGCAGACCATCACCAATGCCGTGCAGAAGACCAGCAATGCCATCAGCAAAGCCATCAAGAAGAATAATGCCAAGCTGAAATACGGCACATTCGTGTACCTGATCAACTCCCGTTCAAACAAGAAGGACAAATAACTCCGAGCATAAACAAAAGATCAAATGAATATGAAGACTATCAAAAGAATTGGCGCATTAGCCGTATGCGCTCTGGCAGCCCTCCCCTCTTTGGCACAGCAGACCTATCAGGAGATGGAGCAGCTCACTATCAATGAGAATGTCACCACGGTCATCACTGCATCCGAGCCTGTGCGCTTCGTTGACATCTCCACGGATGCCGTCGTTGGCGACCAGCCCATCAACAACACCATCAGGCTCAAGCCCAAGGAGGGAGCCGATGTTCATGCCGACGGGGACATCCTTGCCATTGTTACCATCGTGACGGAGCGTTACCGCACCCAGTATGCGCTCATCTATACCACACGCCTGCAGGAGGCTGTCACCGACAAGCAGATACAGCCGCATGAGAAGATTCCGTACCACAATCCATCTGTCTCCATGAGCACTGAGGACATGACCAAATATGCCCGAAAGATATGGAACTCCCCGGCAAGAATACGGAATGTGAGCACAAGGCAGCATCGGATGACTATGCGTCTGAACAATATCTATTCCGTAGGCGAATACTTCTTCCTGGATTTCAGTATTGAGAACCGCACCAATATCCGCTTCGACATCGACGAGATACGTGTCAAGCTCAATGACAAGAAGATGTCAAAAGCCACCAATGCGCAGATGGTTGAGTTGACTCCTGCCATGATGCTTGACCAGTCCAGAAGCTTCAAATATGGCTACCGCAACGTCATTGTATTAAAGAAGATGACCTTCCCCAATGACAAGGTGCTGACCATTGAGATTTCGGAGAAGCAGATAAGCGGACGTACCATCTGCTTAGACATCGACTATGAGGATGTCCTCTATGCAGACTCGTTCAATTCATGCTTAATAAGGGAGGAATAGGACTATGAAGAGATATGTATTATCATTGATGATGGGGCTATGCATGACAGTTGCGTCGTTTGCCCAAAGCCATAGTGACCGTATCAGCCTTGGTGTAGGAGCATTGTACGAGCGAGGTCTTGACGCAACACTCTCATGGGAGCATGAAACCCGTTACCACAATGCATGGGAGTACTTTTTCAATGCCTACCTGAAATGGGACGAATGTGCTTCCTGCGGACATGTCTGCCCAGAGTCTTTCTGGAACAACTACCGCACATGGGGCATCGGTGTCGCCTACAAGCCCTGTGTCACAAGAGGTCGCAACAACTACGGCAACCTGCGTATCGGAGGCAGTGCAGGCAGCAATACCGACAAGTTCGTTGGAGGTATTCATGTCGGCTATGAACATAACTTCGCCCTCCGTCACGGTTGGGGATTATTTCTGCAAGCCAAATGCGACTTGACCCTTCCCAAGCGAGAAGACCTGTTCAGGACAGGCATAGTGATAGGATTCAAGATACCAACCCTAAAGAAATAATAGCGATGAAGATAATCCATTTCATGTTTACTGCCGTCTTAGCAGCCGTTTTCACCTCATGTGACGAGCATATGGACTTTCCTGATACAGCGATGAAGATTGGTGACATTGTCTGCACTGACGGTGCCATTGTCCGCTATGAGGATGTAGATTCGTTAAAAAAAACACCTATTGCCGTTGTCTTCTACGTCAACCACAACGAGGATGTGGAAGGAAATGGCTATGCGGTATATCTTGACGACTTTGCCACCTTAGCCTATTCAGACTCTCTCGGCATCACACATAAAACATCCGCAGACCTTATGGCCTACGATGGTAACAGCAACACCCATGCCATGTATTCCACGGGCACTTCACCTGCTGCAAGTATGGTCATTGATATGTGGGCATACCGGCAGAGTGCCTATATCCCCTCTGTGGCACAGATGCGTCTGCTCTTTAGTGTCAAGAAGTCTGTCAACCCGCTGATTGAAAAGTGTGGAGGGACACCGATACCTGATGATGCAGACCTCTGCTGGTATTGGACATCGACAGAGGTACAGGGGCAGGAAACAGCCAAGGCATGGCTCTATTCTCTTGGAAGTGGCGCAATACAGGAAACGCCCAAGACACAGCCACACAAGATACGCCCAATTATCACACTAAACAATTGATTACTAAGTCATAGTAATATAATAATTCATCTTAATGTTTAACATCAAAAATTACAAGCAATGAAAAAGAAATTCTTTCTTATGTTTGGACTTGGAGCCATGCTCCTTACGTCCTGTGACCAAGACATCGTCAATGAGATCTACCTGCCAGGCGGAGGTGGTTCGGTGGTTGTGACCGACAGTACATCATCCAAGCAGCTACAGGTGTTCACCAATCTGGAGATGCTGCACCCAGCCGTATCGACACGAGCCGTGGACAACCAGTGGGAGGCGAATGATATGATTGGCATCTCCTCCACAGGGATGATGGACAACATGAAGTTCACTCGAAGTGGCAGCACCAACCAGTTTCTCGGTGCCAGCACCGTGTGGTTTAAGGACACAGACACCCACACCTTCAATGCCTACTATCCCTATACGGCAACTCCTGCCAGCAATCTCATAGAATTTGAGGTGCCAGAGGACGCAATACAGAGCGAGCAGAAAATCAACGATTTCCTGTTTGCCAGCGGAACAGCCTCGTATGCCAACCCAAGCCTGACACTCAACTTTACCCATCAGATGGTGCGGCTTATCATCAAGGTATATACTGCGCCTGAATATGGCTTTACCACCAATTCATTCAGTGGTTACAATCTTACGCTCTTGAATCACTATTGCAATGGAACATTCAACATCAAGACAGGTGAAGTAAAATGTGGAAGCAAGCCGTCTTCCCCGTATTACTTGGGAGAAGCCAAGGATGACCATCTGGAATTTGTGCTTTATCTACCCGCACAGAACACGACAGACATGGATTTGGAAATCAACACTGGAGAGACCTTCCGCTTCACAGCCAGCGGCAGTTCATGGCAAGCAGGACACTCCTACAGTTATTCATTGAAGCCGGTACGCAACACCTTGCAGATTATCTCTACAAGCATCACCCCATGGACAGTTGAGTCGGAACAGGTTATCAACGGTTACGAATAAATCTCATAAAAAGGACTGGAGGGTGTCTTAACGGCATCCTTCATCTTTTTGTTATCAATCACTCATAAATCTTTATCAGCGAATGGAAGAAAGCAAGGAGTTACAAGGATTTTACAAGATATTCAGGGCTGTAGTGTATATCTCACTGCTGATGGAGTTCTTTGCCTACGCATTGGCGCCAGAGCAGCTGGACTTCCTTGGTGGGTTGGTTACAGACATCCATTCACGCATCAAACGATGGATGATATACCATGACGGCAACCTTGTCTGGAGCAAGATAGCCACCATACTGCTTATCTGCATCACCTGCATTGGTACGCGCAACAAGAAACATTTGGAGTTCGATGCACGCAGACAGGTCTTATATCCTTTGGTCGGCGGACTCTTTGTTACCATATTGTCTATCTGGCTCTTCGGTCATCGGATGGACACACGATTCTACACCATCACACTGAACATCTGGCTCTATATGGCAGCCTCTATCCTGGGTACAGTCTGCATCCATGTGGCTCTTGACAATATCTCCAAGTTCTTGAAGGAAGGGCTGCTGAAAGACCGCTTCAACTTTGAGAACGAGAGCTTTGAGCAATGTCAGGAGCTACAGGAGAACAAGTACAGCGTGAATATCCCCATGAGGTACTACTACAAGGGCAAGTTCCGCAGGGGATGGGTGAACATCGTCAATCCGTTCCGTGGCACGTGGGTGGTCGGCACGCCAGGTTCGGGTAAGACCTTCTCCATCATCGAGCCGTTCATCCGTCAGCACAGCAAGAAAGGCTTTGCCATGGTGGTGTACGACTACAAGTTTCCCACCCTTGCGCAGAAACTCTACTACCATTATAAAATCAACCAGAAAGCAGGCAACCTTCCTGACGGATGCAAGTTCAATATCATCAACTTCGTCGATGTAGAGTACTCCCGACGTGTCAATCCTATCCAGCAGAAATACATTGGCAATCTTGCAGCTGCCAGCGAGACGGCTGAAACGCTCCTGGAGTCATTGCAGAAAGGCAAGAAGGAAGGTGGAGGTGGCAGTGACCAGTTCTTCCAGACATCTGCCGTCAACTTTCTGGCTGCCTGCATCTATTTCTTCGTGAACTACAAGAAAGTACCATACGACAAGGATGGCAATGCCCTTATTGCAGAGATGACCACCGACCCCAAGGCTTTCATCCAGAAGCCTACAGGACGTGTCTTTGACCATACAGGCAGGGAGGTGGAAGCTGCCTACTGGCTTGGCAAATATAGCGACATGCCCCATATCCTTTCTTTCCTCAACCAAGACTACAAGGTCATCTTTGAGGTGTTGGAGACCGACCCTGAGGTTGCCCCGTTACTTGGTCCGTTCCAGACTGCCATGAAGAACAATGCCATGGAGCAGTTGGAAGGTATGATTGGTACGCTGCGTGTCTACACCTCTCGTCTCGCCACGAAGGAGTCGTATTGGATATTCCACAAGGATGGCGATGACTTTGACCTGAAGGTGAGCGACCCAAAGAACCCCAGTTACCTGCTCATTGCCAACGACCCAGAGATGGAGAGCATCATCGGTGCCCTCAATGCTCTTATCCTCAACCGCCTTGTGACAAGAGTGAATACAGGTCAGGGCAAGAACGTGCCTGTCAGCATTATCGTCGATGAGTTGCCGACCTTGTATTTCCATAAAATCGACCGTCTGATTGGCACAGCCCGAAGCAACAAGGTCAGTGTGGCGTTAGGTTTCCAGGAACTGCCACAGCTTGAATCCGACTATGGCAAAGTGGGTATGCAGAAGGCCATCACCACTGTTGGTAATGTGGTGAGCGGTTCAGCAAGAGCAAAGGAAACCTTGGAATGGCTCAGCAATGACATCTTCGGCAAGGTCGTTCAACTCAAAAAGGGTGTCACTATCGACAGGGATAAGACCTCCATCAATCTGAATGAGAATATGGACAGCCTCGTTCCTGCAAGTAAAATCTCCGATATGCCGACAGGCTGGATATGCGGTCAGGCAGCCCGTGACTTCATCAAGACCAAGACCGGTCGGGGTGACAGCATGAATATCCAGGAGTCAGCAGAGTTCCAGACCTCGAAGTTCTATTGCAAGACCGACTTTGACATGAAGGAGATTGCCAAGGAGGAGGCAGACTACGAGCATTACAAGATACCGAAGTTCTACACCTTCCCATCGAAGGATGCCAAGGAACGCATCCTTTATCAGAATTTCGTAAGCGTCAATGCAGATGTCAAGGAAATGATTAAGACCATTTTAATGTTTAAGGTAAAGACTTAGTAAACAACGAAAAACAGATTATATATGAAGAAGTTATTCATGATAGCGGCTACCCATGCATTAGCCATACAGGGTTTCGCACAGACGGGCTCGGAAGCATTGTTGGGAGCATCGGACGGCATCTACAGTTATGTGCCGTATATTCAGGGGCTGTGTTATGTCATTGCGGCACTTATAGCCATTGTTGGTGCAACGTCCATCTACATGGCTATGCAGACCTCACCGCAACAGGTTTCAAGGCGAATTGTCACGAGTGTGGGCAGCTGCCTTTGTTTTGTCTGTATGGCTATCTCCTTGCCTCAGTTCTTTGGCTATGAGTCATATTCTGTGAGTAACGGCTCCGACATCGCTATGAACGGAGCAGGAGGCTCATCCAATGGCTTCCTTACCACAGACAGGGGTGGCATTTCCCAAAGTGGCATCAACACAACCATCCCACCGTTGTCCGACAGGACGGGCAACTGGATAACCTTCCCTCCAGGCACGAATATGGACATCGCCAACAGTCTAATGGACATCTATAACCACATGGGTTCTGGTGTCACTGGCACTTATGGGCGTACACTTGACTATATCAACAATGAGTTCCGTCATGGAAATATCTCTCAGAGCACATACGACCAGATGATTGCCATGGCAGGCAGCCTGCCGCAAAACTAAGATACGTCAAACACATAATGAGACTAAAGATTATCAGTATTATCGCTCTAATTACAATAAGTTTATCGGTCAATGCCCAAACCCAGAAGTCCTCCGAGAGAAACGAGGCGGCATCAAGAATGCTCTTCGAGCTTCCTCCTTTCGAGCGTGCGGTATGCTGCATCAGGTTCTATGAAGGACTTCACCGCAAGAAGGATTATCCTTATGTCGGGTATGGGCATAAACTACGCCCAGGAGAAAGATACTCCTCCAATATGACTGCAAGGGAAGCGGAAGACCTGCTGCGGAAAGACATCAGAGGACTCTGTGCCATGTTCCGCTCATACGGTCAGGACTCCCTGCTTCTTGCTGCATTGGCTTACAACATCGGTCCTTATAAGGTCCTTGGCTGCAAGGGCAAATACCCAAAGAGTACGGTCTTGAAAAAGCTGGAAGCCGGTGACAGGAATATCAGAGATGACTATGTAAAGTATTGCCGATGGAGAGGAAAAAGAGTCCCCTCCATCGAGCGACGACGATATATTGAACTCATGCTGCTTTTCATCCCATGACAGAAAATGAACCCATAAAAGCCGTATCAGGCGGCATCACTTTCCTATCCACTGGCAGATACTACGATGGTATCAACCAGTGGATAGCCCATAGTATAAAGGAGGGGGACACTGATGCCATTGACTATGCTGCAAGGAGAATGGCACCCCTCGTACCAGCCAATGCTGTCCTTGTTCCTATCCCCGGTCATCATGGAGTCGCAGACCAGACCCTACGTTTGGCACAAACCCTCTCGTCTTATACTCATCTCCCTTTCGTAGATGCCTTACGAGGCAGAGAGCATGAATCACAGTACGAGGCAAAGCGGAGAGGACATTTGCTCTCAGGTCGAGATATGGGATTCTATCAGATAAGAGAACTGCCTTCTGACCGCATTCCCTGCCTTATCGACAATGTGGTAGATACAGGAATCACAGCGAAAGCAGCAGCCGAAGCATTAGGCAATGCTATGGTATTGTCATTCGCCATGAATGATGCCCTTCTACAAAGAGAAAAGCATATAGGATTCAAACGCTAAGACATAACACGATGCCAAGACCAAAGAAAAGAAAACAGCAAACGCTCCAACCAGCTATCGTCTATCAATGTAAGGACTGTGCCAACAGCTATGACTGGCATAGCAAAGCTCTGGATGGCCATCTTATCCTATGTCGTTGCAAGTATAAACAGCAAGGAGGTCGGTATTGCATCTTCCTGAAAGACCCACAATGTGAGCACTTCATCAAGCGTTCTGCTGGGCAGGAGGGATAAACATCAATTATCGTGACAAGCACTTCATAAATTGTTTATTCTCCACTCTAAAAGTTCTTCATCAGTAGCCGTTGGATAATTGCATTTTTCTATGAGTTCTCTTTCCTCAAAACTCTTTTTAAAAGAATCACCCAACAACAAAACTATCAGCTCATCAACCTTGTCGTTACACGCCTGAAGCATAGGATGATACAAATCCTGCAAAGCATTTATCCCGATATATGCTCCTGTGCGTGCCTCCAGAACACCAGAGAATGTATTCTCCAATTCCTCGACCGCTATTCTGTAGCGTAACAAAACTCCAAGAAGCTGTTCTCTGTCCTTTTCTACAGAAAAACTCTTCAACAAGTGTTCCATCCTCCACCTTTCATTTGACATCTGGCAGAGTATGGATTTGATTTTTGACCTGTCTGATTCACTCACTTGTGATTCATTTAGCACTTCTTTGTTCTCATAGTTTGAGAATACCATGCTGATTGCATCGTATGGTTTTATAGCAACCGCATCTTTCGAAAGGAATGCACAAATCGCAGAAGCAACCCTCTGTACTCTTACCTGATTGTCCCATGGTAAGTTTTCAAGTTGCTCTGAGTAGTTCAACATCCATGCGATGCCAACATACTCTCGTACCAATTTGTAAGCATCCCATGAACATCTTTCATTTTTTGAGCTATCATTAATCTGTTCTCGTGCCATAATCGTAGGGCTATTTTCTTCTTTGAATGCAAAAGTACGACACACCTATGCAACCTATCTGCATTATAAAATAAAACGCAAGACAAAATGTCAATAGGATATGTTTTTATCCTTAAACACATGCAAATATAGGCATAATTTGGCAGAGAATTGTCTAAAAAGCCATTTTTTTGAGCCATAAAACTCTTTTTTTCTGATTTTAGAATGTTATTTCAGATAAAAACATTAATTTTGCATGTGTATAAACTCATTCATTTGCAAAATGGAAAACAAAGATTTGAATCGATTGAAAGTGGTTCTTGCTGAGAAGAAGAAAACCAACAAGTGGCTTGCAGAGCAATTGGGTAAAGACCCGGCAACTATTTCCAAATGGTGTACAAATAGTGCACAGCCAAATTTGGAGAACCTTGTCGAAATTGCCAAATGTCTCGAAGTTACTGTCAATGATTTAATCCGTTAACGTTAAACAAACCCGCAATGCCAACAAATAAGAATGCTGCCATCCGCTATCAGACGCTCGACAAATGTTTTCGAGACCGTCGGCACAGATACTACTTAGAAGACCTCATCGACAAATGCGAAGAGGCCTTGTACTATTATAATGGTGTAGGAGGAGTCAGCCGCCGTCAAGTTTTCGAAGACATTAAATTCATGGAGAGCGAAACGGGTTGGAGCATTCCTCTCGAACGACATCAAGATGGCAGAAGAGTTTACTATCGTTACAGCGATCCTGACTTTACCATCAATGCCCAACCATTGACCGATGAAGAAGCAAACCAGCTCCGTGCGGTAATCGTCACCCTTGGGCGTTTCAGAGGGCTTCCAAGTAATGCATGGATCGATGAAGTCATCTCTAATCTCGAATGGCGATTTGGCCTTCGTGGAAAGAAAGAAAACATCATCGGCTTCGAGCAGAATCCATTCTTGAAAGGATTGAACCTACTACCGAGAATCATTGACGCTGCGGTCAATCACCAAGTTCTTAGAATCGCCTATCGCAACTACAAGAATTGTGAAGAGGAGCGCATGGCTGTGGTACACCCTTGGTATATCAAGCAGTACAATAACCGATGGTTCCTGATGGCATACGATGCTGAGACAGACCGCATCACGAACTTCGCCCTTGACCGCATTCAAGAATTGCAGGTAGAGGAAAGCGTGGCATTTATCCCCAATATGGAGATTGATTTTGAGCACTACTTCGATGATGTCTTCGGGGTCACCATACCACCGTAGGATGTAGAAAAGATAAAAGTTGTGCTTCAATTCTCCAAGAAGCAATATCCGTATATTGTATCAAAGCCATTGCATCACTCCCAAGAAATCGTTGATGACGAAAACTGCATTTTGGCAGTAGAGGTACGTCCTACCTACGAGTTCACACAGTTGATACTTTCGTTCGGAAAAGATGTGAAAGTGCTCGAACCAGAGCCTTACAGACAAGAAATTATAGATAATATACGCAGAAATCTACAGAATTATGATATTGTGCAGATTGAATGCACTGGTCAATTGTAGATTTGCAAATTAAATATTGAATAATGAAGAGAATACAAAGTCCATATACAGCAGCCATCACAGGCGGAGGTTTCCTTTTCGAGGAGACCAACCTGTTGCTGCCCCTGCTCCAATCTGACAACCGTGTCTCTCTGTTGAAAGAGGAAACGGTGAACAACCGTATTCTTCAAATCAATGCAGAGAAATCACGTGAGAACAACATCCGCGAGATTGTCCGACGCTATGAAACCATGCCAGTCTGCTTTTGGGAGAACTACAAGACGATGGATGAGCATGAGCAGAAAATTGCCTTGTTCTTCGTCATTCTGAAAACCTACAAGATTTGCTTTGACTTTCAGATACGGGTGACTATGCGTAAGTGGAACGGCATTGCCAAGTCGCTGACAAGAGATGACCTGATGATGGAGTTCTCTGAGATAGCTGCAAAGGACGAGTTTGTCAACACATGGAGCGAGAACACCATGCGCAAGGTGGCAAGCACCTACCTGTCGATACTTCGCAAGGTTGGTATGCTTGACAACAACAGCGAACTCCACAGCGTGCAGGCAAATAATATGGACTATTATATAAAGATAGGAGAACCATGGTTTCTTGAAGCCTGTCTCCTTCAACCCTATCAGATTGACAATATCAAACAGATGATGATATGACTATAAAGGAACTTGATGACAAACTGAACAGCCCAGGTTTTCAGGACACAGAGAATGGAGACCTGTTCTACAACTTCTTCATCTACCAGTACCCGGCAGAGAAGGAGTATGACATTCGTAAGCAGATACAGGAGTTCAAGGCGAATCTCATTCGCCCCATCAACTATGTGGATGTGCTTACGCTCAATCTGTTTGATGAGTTCTGCAATTTCCTCGACCAGAAGAAGTTCCTGCGCCATCCCTCTATGCTGAAATATCAGTTGGAAAAAGAACAGGCTGACCCCTCCAAGTCACAGAACACACAAGACACGCTGACGCGCAATGCCCACTCGCCTGAGTTCATGCAGTATATCCATCAGCGCATTCTCGACCATATCACCATCAAGGATCAGTATCGTCGTCCCTATGTCTTCCTATATGGCATAGGTTCGATGTTTCCCTATCTGCGTGTCAACGAGTTCCTTGCCTTATACGAGGACTACAACGAAACGGGGAAATACAAGATCATCGTTTTCTATCCTGGACATCGTGACCAGAACTCGTTCCGTCTGTTCGGAACATTGCCCGACAACCATACCTATCGGGCGACACTATTAATCAATGAATAAATGCAGAGTAGCCATGAAGCTAAGAGAATTATACAGCAAACCCATCAACCGAGCAGTCAATCCTGCTGTGAGTGCGACCAAGTTCGATCCGGAGACCGAACAAGTGGAAATACAGGAATATGTGTTTACGGACGAGATCATCAACGGTCTCTTCCGCATACTGGATGCTATCAAGAACAACCGTCCCTACGACCATGTGGGGATATGGATTGACGGTTACTATGGCTCGGGTAAGTCACACTTTCTGAAGTACCTCGACTACTGCATCACACCCCACACCCGCGATGCCGCCATGCAGCGTCTGCTCGATGCAGTGAAGGTTATTGACCCACTCGACGAGAAGCACAACATCGGCTTCGACTATGAGCAGCTGCTCTCCATCGCCAACTGGCTGAAACGTGCCACTATTGACACCTGCATCTTCAACCTCGAAACGAGCTACGACAACTCCACTGACAAGAAGAAAGCATTCCTGCATGTATTCTGGAATGAGTTCAACGGCAAGCGTGGCTTCAACAAGTTCAATATCACCTTGGCTCAAAACCTCGAAAAGCCCTTGCAGGAAAAGGGGGTGTTTGAAGCTTTCAAGGAGCGTATAGCCGAGGAAGGGGGCGACTGGAATGACCCCGGTATGGCTGCCGACCTCATAGACAACGAACTGGACTGGGTGCTCGACATAGCCAAGGAACTGGCACCGACTCTATCTGTGGATAGCATACGTGAGCGCATCATCAAGCGCGACACCATACTCAGCATTGACCGCTTCGGTATGGAACTGGCCTCCTACCTTAAAGACAAGGGGGATGACTACCGTCTGATTCTTCTTGCCGACGAAGTGAGCCAGTTCATCAACAAGGAGCGTGACCGCTACCTCAACCTTCAGGAGATTATCACCAAACTCTCCGAGGCATGTCAGAACAAGGTATGGGTGGCATGTACCGCCCAGCAAGACCTCTCCGAGATTATGGATGACTGCAACATAGCCGAAGAGAAAGACAAGGAGGGCAAAATCAAGGGACGCTTCGAGGTGAAGGTGTCGCTCAAAGGCACACAGCCCGAGGTCATCACCCAAAAGCGTATTCTCGACAAGAAAGAGGAGGTGAAGCCCGACTTGGAGGCACTGTACGACAAGCAGAAAGCGGCTTTCGACCTCCAGTTCAAGCTGCCCAACTCCTACAGCAGCTACGACAGCAAGGAGGACTTCGTGGCCTACTATCCCTTTGTGCCCTATCAGTTCAAGCTCATCATGCAGGTGTTCAACTCGTTCCTCGCCCTGGGCTATGTCGCCAAGGAGGTGAAAGGCAACGAGCGAAGTATCATTAAGGTCATCCACTCTACGGCAAAGACCAATGCCGATGCCGAACTGGGTAAGTTCATCTCCTTCGACGAATTGTACAACAATATGTTTGAGGAGGGCTTGCAGGCTCGTGGACAGAAGGCGGTTGATAATGCCATCCGTATGGCACGCACCTATGAGCGTGACCCGAAGTTGGCCATCCGTGTGGTCAACGTCCTCTTCATGATCTGCAATATCTCGCAGACCGACAAGCTCATCTTCCCTGCAACCATCGACAACGTCACCTCCCTGTTGGTCAACAACATGGAGACCCCTCGCCTCACCATCAAGAACGAGGTAGAGAAGATTGTGGAGTTCCTCTGCGACAACAATATTATCCGTCGTGAGCAGGGCAAACAGGGAGCAGCCGACACCTATACCTTCTATAGCGAAGAGGAAATGAAGGTTGCCCAGCTCATCCAGAGTCAGGTGGCTGACAATAATACTCAGGCAGAGCAGCTGAAGGAAATCTTCGGCAAATACATATCTGCCCTGAAGAACAAGGAGCAGTATATGACCCGCTCCTTCTCTGTGGGGCTCAGCATCAAGCAACGATCCTTCCTCCATACCAACAACCCCGATGTGGTGGTGGAGTTTGCCATGGACACCGACTACGACAACGTCGATACCTTGGCACTGCAGAACCAGCCCAACCGCATGGTCTATTACCTCGGTCCGCAGTTCCGAAGCAACAAGCGGCTCTACAACGCTTTTTACTGGTACTGCCAGGCTAATCTCTATATGGCCACACCTGCCGCCAAGAACGGTGATGCCAAGACACATGCTGAGTTCACCAAACGTGCACAGGAATTATATACCTACGTCATTGCTCCCGAAATGCAGAAGATAGTCGATACCTGTCCTATCGTGTCGGGATTGAGCGTTATTGACGAAACCGAATTGGGACAGAAGAAAGGCAACGACCGTTACCGCCTTGCCATCGCCAAGCACCTTTCGGGTATCTTCACCAAGGCTAATTTAGTGGACAGCCCCAGCATCCCCCATACCACCGAGCAGTTAAAGAAAGCCATCCTTCGCGACATCCAGCCTGGAGAATATGAAGGCATAAATGCTGTCCTCACCGATGCAGAGCATGAGGTGGAGATTTACCTCAACAAGCAGTTCATGGAAGTAAACGTGGCCGATGTGCTTACCAAGTTCTCCAAGGCTCCCTACGGTTGGGACACCATCTGTACCTTATATATTATCAATGAATTGGTACGTCGCCACAATCGTGACTACTCATACTCCAATAACCCTAACGTGGAAACCTCACTCGTTGCCAATCGTATTGTCAGCGAGTACAATAAGTTCACGCTTCGCCAAGCCAAGGTCATCTCGCCGCAGGTCATTCAGGAGTTCATCGCTGCATGGAAAGACATCTTCGGTCTCTCTGCCGCCCCTGCCACTACCGACAGCACCCAGCTCTTCCGCATGTGTCGTGACGTGGAGAGCGAGCGCAGTCTTGCCCGAATGATAAAGGGCTATAAGGACATCGAGCAGCAGATACTGGCCTATCCTTTTGTCTCTCCCATCCGTGAAGCCATCGACCTGTTTGAGAAATGGCTCTCTGAGCGTGACCCGCTGAAGTTCTTCCAGGCAGTGATTGCTGACCGAGAGAAAGCCCATGTGCTTATAGACCGCTGCAAGGAGGTGGTGCAGTTCACCCACGACCAGCTCTCCACTTACCGCACGCTTCGTCAGTTCGTGGATGACAATCAGTACAACTTCGCTTTCGTGCCTATGGAAATCCAAGGTGCCGTGGGCGAAATCACCAAGGTAAAGGACGACCCATGGCCTATTGCAGGCTTGCGGGGCTACATCAAGCTACAGCGTCAGCTCTCTGGCGCACTCGACGAGGTGCGCAACGCCATGCGTGAGAAGATACGTGTCGCCTACAACGAGCAGTTCGACTATCTCTGTCAAGTAGCAGAGAAGCAGCATGTACCCACGTCTGTATTGGCAGACCGAGAGGCTACCATCCACTTGAAGACCTCTCCGAGCAACATTCTTGTGCTTCAGAACAACATCAATACCGACGTATTCTATCAGGAGCAGATTGAGCGGATTATGTCCTACACACAGCCTACGCCTCCCCCTGGAGGAGGTGGCGGTACGCAGCCTCCAACACCCCCCACCAAGCGCATCCGTCAGGCATCGCTTCAGACGAAGACCAAATTGCCCATCACCAATGCCGAGGACATTGACCACTATCTCGAAGGTTTGCGTCAGCAACTGCTGAAATTGCTTGTTGACCATGACGGGGTGATGATAACAAAGTAAAAACATAAAAGCATATATATATGTCACAGACAAGAATATCAGAAGTAAACATTAGCATTTGGAACAAACAACAAGTGCAGTTCCAAGCTAATCCTGATGTCAATATCATTATGGGCATCAACGGCAGTGGCAAGACCACCTTTCTGAACAATCTATATAAGTCGTTGCTTGGAAGTAAGGACACCAAGGACAATGTGGTTTATCTTCCTTCCATCGACAACATCTCTATGAGGGACAAGCGCAAGACAGCCACCGCCCTTTCGCAGGACTTGGAGTATTTTATATATGACATGAAGACAGGACCATCGCTGATGAGCCTCCGCATGTCTATGATTGACAGTACCGCTGAACGACAAGCAGAATTGAAAGGCCGTATTGAGACCTTTCAACAGACCGTTAACGAACTGTTTGCCTTGACAGAGAAACGCATTGAGATTGAGGGTAACAAATTCTCCGTTATTGCCCAAAACGGAGTCTTACCTGTAGGCAGTCTCTCTTCGGGAGAGATGCAGGTGCTGCTCATCCTTCTCCGTGTGTTCCTTCTCAATGGACGTGAAGCTATCGTACTCATCGACGAGCCAGAAAACTCATTGGACATTGACTGGCAGTTTGAGCTCATCAACCTGCTTGTGCGTCTCAATCCCAATGCCCAGTACTTCATCACCACCCATTCGCCAGCCCTCTTCGGTGAAGGTTGGGGCGATAAGGTTTGGTATATGGAACAAATCACAAAGTAACAATGGCTATGGATTGGATTCGAAAACAAGCCAGATTATATCAGAACCTTGCCCGAACAATGCGCTATCAGGCAGTAGTGCATTTAGAGGACAAGGAAGACGAATATTTCTGGGATTATCAGCTGCAGAGCGTCAAGCCTGGCCGTTACCGCTATCTGTATTACAGCAAAAGTGATAAGGGTACAGATAGTCGTGGCTGTGAGCAGTGTCTGCGGTTCAGGCCCTATCTTACAGACCGCTTCTTCATCTGCATAGACAGCGACCTTCGTCTGCTTCGGGGTGAACAGGGACTTGTGGCTGCTAACCATATAGCACAGACTTACACCTATTCATGGGAGAACCATTTGTGTGAGACTGCCCATTTGAACGAACGAAAAGAAAAGGCTATAACAGACTCTGATTTTGATCTTCAAGCTTTCTTGTACTCTTTCTCCAAGATTGTATATAAGCCGCTGATCTATCTGATTCAGTATGGTGCCGACAGTTCCACCAACCAATTGTGGAATGTCTCGAAGTTCAATGCCTGCATTCCGCTTCAACCCAGTCGTTCGGACTTGGCAGACAATGGTGCAGGCTATCTGGCAAAGGTAAAAGAGAACTTCAACAAGGCTTTAGCAACACTCCCATCCGAGGTGAAGACCGTAGAACCCCTCACGGAAGAGAACGCTTATCTTCACATGCAGGGACATCAACTCTATAAGTTGGTGATGCACATCGGTTCCATGCTTTGCAGCGGAACGGGCATTGCCTTTAAGACCGACGTTCTCGACAAAGGTCTGCATACTAATGGATATGAAGAGATTGAATCATTACAATCTGATTTACAATACATTTTGAAATAATTAGCTATAAGGAGCATATATGGACACGAATAGGATAAAGCGTTTTGCCACCGAGGCACGCAACAAACTGAAAGAGGGTATCGCTGCCAAGATTCGAACGCTTGGCTTCGACAAGAAAGGCAACGTAGCCGAGGAGCATCGCCCGCAGCTCATGCAGGGCGGTACGCACTGGAACGGGCAGTTGCTGCCTGAAACCTTCTACCACCAATGGACTTCGCTCTTCAACCGCATCCAGCTGAAGGGCATCAGCGAGGTGTATGAGGAGGCTGCCTACACCTGGTTCAACCGTCTCTGTGCCATACGCATCCTGCAGAAGAACGACCTTTGTGCACCTGTGCTCGACTATACCGATGCCGCCCGCACCCCTTTCATCGTGGATGAAGCCCGACAGGGTCGCCTCCCTGAGATGAACGACGAGATGCGCTCACGCCTGAGCGACCTGCTGGATGACGATACCAAGGTCACCGAGCAGTTTGCCGTGCTCATCAACGCCTGGTGTCACGACAACCCCATCATCCATCGTTGCTTCGGTGCGATGGCAGACTATACCGAACTACTTCTGCCTGCCAACATCCTCACCGAGGGTGGCTTTGTGGATATGCTCAACCGACTGAGCAGCGAGAGCAATGATGAGCGTGCTCAATCATTGCCGAGTCGTGAAGGAGGAAGACCAACGGTCAACCATACCGACTTCATCACCGATGCCGACTACCGTTCGCCTGAACTCATCGGCTGGCTCTACCAGTTCTATATCTCCGAGCGCAAGGATGAGGTATTTGCCAAGAAGGGCAAGTTCGAGGCCGACGAGATTCCTGCCGCCACACAGATTTTCACACCCAACTGGATTGTGAAGTACATGGTGCAGAACACCGTGGGGCGCATCTATCTCGACAACAATCCCTACGAGACGCAACTGCAAAAGAAGTGGCAGGAACTGGTAGAGCCTTCCGAAAAACCATCGGCAAACAGCGTCTTGAAGTACGACGAGCTAACCGACCTTCGTGTGGCAGACCTCGCCTGCGGCTCAGGTCATATCCTCAACGAGTGTTTCGACCTGCTCTACGACCTCTACATTGCCGAAGGCTATGGTCGTGGCGAAGCCATCGAGAACATCTTCCGTCATAACCTCACAGGTGTTGACCTCGACACTCGTGCCAAGCAACTCGCCACTTTCGCCCTCCTGCTGAAGGCTTGCCAGAAAGACAATGCCTTTGCCGATGCACATTGCTTGCCACGAGTGCTCGATATGCCAGAGCCAGAGGATTCCCTCAACCACTTCTTTGGTGTGTTCATGCACGATATGGGCGCACACAGCAGTACGCTTCTTGAAGCCGTAAAGCTCTGCAACCAATCTCACGACTTGGGCAGCATCATGAAGTTTGACATCACGGAGCAAGATCGCAAAGACCTTGCCTTCTGCATCGAGCGTTGGGAACAGGAGCATGAGACTCATGAACTGAACCACAATGCCAACGATGTGGCTATCGCCAAGCTTATTCTTGCCCTCACGGAGAAGTATCATGCCCTCGTGATGAATCCGCCTTATATGGGAGGTGGGAATATGAATACTACGCTCTCCAAGTATGTCAAGGAAGAATACGAGGAAGGCAAGGCAGACCTTTCAACCGTCTTTGTGCAGATGATGGCAGAAAGAACATTAAAGAATGGTTCGTATGCTTTCATTATTCCGCCTTAATGGATGTTCCTCAGCACTTTCGAAAAGTTGCGCAAGAATATCATTGAGAACAACTCCATCCAATCTCTCCTTCACCTCAGTCGAGGTGTATTTGGTGCTGACTTTGGAGCTTCATCTGCTGTAATACAAAATGCAGCCAACAAGGAAGCACGAGGCACTTATTTCCGTCTGGTAGAACGCACCTTCCAAGAGTTTGAACAAAGCCATCTGCGTATGCTCTTCGAGCAGACGTTGGCGAACCATGATTTCAAGTATCGCTTCAAGGATTATACAAAGGAGGTTACGAAACTTCCATATTCAGAAGATGGCAACCGTATCTGTTATTCCAATGTCTCTCAGCAAGACTTTGAGAAGATTCCGGGATGCCCGATTGGGTATTGGGTGAGTGAGAAGATGATTGAAGCCTTTTCTTACGAATTGATAAATACCTATGCTACACCTAGAGCAGGACTGGCAACAGGTGATAATAATATTTTTCAAAGACTTTGGCATGAAGTTTCATTTCAAAACATTGGCTTTAATGTTACTGATTGCAACGAAACTCTCTCGTTAAATACAAAGTGGTATCCCTGCTTAAGTGGTGGAAGGAGTAGAAAGTGGGGAGGTCATATTGAATACATTGTAAACTGGCAAAACAATGGTTATGATTTGAAACACTTTGTTGGAAGCAACGGGAAATTGGCATCAAGGCCTCAGAATACTCAATTCTATTTTAAAGAAGGATTAACGTGGAACAAGATTAGTTCTAACGAATTCTGTGTTCGCTATAAGTCTGTGGGGAGCATCTTTGATGATACAAGTAGGTGTGCTTTTGTTGAAGAAAGAGACAGACTATACTTTACTATAGGGTTGCTATGCTCAAAGGTTTGCATGGAATACTTAAAGATATTTAATCCCACTATGAGCTTTACCAATGGAGATATAAATCGAATACCATTAATACTTGCCAACAATTATGAAAGTATTGATAATATAGTTGAACAAAACATCTCCATCAGCAAGCAAGACTGGGATGCTCACGAAACCTCATGGGATTTCGAGACCAATCCGTTATTGGCAGTAGATACCGATACCTACATCGACAACATCCACCACGTGATAGAGCGACATGAGAAGGAGACGGGCGAGCACATCTGCATCGACCCTGCCGCACCCGAGTTTGACAGCTTGGAGTGGCGCATGCAGCAATACAAGCAGAAGTGGGAGCACCTCTTCATGCAGCTGCACGAAAACGAAGAAGAGCTCAACCGCCAGTTCATCGACATCTACGGCCTGCAAGACGAACTCACCCCCGATGTTCCTCTCGACGAGATAACCATCCTCCAGCAAGGAGAAATAAAGATTACAGACCAGTATGAACTGAGTGACTCTGACGGAAGTGTTTTTGCGGACTCTGACGGTGCTGTATTAACCACAACTGGAGATTTGTACCTTGACTGGCAGGACGACGTGGTGATGAAGCAGTTCATCAGCTATGCCGTAGGTTGCATGATGGGGCGCTACCGCCTCGACAAGAAGGGCTTGCACATCGCTCACCCTAACCCCACAGCCGAGGAAACGGCTTCCTATATATATAATAATGTGGAGTTTGAGATAGACGAGGATGGCATCATTCCCTTGATGCCTAACGACTGCGGCTTCTCCGACAATGCCTCCAACCGTTTTGCCGACTTTGTACGCATTGCCTTGGGAGACGAGAAGCATGTGGAGAACCTCAACTTCGTGGAGAAATGTCTTGGCAAGAGCGTGGAGCAATATTTCGTGAAGGAGTTCTGGAAAGACCACAAGAAGATGTACCAGAACCGCCCCATCTACTGGCTCTTCGCCTCGAAGAAGGGAGCCTTCCAATGCATCGCCTACATGCACCGCATGAATGCCTACACCGCCGAGCGCATCCGTGCGAAATATCTCCTCCCCTACATAGAGACCCTACAGGCAAGAATCACCGACCTCAACGCTCGCCGCTCCGAGCTCACTACCCGAGAGACAAAGCAACTCCAGCAACTCACCAAGACGATCGAAGAGTGCCAGGAGTATCACGAACGTCTGCAGGTAGTTGCCGAGCAAGCCATCGCCTTCGACCTCGACGACGGCGTAGTGGTCAACTATGCCAAGTTTGGTGATGTAGTACAAAAGATTAAGTAAGACATGAAATTATACGAAGCTATAGAATTCGCCATAAACCAAAATGGCACAGACATAATTTGCGAACAACGATTTGCAAATTATCTTGCAGACCTGCAGGCTTATGAAACGCCTGCGGTAAGGCGTATTATTGCTGCAATCATGCGAGAAGGATATTGCAAGAAGTTGTATGACGGTTTAGTCTCTGGCACATATCAATTAGCTTTCAACGATGTTTCTTTCAAACTAACAAATACAGAAGGATTCCAAAAAAACATTGTTCAATTTGTGCTTGACAGCATACTATATGCAACACATAATGCAACGATTATGCCTTCCTTTGATTACAATCCAAAGGAAGAAATTTCAAATACTGAAGTCAAAATAAACGTTGGAAGTGTTGGTAGCAAAGAAACAAGATGCTTTGTATGCAAGAAGGATATAGAGGATTTCTTTGATTTAGAAGCAGAGGCTGCAAAGACGAGATGGGAAGCGACAATGAAACTTTCCATCAAGGAACGCATACGCAAAAGAAAAGCCATTCAAAACGTTTATCTTGACAGAGATTTTAGTGGAACATCTGAAGACAATTACAGACTGTTAAAAGTCAGTATGAGTGTCAATCTTGCAGATTTTAAAGAAGGAGAATGCCTAATATTGCATAAAGAGAATACGGTTTCAGGCGTAAAGTGCAGATTGAATGCTTTTCAGAATGATGATACCATCATCCTTGAAGTATTTCCTCCTGATATGCCATCTGACTTGGAAACGTATTACAATATTCCTCTCCTGCTTGATAAAGACAAAGTTGATTTAAGGAATAATGTATATTATCCTTTCACTTTTAGCCTACCAGGAGATAGTGATGACTTTTGGAATAAGATGATTCTAAACAGTTGTCCGAAACCTACTTTTGAGAATAAAGAACAATGCGAAGAATCTCTAAAAGAGACAAAGGAATTCTTTAACCTTTCACTTCTTCCCAAACAGGAAGAAGCGATACTGAATTGTATGCAAGCTAAAGACTATTATCTTATTCAGGGGCCTCCCGGAACTGGTAAGTCTTTTGTGCTCGGCATTGTTATTGTGGAGGAATTGTTTGACCTAAAACATAATGTTATCGTCATTGGCCCAAATCACATGGCCATCAACAATGCCATGGGACAGTTTGTTAAACTTGCGCCCCAATACAGTGTATTAGCCACGAAGGTAGGTCAAACATACAATGCTCCAACAATAAAAGTCGCATACGAGGATAAGGAGTGTGGTATAGAAAATGTATCACGCTTAAATGTTCATTGGGCAAAGACATTTAACAGTAAGCATAATCTTAATTGGCTGATTGGGCTTACACCCCATTGTTTATATACAAGTAGAGCAAGAGGATTAGAATGTGATACACTCATCATAGACGAAGCCGGGCAAATGACAATACCCTTGGCGTTGATGGGCATGATAAAAGCCAAGAAAGTGATTTTTGCAGGTGACCACAAACAGTTACCACCAATTGTTTCGTCTGAAAAGGTTAAAGCAGAGTTGAAACAGTCTGCATTTCAAGCATTAATCTCAGATGAAAACTGCACGATGTTGGACACAAGTTTTCGCATGTGTGAACCTATCTGTGGCTATGTTTCAGAACTTTTTTATGATGGACATTTGAAGGCTATGAAACACGGTCACAGTAACACTCTCATTTGTGATGATCCTCTTTATAGTTTTGACTCACCTGTGATTCTTCACGAAGAAGATGACGAGGGAGAACAAGTGTCTGAGAAGGAAGCTGCATTCATAGCAAATGTTATTGCTGGTTTTCTTACGAAAGGCATCCATGCCGATGAAATTGCGATACTTTCCCCTTTCCGTGCTCAGGCAGCGAACATAAGGCGTGCTATCAAAAAACACGAAGGAATTAGCAAGGAGAATCGTCAAAAGATTACATCAGAGACTGTTGATAAAATGCAAGGACAAGAGCGTGATGTTATTCTGTATTCTCTTGTTTCTGGCAATATTGATTATATGTTAGAAATGGCTGAGTTCTTATATAACCCGAACAAAATGAACGTTGCCTTTTCAAGAGCAAAGTCAAAACTAATAATTGTTGGTAGTCTAAGTAAACTCTCAAATCTGAAGTTACCCGAATATCCACATATCAACAGAATGTTAAACTCTAAATATGTAACTAAAATATAAATATCATGGCAGCACCCAATATACCATACATGATAGACTGTGGGGAATGTTCACTCCACTTAGTCAACACAAGTAACGCTTGGTTCATAGAAGAACTATTCAGATATGAGGACGTGAAGAAATATTATGTCCTTAGAGCAGACCATGCGGCAAATATCCGAGCATTTTGCCAATATATAGTGAATGCCAACCAACAGAAGGCATCTTTAAACTTCATCATGTTCAACAATTATGGTGAAGAAGTTGGATTCATTTCGGCAGAACCAATGATGAATAAAGCCACCAACATGCCCATGTGGAATGTTGGATATGCTGTTCACCCCTCACATAGACAACAAGGTTATGCGTCTGCTGCATTAAAAGGGCTAACAGATTTCTTGTTGCAAAACTTCTCTTTCCAACATGTTATGTTGGATATAAGCAATGATAATATTGCTTCTGAAATGGTTGCCAAGAAATGCGGTTTTACTAAACCAGACGACCGAACTGGCTACTTCGATATGGAGCATCCTGAGGTCGGTATGCGTTTCAGATGGTTCAAACAGCTTGCTGGAGGACGCACAACCTATTTCAACCAAGCCGTGCATTGTTACCGTCAAAAGCAGTATGCAGATGCTGTAGAAGCTTTTAAAAATGCACTTAATGAGCCATACACCCCTGGTACCCCATTTACGGATGCCCAAATATATTCAAACATGGGTATGGCATTGTCTTCATTACGTAGATATTCAGAAGCGTTTCATGCATTAAAGAAAGCCCAAAGCCTTGGATTGAACAATCCAAGTATAGAGAAGGAACTTCTGTGGCTAAGAAACAATGTTGGTCTATTCTAAACTAAATAGTTGAGATTACAATGAAATTATACGAGGCGATAAAAACTATAGTTCAAGAATTTGGCAAGGAGATAGTCACCAATGCCAAAGTGATAAACGTGTTTAGTGATTACAATGCCTTTGAGGAATCGAAGACATTCAAGGTAATCCTAAAGAACCTTATAGCCGAGGGCTATATGGATCAGTTGATGTATGTCCGTGACTGGGCAAACTCCCAAGACCGCATCATCAACAACTTCATTGCGGCCACGAGCTTCAATGAAGCCAATGCCTCGTATGTCATTAACTGTCTTGCGTATGGTTTAGGCTATACACAGACTGTTCCTGCATATAGCCAATGTGCTCCTACTCAACAGACGGGAACATTATCTACTCCAAATAAGAATACCAGAGCACAAAATACTCCAAATAATGCTCCAACTACTGTGCAAGGCATTAAGTTGGATAAGACAAAAAGCCAGTTTGATAATCTCAGTGAGACCGCCCAACGAAAATACAAAGAGGCAGCAGAGGCTTATTTGGAAAGTATCATTGAGTTCAAGAGTGATTTTGAAAAAGACCTTGGAGTAAAGATTTCAACGTACATGGAGTTTGACCAGTTCGCAAACATTCTTCCAAAATTTGAGATAGACGGAAAAATAAAGGTTCGATATGACTTCTCATTATTGTTCTACGTTTTACTGTATGACCAAAACAACAGAATGATGTGCCGTAAAGAAATATACGTTGGTCAGAAAAGAACCAACTTTGAAGTGGTGCAAACCTGTATTGGCCCATCAGAATATCATAAGATTTCAAATATCAAAAGAATAGTGGTTTATTGGGAAGAGAACTAAAATTGAATTATTATGGCAGAAATAACTATTATCCCATCGGTACGGCTATATAAGACAGGTTTAAAAACCACTCAGGCAGATGGTAACACAAGAAGCATAGCATTACGTCAAGGTAGCCTTGATGGAGCGTGTGCCGTATATAGCACAATCATCGCATTGATGTGTCTGCGTCAAATCAATTATGAAGATGTTGACACATCCAATGGCAATATTGACAAGCGTAGCCCCAAGGGAAGATTTCTCAGCAAGCTTTTGGAACAGCGTGGAATGAATATGCAAGGCTGGAATTTGAAGACACTCGCACAAGAGATTAATAACACCTCTGATTTTTGTATAAAAGCTAGTGCTGTTAGGAAAGATTATGCAGACAGAATATATGACAACATTCATGCTGGCTATCCTTCAATTATTGGTATATCTTTTAATAACATATCAAAATTTGGACATGCCATAGTTTGTGTTGGCGTGGAAGAGTCTGAAGAATACGAGAACACCCCAGTCAAACTACTCTGTATTGATCCTGGTTACCCTATGCCATTTACAGCGTATTGGAACTGTGTCATCATGTTGCCCAAAAACTACGATGACAATACAGATTTTACATATATCGTTGAAAATCAAATCTGTAAAGTTAAGATTGATGACACGATAATTTTTGAATAAAGTTCAGAACAACATTATTATAGAATAGGCATGAGTGAATATATTAACATACCCAACGTATCAGTAGTAATTATACTTATTGTATTTGGCATGTTTGTGTGGCAAGCATACAAAGTGCGTCTCTTATACAAGCTGCTTGAGAAAGCCACAAACAGTGATGATACCCTAAACGCATTGAAGGAGACAAAGATTGCTTCAATTGCCGAATCATATGCAGAGACAATCTGCATAGACATTACAGAAAGGAAACAGACCAATACTCCAGCACTTGAAATCTTCTCTGAGTTCAGCACTTGCAGTGCCCATAAGATAAATCTTAGACTGTTGGACACCGCAGCAGGCACTTTGGTTGGATTGGGTCTTTTGGGAACCTTCCTTGGATTGACGTTAGGCATCAAAGACTTCGACAGTTCATCTACGCAGAATATTCAAAAAAGCATCCAGTTGCTATTGAGTGGTATGGGCACAGCCTTTATCACTTCATTAGTAGGTATGCTTCTTTCCATGATTTATAGCTTTTGTGACAAATACTGGAGAAACAGACTCTCTAAGCACCTCCATGTTTTGACAAAGAAATTGGACTCTTTGTATTATATAGATGATAGAACCCTGGATGACCTTAATGAACAAGCATTGGCCAAATCAATAGCAAGTACAATGAAGGAAGTCGTAGAACACGAAATGAGATCTGTCGTTAATGCACTCAATGAGAAGCTCACCTACAACAATGAATCTGGAGAAGCAACAACAATAGCTAATGCCATTAGAGAAATCTTGAAGGAAAACCAAGAGCAATCAAAGGCATTGAAGTCATTCTCAACCGATCTTGCAATAGAATTGAATAATGGCTTCGATGAAGTGCTTTCACGTCAGATGCAACAGAAGATTCTGCCTCTTATGGAAAATGTGGATGCCACCACAAAGGCCATAGTAGAACATATTGATCAAATGGCTTCACTGGTGTCGTCTCCGGCGACGGACATGATTCAAACTGTTGTAGATGAGTTGAAGAACAGCATGTCAGAAATGATGAAAGAATTCAGTTCTGGTCTGTCTGGTTCTGCCACTAATGAGTTGGAAACGCTTGCTCATCAACTCGGTACAGCCGCACAGTCGATGGCAGACTTCCCGAACAATATGGCTCATATTTCTTCGACCCTACAAGTTACGATTGAAGAAGTAAAGAATGCCGTTTCAGAAATCTCCCACACTTCTGCCAATGCCAACTCTACAGCCATGCAACAGATGCAGGAGCAAATCACCTTTGCTACAAGCGCAATTAGCGCTGCCATTGCAGAGGTCAAGGATGTCATGTCTGGTATATCACAGTCATCTCAAGAGCAGAGCAACCAGATGGTTAGCAAATTGGCAGATGCAGCCGAGAAAATGGGTACGTTCCTCAGTGGAACCATTTCAACACTTTCCTCATCCGTTCAGCAATCTGTCAAGAGCATTACAGACGATGTCAATAATAAGCAGGCTGACCTTATCGCCTTGCAGGAAGATACGACCTCGCAGACCAAGAAATTATTGGAGACATTCAATACCGGACTTGACCGTCTTGAAAAGATGAACGAGTACATCACAGGTACGATGAATATGTTCCAACAGGCACAAGGACAGATTACCGGTAGCACTGCCCATCTTCAGACTATCACTGGTGACATGAAACTTGCTACTCAACTCTTCAACAAGAGTCAAACAGACTATGCAGTCAAAATGGAAGAGATGCAGCGCAATAGCCAGCGAGGAATTGATGCCGTCACCGAACTCCTGAAAAATTCGGGTAATTTGTCTGAGGACTACGTAGAAAAGTTTGAGATCATCCGACAAGGACTCGGTAGTATTTTCCAGCAATTGCAGTCTGGCTTATCAGAATATAGCCGCACAGTTCAGGCAACTACGCAAAAGTATCTTGACCAGTACAGTACAAGTCTGACAAATACTACAGATGCTCTTTCAAGTACCATACAACAGCAGAACGAGGTTGTTGAGATGCTTGTAGAATCGTTGAATGCTAAGAAGAAGTAAGCATGAGCAAGAAACCAAGAATAGAATATGAAAGCAGAGAGGAGAATGCCTTCTCGCTCTCTACAGGTGACTTGATGGCCGGCTTGCTGTTCATCTTCATTCTTCTGCTTATGGGAGCACTCCTTCAAGTGCAAGAAAAGGCGGAAGAAGATGAACGGATTGTGCAAAAGTACGACCAAATCAAGACACAACTTTATATTGACCTTCAAGAAGAGTTCAAGGAAGATTTGAAAGTCTGGCGCGCCACAATAGACTCAACCCTGTGTATTCGCTTTCAAGAACCGGCTATGCTATTTGACAACAACAAGGCAGTGCTGAAACCATTATTTAAGGAAATTCTTGACGATTTCTTTCCACGATATATCAAGGTTCTCAACCGCCCGGAATATAAAGAAAATATTGTAGAAATTAGGATTGAAGGACATACAGATAGTAATGGTGGCTATTTCCACAACATGGAACTGTCTCAAAACAGGACACGTTCAGTGCTGGAATACTGTTTCGGTCTAATGACACGAGAACAGATTATTTGGGCAAAAAGTCTTATAACAGCTAATGGTCTTTCGTCAAGTCAACCGATTCTCGTACATGGAGTTGAGGATAAAAGCCTATCGAGACGTGTCGAGTTTCGAGTAAGAACGAATGCGGAGAAACAGTTAGAAGAAATTGCAAACAAAAGATTCAACGTTGAGCAATGAGTGACATTTATAGCATACTGAATATCAATTCGGGCATCATCCAGGATTTTCATCTGTTGGCTGACCGTGTTGCTGACCACCAAATAGAAAAGGTGATCAACAAGAATGTGCGTGCGCTGAAACAGATAGAAGAGCTTATGTTTGTTGATAAAGGTTTGAATATCGCTCAACAATCCATTGACGAGATTATCAGTAAGGTTATCCATATGGCTCCATCGGGAGACACCTCAATGAATAACTGGACGATAAGGGAACTGCGCATTGTTTCCTACTACCTGATGAAGCTACGCGATGACAATGTATGCTATCTCTATGCACTTGAATTGCTTGATAAGAACTGGAAAAACATGTTCTTCAACGGGCTGGTCTTCTATCTTCTCAACTCGTGGCATAGTATAGAGTCTGATTATAGAGACCTGACAAGTCAACTACTCGTCAGGAAGCTTAATAGCTACTCGGAATCTAACCGTAGATATAGTTTGTGGAGAAACAGAGCAAACCTGTTTGACAGCAATGGGCCAGTTAGGATGGCCGCTTTGCTCAAAGCCAAAAACATGAGTATGGCGGAAGCCCCCTCTCTTCTGGGATTTAAGAATACATCCATCAAACAAGCGTACTACTCAGATGTTATCGTAAAATATGTGGAAACGAACCATATCACCAACCTCGATAGCATTGATCAAGTGTTTGAACTGCATAATCTTGACAGGACGAAGAAACTGATATTCGCCTACCTGGTAGAAACAGAAGACCGTATAGGTGATGGCTTGCGCCGTGCCCAACTGTGTCGTTATGCCAATGTAAAATTAGGAGACGTGACATTAGCATCTTCTTGGGCTCCTTTTACTGGTGCTACCGAGAAGGAAGTCCAAAGACTGAGAAAGGCGATGGAACTTGTTAATATGTGGTTCTTACAGCAAATTGTAGAGTCATTCTTTGAAATTTGCGTTCAAGATAGAGAACGCAAATCTTTCTGGCTAAAATATGTGCAGAATCGAAGTATTACTCGCTTTAAAATTATTGGTTCAACAGCCATTAAACGATTATTGCAGAGTAATAGCAAAATCGGTAGTATGTTCTTACGTCATTTCATTGAGACGAATTCTTACTCTTCACAGACCTCTGCACTTGCCCTATTTATGAAGAACAAGATGTTCGTGGAATTTTCTGATACAGGAGCATTGTATGTCTATAATCAGACACATTCAATGGTCAAGAAAGTCACTAATGCCAGATATGGAATATCTTCTACGAATGAATTGAAGATACCATCAATGAACGTATTGATTGAGGCTAACACCTGGGGTGGCTACTATTATTATGAAGAAGGACGTATGACGCACCAAGGTTATTGGCAGCAACGTTTGGAAGGATGGCTAAATAAAATGGTGCTATCTTCTGATAATAATAGCATGTCATTTCTGGATCAGAAAAATGATGACGTATTCAAAGCAAAGCCATTGCCTGCTGAGAACTTCAAACCTTTAGCAGCTGAATCGGTGGAAACTGAAACAGCAACGGAACAGGATAAGGTCGTTGAAAAGAAAGAAGAGTCATTTGTCTTGGAATCAGTGCCTGTCGAATTCGGATATAAGATTGCGAGCAAAGTGTTAGAAAATGGTGTTCGTGTGGTCGCCAATGCGAAGGGCTTTTACCTTTCGTTAGGTAAAAATCATTACGAGCTTATCAAGTTATTTGCTTCTGGTCAAGCACCGACTGGAAGTATTTGGATGAAGAAAGCCACTATGATAGGATGGTATGAGATAGTACATAACTACCGTGGTACAGATACCAGGTCTATAGGCTTCATAAGAATAACAAACGGCGAAGTAACCTTTAAGGAGGATTTGTACATAGCTGGTAAAACGAAATATAAATTGTATTGATATGCTGAGATTGAATTATAACGATATAGGAATAGTGTTCTCCGTCAATATGGATGGACATGACATCCATTTCAGAGAATGGGGTGCTACTGATGATTGCATCTATTATCAGCCCCTTTCTGCCCTTGTAGATAATGGCCAAGCCAAGTTCTACAAGAGTGAGTGCACTGTTCCCTACGAGAACCTGTATCTGCTTGACAGAGATGAGAGGGCGATTCTTGGCATGCCAGAAACGTATGACAAAGCTATGAGACTACTTGGCGAAGGTATGCTCAATAGCCAAGACTTCAAATATAAGATAGAGTTCCTTACCCATATCCCTGACGGAGACCTACTTGTTTGCGAAAGAGGTGGTAATATCCTTATCACAAAGGACAAGAAGTATATGCTGTCAGAAGCCCAATACGAGCTGATTAATCGTGTAGAAGCATTTAATGCAGTGCCAGAGGAGCAAAAGACAACAGACTTCAACCTTCGCCAGTTCTCCGACATTAAAGCCCTTGCCATTCAAGCTGGATGTGAGCTGGACAGCTACCTCCAAAACGAAAATGTATATGCACCTGAGCGTATCAAAATTGAAATAGGTCGTGATGAAGAAGGCTTTACGGTAGATCCGGGCATTGACATAGAAGAGAATGATAAATTCCGGCAGACCTTCGACCGTATGCGAAAGGTGCAGGGTGTTTATCCTGTTCAACGAGAAAACGGTGAACGGGTACGTGTAGTGCTCAATCCTGAACAGAAAGATAACCTCTCCCATATTAAGAGTGGAGGCAGACATAAGACACAAGAGGAGTTGCAGGCTATGGTTGAGCATCCTACGGAATACTTCGACCCTGACGTATTCGACCTTTCTGCCCTATATAGCGACCGTGTGATAGAAATTGGCGTGTATAAGCCTAAGTTCTATCCGTTCGTGTGCCCTTATCAGTCGTGCTGGATTGCCGGTGCCACTATTGAGACTCCACAGAATGGTACCACCAAACTGATGATTGGCAGCGAGGAAGAACTGCGAAAATTCAATCAGGCTATCAGTGAGGCAGAAGAGAAAAAGAGCGGTATTGTAGAATACGATGATGCACAGATAGACATTGACGATGCCCGATTCCTTGCTGAAACAGCTGAAAAACAGTTGCGCAATCCCAAGCGACCTGTAGCAGTCGATGAAAATCAAACGGATGATAGCCGAAAAGTGCTTATTATTAAGGAAAATGCGGAAGACACAGAGTTTTCGGTCAAAGAGGGAGTGATTGAACGAGGTGACAAATACACCTTATTCAAGGATCCCTATCTACATGAAAACTTCCAATTAAAGTCTCATCAGGAAGAAGGAGTGGCATGGTTGCAGCATCTGTATAAGAGCAAGGCAAGTGGCTGTCTGATGGCAGATGACATGGGACTTGGAAAGACTTTGCAGATACTCTATCTCATTGATTGGCACAGTAGGAAATATCCAAATCACAAGCCCTATCTGATAGTTGCTCCTGTATCTCTCTTGGAAAACTGGGAGAACGAGTATAACCGTTTCTTTATGGCACCGCGACTGAGTATAACTCGCTTGACATCGAAGAACGTACCTCGTCAGTTTGACAAAACTGCTGTGGAAAAGATGCAGAAGATGGACATCATCTTGACGAATTATGAATCTCTGCGTATTGCCCAGCTCAACTTCTGTGCTGTGGATTTTGACATAGTAGCTCTGGATGAAGCCCAAAAGATAAAGTCTCCTGGTACGCTCGTGACCAATGCAGCCAAAGCATTGAAAGGCCGTTTTAAGATTGCCATGACTGGTACACCAGTTGAGAACTCACTGCTTGACCTGTGGTGTATCATGGACTTCTGCGTGCCAGGATTGCTTGGTAATGCCAAAGCATTCGCAGCACAGTATCAGAATCCATTGAAAAAAGAAGATACGGACATAGTGGCTCTCGGTAATGAGATACACGACAAGCTTGGCATCTACTTCATGCGCAGATTGAAGAAAGATGCTGCAAAAGATTTGCCGCAGAAGATAGAATTGAAGCAACAACAGGAAATGCCAGAAGTGCAATCGAATACTTATAAACGTGTTGTGAACGAATATGTTTCCGGCGCTCAACCTAATATGTTGTTGACTATTATGGACATTCGTGAGGTATGTGAACATCCTTATCTCTACGACTCCTCTTTGCCACAACACGACTTGCAAGAACTGGTTGATTGTTCAGCCAGACTTCAAGTTACGATTGCTTTCTTGGACAGAGTCAAAGCTAAGAACGAGAAAGTCATCATCTTTGCCGAACGTAAGGAAACACAAAAGATGTTGTGGCGTATCTGTCATGAGCGTTACAGCGTAGATGCAAAGATTATCAATGGTGACACTCCATCAATAGTGACAAGGCAGACTCACAATAGACAGTCTCGTCAGGCGAGCATTGACGAGTTTCAAGCGGTTGATGGGTTCAATGTGATTATTATGTCGCCAGTAGCTGCAGGCATGGGACTGAATGTCACAGCAGCCAATCACGTTATCCATTATAGTCGCCATTGGAATCCTGCAAAAGAGAACCAAGCCACAGACCGTGCATATCGCATAGGTCAGGAAAAGGACGTATATGTATATTATCCTATGGCAGTTAGCAAAGACTTCAAGTCGTTTGACGAAACGCTTGACGAATTACTTTCTCGTAAAACATCTTTGGCTACCTCTACCATATTCCCTACCGAACGTGTGGAGGTAAGGCAAGAAGAACTTGGTCAAATGTTGTTTGGTGCATAAAAAGAAAAATAGAATTATGATACAAAAAAGAATATATAGTTACTTTGAGCGCAACCCGCAGTTGCATGTGCTCTTTATCTTCGACCGAATGAACATTTTCGAGTCGGACTTGGAGGGGAAGGAATGGGCTGACGGATATATATATAAGGTGTTTGATGGCGCATGGTTCAACACCAAGTATGCCATTGAGAATACGTGGAAGGAGAAGCGTGTCGTGCTGCTCTTTCAACTGGGTACTTATCCTGCCACGGAGGAACAGCAACTGAAATTTCCACTGCTGGACATGTTGAAAGCCAATATGGAATACAAGGATGATGACTACGAGGCGTACATGCAGCAGTATGGTCTGCCGGAGAAGTACCGCACTTTCATCAAGCGTAATATCAGCGAGATGATGTCGTCAAAGGTCAGCGCAATTCTTGCTGGTCATATCTCTGCTGAGACCTTCAACGAAGACTTGGTTTGCCGTGCCTTCATCAGCAGCTATATGGGTGAAAAACGGCTGTTGGATTGGGAAACCATCATCGTGAAGTTGATTATTCTTGGAGGCAGCGAAGAAGAGAAGAAACGGATTGATTTCTTCTACAAACTGGGGAAGAACCTGGATGCCAAGCGTATGATGGATGACAAACTGACCCGTTGGTTTGGATGCACCTACAATCCCAATAGTGAGGTGAAGATGAAGCACATCGCTGAAAGTCTGAAGTACAACTCCATTACCCAACTGCTGGATGCCGCTCCTGCGGACAACTATAAGACATACAAGGTGACGAATGCCATCATGCTGGAACAGCTCAACAAGGTGTATGAACTGGGCAGCCATGACAGGCAGTTCTCTACGCGATTCACAAAAACGCTTGGCACGCTGGCTGCTGACATCAGAGAAGAGGAAATCATCAAGGTGTATGGCATTGACGCACCGTACTACTATCTGACGGAATCGCTCTGTTGGCCTATTCTGGAAGAGATAATCAAATCGAAACTCTTGACTGAGCCAATGGAGGTGAACGAGCGCATGAGGGAACTGTCACTAAAGATGCCCGTTGGCAGTAAGGTGCTGAGTGTGGTGAAGTTGGTGGAGCAAATGGCTCTCTACTACAATCAGACCAAGAATATCGGCACACTGAAACTTAACACACCCGAAGAGTATGTACAGAAGTATGTGAACGAATACTACCTCATGGATATGTTCTACCGCCGTGCGCTGGAGGCGTATCATGAGCTGGTGACGTTGGACATACCTATCGAGGCAGTCATCAACGAGGCAAAGCGGCAGTTGGACCAGGAATATGCCAAGATGGCCAATGTGATGAATCTGGAATGGTTGACCTGTGTGAAGGAGAAAGGAGAAGCATTCAGAGGTGTGACTTTGGGAAGACAGCAGCATTTCTACCGCACTGAGGGTGACGGCACAGTGAAGCAGGTGGTCATCGTAAGCGATGCCCTGCGCTATGAGGTGGCTGTAGAACTGATGCAGCAGTTGGCCAAGGAGAAGCATATCGCAACCTTGACTCCATATCTGGCCATGCTACCCACAGAAACGAAATACTGCAAACCTGCCTTGTTGCCCCACCAGTCATTGGAACTGCAGGGTACGGATATGCAGGTGGACGGAATAGTACTGGCCACTACGGAACAACGCTCTGCCCATCTTTGCAAATACAAGGAGGGTGCTGTTTGCATAAGATATGAAGAAGTAATGAACGGTGATTTGTCTACTATGCGCGAACAGTTCAAGCGTCCCTTGGTCTATATCTTCCACGACACTATCGATGAAGCAAGCCATTCGCAAAGTCCGTTTGAGGTGATTGCAGCCTGCAGAAAGGCGATAGAGCAGCTGACAGTACTGGTGAGAAGACTTCATGCCACATGGAACGTAACCAACGTGTTGCTGACTGCCGACCATGGCTTTATCTACAACGACCAGAAGTTTGAGGAGAAGGATAAGCACAGCATCACCGAGGAGGCGTTGGAAAAGAAGACCCGCTATTATCTCACAGATAACAATCGCATGGTGGATGGTATCGTGAAATTCCCTCTTGATGAGGTGTCAGGCATGAAAGGAACAGGACTCTTCGTCGCTGTTCCTGAAGGCACCAACCGATTGGCAGCACCAGGAGGCTACAACTTTGCACACGGAGGAGCTTCACTACAGGAAATGATTATTCCAGTAATCAAGAGTGTAAGAAAGAAAACCGATAAGACTGAGAAAGTCGGCGTAGCCTTGATGAATCACAACCTGACATTGGTCAGCAGCCGGTTGAAATTCCAGCTCATACAGTCAGAGGCTGTAAGCATGACGGTGACAGAGCGAAAGGTGATATGCCAGTTGTTCCATGGTGAAGAGCCAGTCTCTACAGAAAAGCTCCTTACCCTAAACAGTCATGATGCAGTGAATATCAACAATCGTGTCTATGAGGTGACGATGACACTCAGCAAATCGGTTTCAGGCAGTATGCTTGAACTGAGAATCTACGATGAGGACGATGCCGGAAGGCTGAATCCTATTATCCGAGAGACGGTAAAGAACAATACAATGATAGAACAAGATTTTTAAGATATGACACTGTCTCTTATACACATCTCCGAGCCCACGAGACTAGGCAT
>ERZ1026977.102-NODE-102-length-48871-cov-11.398394_pt1 | contig 48871 bp, 42 predicted proteins | sample MGYA00519292_ERZ1026977 | MGnify/ENA primary metagenome ERZ1026977 (study PRJEB26926, sample SAMN06164410) | human gut metagenome | biome: ENVO:00009003; feature: ENVO:2100002; material: ENVO:00002003 | host: Homo sapiens | place: USA | collected 2012 ... | reverse complement strand
ACGAGCCTTATCGTCGGCAGCGTCAGATGTGTATAAGAGACAGACATATAAATTTCCAGCTGTTCGCGGAATACAAGCAAATACAGAATATTATATTTCAATGGTACCAATGAAATTTTTAAACAAATTATTTAGCGATGTAACTGATAATAATGTTTTACCAGAATTTAGAGCACAAAGAAAGTTAAATGAACTCAGAATACCTGAAATAGCAAATTATATTCTTGATAATAGAAATTCATACGTTTTTTCTGCATTATCAGCGTCCATAGACGGAGATTTTAAATTTATTCAATCTAATGAATTTAGTAATGTAGGCGTGTTAGAAGTAGATATGAATGCGACATTCCTTATAAATGATGGTCAACATAGAAAAGCAGCAATTGAAAGAGCTTTACTTGAAGATGGTACATTAGGGGATGAAACTATATCAATTGTTTTTTTTAAGGATGAGGGATTAATTAGAAGTCAACAAATGTTTACTGATTTAAATAAGCATGCTGTGAAAGCTTCAAATTCAATGGCTACATTATATGACTCTCGAGATACTTTAGCTGTAGCAACAAAGAAGATTATTAACAAAATACCATTTTTTAAGAAGTTTACAGATAAAGAAAAAGACAATCTTGGCAAGAATTCTTCGAATTTGTTTACATTAAATAACATTTACAAAGCTAATCAGAAAATTATAAAAGGGACGTGTAGTGAAAGTGATGAAAATTTTTTGTTAAACTACTGGAGTTTAATCTGTAAATATATTATTGAATGGCAAGAAGTATTAAACAGGGAACTTACAAAAAAGGATTTAAGAGAAAACTATATCATTACACTAGCAATCACTATGCTTGCTCTTGGTAGGTTGGGGGCTTGGTTCTATGAAAATAAAGACGTGAATATGGAAGAATATCTTCAAAAATTATCAAGAATAGATTGGCTTAGGGGAAATTCTGATTGGCAAAACAGAGTTATTAAGTCAAATGGTAAAGTTCAAAATAATGATGAAGCTGTAAGATTAACATGTTCTAAGATAAAACAACTGATAGGTATTGAATTAAGTAAAGAAGAAAAAGAGAAAGAAAGTCTACTAGTTAAATCAAAAGGTAATAAATAAAAAGGGAAACATATGAGTATATTAAATGATTTAGATATTTCTAAACTTGTTGAAACGACAAAAAATAAGATAAAAAGGATATATTTGCAAGATAATATTCCTTGGATAATAGGATATAGTGGTGGAAAAGATTCTACTTGTGCTACACAAATTATCATTGATACTTTATTAGAGTTAAAGAAAGAAAAAAGTAAATTAAGTAAGAAGGTTTATATAATTTCTTCCGATACAATGGTAGAAACTCCAATGATAATTAATACAATAGAAAGAACTATTAATGGGATCAACAGTTTAGCTAAAAAAAATAATTTACCTGTTGAAGCTTCAATAGTCAGACCAGATTACGACAGAGGCTTTTGGGCAAATTTAATTGGTAGAGGCTATCCATGCCCTAATCAGACTTTTAGATGGTGTACAGACAGAATGAAAATAGAACCAGCTAATAAATTTACAGAAAGCGTTATTGGTGAATATGGCGAAGCTGTAATGATTTTAGGTGTAAGGGAAGGTGAAAGTAATTCAAGGGATAGAGTTCTCGAAAATCATACCATTGAAGGAAAAGACTTCATGAGACATACAACACAGGCTAATTCCTATGTTTTTGCTCCCATAAGACAATTCACAAAAGATGATGTATGGAATTATCTTTTGAGTAACAAATCTCCTTGGGGTGGAGATAATGAAGAACTATTTAAATTATATAGTGATAGTTTGTCAGGTGAAGAATGTCCAATAATGATGTCGGAAGAAGATAAAAAGAAAACTACATGCGGAAATAGTCGTTTTGGTTGTTGGGTTTGCACTGTCGTAAGTGAAGATAAGTCATTAACAGGTTTTATTAGAAGCGGTATTACATGGTTAAAACCTTTGTTGGATTATAGAAATTGGCTCTATTCAATTAGAGATGATGAAGACAAACGAATGAAAAGAAGAGCTAATGGGTCAATTTATTTTTGTAAGATTAACAAGTTAGAGAATGGCGATTTAGTAATATCAGCAAAAGGGAACAGAAGCAAGAACATAATTAAAAATCTAAATGGTGAATGGGTTGATAGTTTTGGAACGAAGTGGAATGTTTTTGTAGGCGATAAAAGCGAAGAGGAAGCTAGAGATTATATTGTAAAAAATAACATAGATTTAACATTAGGAGAGAATCCTAAAATAATTATAAAAAAAGTGGATGAAGAATTTTATCAGTTGGGTTTGGGACCTTTCACACTTGAAACCCGAAAAGAAATGTTGACAAAATTATTAATGACACAAGCTAATTTGGAACATCCACATCAACTTATAAAGCAAGAAGAACTTGTAGAAATTCAAAAACTTTGGAAGGAATCTGGAGATTTAGAAAACTCGGTTGAAAAAATTTATAAGAAATTCTATAATGATGATTTTTCAATTTCATCAGATGATATTACTGTTTTTTCTAATGATGATTTGAAAATTTTAAATGACATATGTGTAGAAAAAGATTTCGATGCAAAATTATTTATGGAATTACTTAACATAGAGAAGGATTTCGCAGGATATAGCAGTAGAGTTGAAGCACAAAGAGCGATTAAAAATAAACTTAGTCAGGAATATTTAGCTCTTAGGGAGAAAGGGGAAACAAATGAAGATAAATACTATTAAGCTCAATAATATAGGGCCATATAGAGATAATAATATTTTTGATTTGCAAGCTACAAATCCAAATTTAAATATTACGTTAATAGGTGGGAAAAATGGTACTGGAAAGACTACATTATTAAAGTCTATTAAAATCGGACTCTTTGGTTGTTTTTCATATGGCTATAAAACTGCTAATGCAACGTATTTTAAAGAAATTAAAAATATGCTAAATAATCAAGCAAAAGAAGACTCTCAATTTTATATTGAGATTGCGTTTTCCTATATAGAAAACTTTAAGATACTAAAATATACTATTCATAGAGAGTGGGTCACTAAAAATAATGAACTAAAAGAGATAGTTAAAGTTAAATTAGGAGATAAAGAGCTTAATGATTATGAGGCTCTTGAATTAGAAAATAAGTTAAAATCATTAACATCACCTGCATTGATTAATTCGTTTATATATGATGGTGAAAAAATCAGTTCAATTATAGAACAAGGTGAGTTGGAACAATATGTTAGGGAAATGTTCAATAGCATATTTAATATTGATTTGTTGGAACAATTATCACAAGACTTGACAGCATATATGATAAGAAGCTACAAATCCAATAATAAAACTATAGAATATGATATTGCAAATACATTAAATTCTTTAAATTTTGTCAAATCAGATATTAAAACAAACGAAACTTTTCTTAACAATTTAGCAAAAGATATTGACAATCTAAATATTGAAATTTCTTCTAAAAAGAAAGAATTTGAAACATTAGGTGGATTAACAAAAGAAGATATAGTTAAGGTTTCAAATCTTGTAAATGAAATAGAAAAAAGAAAAGAAGAAAATAATGGCTTTTTGAAATTCTTTAGTGAAGAATATTTACATTTGGCAATGTTATTAAATGAGCTAAAGGAAGTTTCAAGAAAAGCAAAAAAAGAGTTACCACTTAGATATGCAAAACAACTAGAAGTTATTCAAGAGTATTTAAATGAAGATTTATCCGAATATATTACAAAATTAAAATCAAAAACAAAATGTGAAATTTTTGGATTAGAGAACGATGAAATAGATGCCTTGGATTCAGTAATAAAGCATATTAAAGATTATAAAGAACATGCGATAGAAATTTTGAATGATAAAAGTTTGTCAGAGAATTTGTTAGACTTAAGAAGTCAATTAGATAAAAATTCATCAATGAATAAACTTATGAGCTTGTCGAACGATATTGAAACTTTACAGTCTAAATTGAACAATAAAAAAGAAGAATATAATGCTGTTTCATCGAAGTTGAAAGAAAAATATCAAGAGAGAGACAATTTAATTAAAAAATATGATGCAATTGCGGATAATGTTAGAAAAGATAAACTAACTAATAGTAGTTATGTTCAGTGTACGAACTCATTAAGATTATGCGAAGCATTTAAGAATAAATTAATAGTTGAAAAATTAAATAAAGTTGCAGATATGGCATGTGAAATATTTAATAAGACTATTAGGAAATCCAATTATGTTAAGAAAATGAAATTTGAAAAAGATTTTTCATTTAAATTATATAGTGGAAATGACATTGAAATGTCCCCACAGGTATTATCAGCAGGTGAAATGCAGATATTGGTTAGTTCTATAATTTGGGCTATGTTTAAAATTTCAAAGAGAAAAGAAATGTTTGTTTTTGATACTCCTTTAGCTAGATTAGATACTGAAAATAGAATACAATTTATTAAGAATATAATGTCAACAATTAGCGACCAAGTTATAGTATTGTCTACAGACTCAGAATTTATAGGTAGAAATTTAAAAGCTATTGAGAAAAATTTATCACGTAAGTATTTGTTGGAGTACAATGATACTACAAAAACAACAAGCATTACAAATGAATATTTTGGAGATTAATTATGAATTTAAGATTAAAAACAAATCAAGACACAGAAGAAAAACTTAGCCTATTACAAGGCTGGTTGCATTTATCTTCAAAGGCTGCAGTTATGAGAATAGGAATGTCTTTATCTTTGAAAGATGGCGCTAATTCGCAAATAGTAAATGGCGAGGCAGAAAAAAAATATGACCTTAAATACAAAGATGGAGCGGATTACATGAGATTAACTATATTTGGTGATTATGAACCCTACTATAGATTATTAATGGAAAATCATTTGAATAGAAAAATAACAGATGATGAATTCTTTCCAGCTTTAACAAGCTTTCATATTGAACGAGGAGTAGCAGCACTTTTTTCTGAATACAGATATGTAAATGATAAAAATAAATTAATCGCCAAATTGCTAAATTTATAGGAGGAACAAATGTTATATCTAGATAATGCTGCGACGACTCACATAAAAAAGGAAGTCGTTGATGAGATGTTAAATTCTCTAAATGCATATGGTAATACAGAAGCAAAATTTTATGATGTTGCAGAAAAAGCAAAAGAAAATGTGAAAGAAGCAAGAATAAAAGTGGCAGAATTGGTAGGTGCAAATGCTGATGAAATTATTTTTACAAGTGGTGCAACCGAAGCAAATAATTTAGTAATAAAGGGAAGTTTTTTACAAAGCAAAAAACATAAAAAGAAAATAATCATTTCATCAATAGAACATTCTTCTGTTTATGATACTTGTAAATATTTGGAGGGTTTAGGTGCAACTATTGTTGAAATAAATGTTGACAGGTCCGGATTGCTTGATTTAAGACAATTAGAAAATGAAATTGATGATGATACTATTCTTGTTTCAATTATAATGGTTAATAATGAGATAGGTACAATACAAGATGTTGATAAAATTTCTAGAATTTGTGAAAAACATAATGTGCCATTGCATTTAGATGCAACTCAAGCAGCTGGAAAGATAAACATTGATTTTCACAAAAATAGTGGAGTAAAGTTCTTAACTTTTACTTCTCATAAAATATATGGACCTAAAGGCATAGGCTGTTTAGTTTCGAAAGTTGATAGTGCGGGTATAAAACAACCTTTAACCCCATTATTACATGGTGGTGAGCAAGAAGATGGCTTTAGGGCGGGAACCTTATCAAATGAATTGATTGTAGGTTTTGGTAAGGCTTGTGAAATTGCAAAAACTAATTTATTAGAAAATCAACAAAAGGTTAAAGAAATCGAAAAGATATTAATAGAGAAATTAAGAAATAAATTTGGAGATAATTTTTCTATAAACAATGATTTTAGTGAAAGAACTCATGATATATTGAATATAAGGATTAAACCTTATAATAATATGGTACTTTTAAAAGCAATTTCGCCAATGATTGCTGCTTCTACAGGGAGTGCTTGCTCTGTTTCAAAACCATCACGAGTTTTGAAAAATATAGGATTGGATGAAGAAACAATAAGTCAAAGTATAAGATTATCATTTTCACCATATATGGATATAAAAGATTTAGATGAAATTGATAAACTATAAATTGAAATCACTAATCGTTCCGTTCAAGGTTTGATGGGGATTTTTTATTTTGTTTTCTCTTGCTATATTAGAACAAATGTTCTATACTAAAAACATAAGTGAACAGATGTGTTCATTTATGAAAGGAGAAAGGTTTATGAAGGTTATTGATGAGAACAAAGTTAGTCATGTCCTTGATTTCATTAAGACTTTTCAAGTAAGAGAAGGTAGGTCTCCATCTTATAGGCAAATTGCTCATGCAGCCCGTTTCCCAAGCTTAGCAACTGCTCAAAAGTATGTGAAGATTTTACAAACTCGTGGTCTTATTGAAAGAAATGATTTAGGTCGAATTGTAACCCCAACAAGATTAGAAACTGGTAATACTATTGTAGCCCCATTAGTAGGACAAGTTGCTTGTGGTAAACCAATACTAGCAGAAGAGAATATTGAGGGAACATTTGCATTGCCAACTCAAATATTTGGTAATGAAAAGGTAATGCTTTTGCATGCCAAAGGCGACAGTATGATAGGTGCTGGAATAAATGATGGAGATTTGATAGTTGCAACAATTACAAACTATGCTGATGATGGAGAAATTGTGGTTGCTTTAATAAATGACTCTGCAACAGTAAAAAGATTGTATAGAAAAAATGGTTATGCAATTCTTCATGCCGAAAACCCTAAATATGACGACATTATTACAAAAGAATTAATCATACAAGGAGTGGTTAAACACGTTATTCATAATTTTTAGTTTAGGAGGCGAAACTTGATGGAACAAAAAATGAAATGCCCATATTGTGGTCGTTGTATTGGTTTTGTTCAATCAACAGATGATGAAAATAGTGTTTTTTCTATCACAAAGAGCGAACCAAAAATTGTTGGTAAAAAACAAAGAACATTTCATTGTACTTGTCAAAGATGTAAAGCAGAAGTTTATATCTTGATGGGTTTTAAAAATTAATAAATAGTTAGTAGGCCATTGTGCTTCAAAAAGATAAGAATTTTTGTAGCACGGTGGCCATTTTTATTTTTTACAAATAAAAAAACATTGTCTTACAAGAAAACAACTAAGTGCCTAAAAGACCACCTAGTTTTATATATAATAAATATTTATATATTATTTTTTCTTGTTAGATAATTATATAATTTGGTCCACGAACCTTAATGCTATGGAAATCCTTTTCCCAAACGGCATTAAGGTTTTTTATTTGTTAGAAAAAATTTTCAAAAAATTAAAAAACTTATCCCGCGTCACACAATGGGTGTGATGCGACCTTGTTAAAGTATGGGTGTCAAAACAAAAAGAAAGGAGGTGAGATAGCGAATGGATTTAAAAAAATCAAGTATAACTGCTGATATTTTAAATATTTTATCTGATTGCAAGGTTCATACGTTGCAAGAAATTGCAGATGAAGTTGAAGTCCATAAAAATACAGTAGCAAAACATATTCAATCATTATCATATCGCTATCCCATCAATACTTTTTGTGGAGGCATAAATCGTGGCGGTGTGTGCTTGGATAAAAGTTATGTACATCAAGGAAAGGTTTTAACAAACGATGAACTGCAAGTCATCAACAAAGCTCTTACATTGTTGCAGAAATCTAAGAGTGAAGATGTTGACCAAGAATTGATTGCTAACCTGATTACAAGATTTACATATAATGACCACAAAATTTAGGAGTAAGAAAATGAAAATTGAATATTTAGATAGAATAAATGCAAAAGCAAAAGTTGAAGTAAAAGTAAGTGCAAAGGTGGCTCACATTTTAGAGGAAGATAAAGAATATTTTAAGCCACTAAGTAAAGAAGAAATTGAAAACCTTTCAAAGAGAAAGCAAAATAAGTATTACCAACAAGAATTTGAAGCAGGATTTCGTTCGTTAGATGAAATAATGGATAATGGATTTCAACCATCAAGTTCATCTTCAATAGAAAATGAGTTTGCTAGACAAATAAGAGAAGAAAGATATTTTAAAAGTAACGAATACAAAGCATTTAGAAAAAAATTACTATTAGAAATTAAAAAGCAAATGCCAAAAATGTCTGAAAGTGTAAAAAATGCTATGTATTTAAGATTTTTCAAAAACTTGTCAATTGGTGGGGTCGCAAGAGAATTAGGCATATCAAAAGGTGCTGCTCAAACAAGTATACAAAGAGGTTGCAAATACATTAAAGACTTTTTAGATGCAGACATAAAATTTCAAAATAGAAAAGAAAGAGAAAAGTTTACAAAAAATAAATTTTAAAAAAATTTTAAAAATGGGGAGTGCCTAAAACCCTTATAAAATGGGGGTTTTAGCACATTAACTGTATTACGATTTCCTATATAAGTGTAGGGAAAAATGCAAAGGACAAGTTCGTATTTAGGCAAACAATTATGAAAAATGTGAATACTGAATTGGCTTTGGGGACGATTTTACCTACAAAATGAAATCATGATTTTAAGGAGAAGAAATGCAAGAACAATTCACAGTGAGAATTTACGATGTTGAACTCGTGAACAAAATTAAGGATTTGGAAAAGCAGTTAAGAAACATCTATCATTCAAAAAGAAATCCATTTTTAGTTGATTGTATTATCAAGGGAATGGAAGTTATTGAGAGAGATAGACTTGGAATTAAAAATCCAAAAGACCTAAAAGAACTTTATGATGAAGTTCATAAAACATTTGAGAAGTTGACTGAGCTTATGAGATTATGTGAAGTAACATCAAAAGAATGTATGGCAAACATTACAGTAAATCAAAAACTTTTAACAAATAACTACAATATGCTTCTTGGTTTGTCTGAAGAAGCACCAATTGATAGAGAAAGTGTTGAAGAAGGGATTTACGAAAAACTGCCAAATAGATTTGAAAAAATGCTTGAAGGTATTTTAGAAGATGTGCTTAAAGTTGTAACAAAGAAAAATAAATGAGTGTTCCAAATGTAAATTTTTTCATTGGCTATGCTTTGCCAGAAAGTAGAAAAGATATCTTGGAAGGGAAAGAGAAGTCCACAGAAAGACAATTTTATAGTAGCAATCAAAATCACGATTATGTGCAATATGTTGAAACAGGGAGTAAAGAAAAAATTGACTATGTAATGTATTCGGGTAACAAAGAAAAGAGCAAAGGTGTTTTTAATGAAAAAGGTCTTATGAGTAAATCCGAATTAAAAGAATTGCGTAATCAGCTTAGGGATACAGAAAGTGTTATTTGGCATGGAGTTATCTCATTTACTGAGGAATTTGGGAACACATATTGTGATACAACTGAAAAAGCTATTGCTATGATGAAATTGGAAATGCCAAAGTTTTTCCAAAAGGCTAATCTAAATCCTAACAATATCGTTTGGTATGCTGGATTGCATGAAAATACTGATAATAAACATATTCATTTTTCGTTCTTTGAAAAGTCCCCACAAAGAATAAAAATTGGAAAAGAAAAACCGGTATTTTCCGATGGGCATATCAAATTAAAAGCTATTAACAGCACTAAAACATCAATGGAAATTAGACTTTTGAATATCTCAAAAGAAGTCTTTGAAAATAGACAACTTATGACACATCAAATAAAAGAAAAACTATCAAATGGAGATTATATGAAGCAAATAAAAATCCTAATAGGCATTGTTCCAACAAAAGGAAGATTGTCTTATGATAGCGAAAATATGAAAGAGTATAAACCACAAATAAATCAAATTGTTAGAGAAATAATCAAATCAGATAATGACCTATACGAAAAATATACCAAGTTTGACAGGGTGTTATCCAAAAGAGATAAAGAAATTGAGAGAGTTTATTCTCAATTAAACCTTGATTATTCAGACAAACTTTTAAGAGATAAATGTATAAAAGATTTGTATCGAAGACTTGGTAATATTGTAATTCAAACAGCGAAACAAATCCGAATCGAACAACAAAAACAAGATAGAGATATAAAAAACAGGTTGGTTCAAAAAAGGATTGAAAAAAGAAAAAGACAAATTCTTTTAAAACGCTGTTTTCAGTTAAATGATATGGTCAATCGAGAAATTGTTAATTCATTTCAAGATTATCTTAGAAGGCTTGAACAAGCAAATTATAAACGCTTGCAAGAAGAAGGATATTTGGATTGAAGATAACAAAAAGAGTTATTTTATGCACGATAGGCCTAATGATTTGTTATTGTTGTGGATACTTACTCAATATGTTCGTTACAAATCGCTTTGTGTTTGATTTTAAAATCACACCAGAGTTACTGATTGCAAAGAATACTTTTTTGTATGGATTTGAACTCTTTGCGGTCTTTATGGTTATCAATATCTTTAACTGGTATAAGGGAATAGGTAAAAATCCAAAGAAACTTATGCAAGTAAAAGATGGAAATCAAAATGAAATCTATACAGGACTTGAACAAGCTCATTTTGAAACGCAAAAAGAAATAGAAACCAACTTTAACACAGTAAGTTATGATGACTTGCCAAACCTTGACATTGAAGGAATACCAATTATTGCCGAAGAAGGAAAGAAGGATTATAAAATCACTTTTGCCAAACCGGCACACACACTTATTATCGGAACAACTGGTAGTGGTAAAACAACAACGTTTATCAATCCAACAGTTCAAATATTAGCAAACACAAAGGGAAAACCGTCAATGTTGATTTCAGACCCCAAGGGAGAGCTTTACGCATTACACGCAAAAAGTTTAATCAAAAGGGGATATGATGTGAAGGTTTTGGATTTAAGAAATCCTTATTGTAGTATTCGCTGGAACCCACTTGAAAAACCTTATGAAATGTATCAAGAAATGCTTTCATTGGAAGATAAAGTGGTTGTAAACGAAGAAGAAGGCTACTATGTGTTTGAAGATAAAATCTATTATGATGTGAATGAAAAAAATGCTGCTGTTCAAGTAAGAAAACAAGCCATTTTTGACGAAGTCTATGAAGATTTGAATGATATATGTTCGGTCCTTTGCCCAGTAAAAAGCAAAAATGAACCTATTTGGGAAAGTGGTGCAAAAAACTTTATATTGGCCATTACACTAGCAATGTTGGAAGATAGTGAAAAGCCAGAACTTGGAATGACGAAAGAAAAATTCAATTTCTATAATGTCATGAAGATTGCAACTAACACGCAAAACGATTGTGAGGATTTAATTGAGTATTTTGCTGGAAGAAGTCCAATCTCGAAAAGTGTAAGTTTGTCAAAACAGGTTTTAGACGCCAGTGATAAAACTCGTGGTTCATATCTATCTACAATCTTTGATAAATTGTCATTGTTTAGTGATATGAGTATTTGTTCATTGACAAGTGCCAATGAAATTGATTTAGGTGAAATTGCAACAAAACCTACAGCATTATTTTTGCAAATCCCGGACGAAAAGGAGACGCGACACACACTTGCGGGTATGGTTATTCTACAAACCTACAAGGCATTGGTTGCAAAAGCCAATACCTATCCGGATTTATCGCTTCCAAGAAGTGTATATTTGCTATTAGATGAGTTTGGTAACTTGCCACAAATTCACAAGCTTGAACAAATGATTACGGTCGGTCGTTCAAGAAGAATTTGGCTCGCACTGGTTGTTCAATCATACGCACAACTTTCCAAAGTTTATGATGACAAATCAGCCGACATTATAAAATCCAACTGCAACATTCAAATATTTATCGGAACAACTGACCTAAAAACTATTGATGAGTTTTCAAAGAAATGTGGAAACTACTCAATTATTCAAAAGAATGTTAGTTTTTCTTCATCAAATAGTGGAGTAGGAAGTTCAATAAGTGTTAAAGAAAGACCACTTATTTATCCTACTGAATTGCAACAATTAAATAGTGCTAAAGATATTGGAAATGCAATAGTTAATATTTTTGGATTTCCACCAGTAAAAAGCAAATTTACTCCAAGTTTTAAAACAAGACATTTTGTGTTAGAGAAAACCAATCAGTTACTCTCACAAGGAAAATACTTTAATGAAGAAAAGGTTTTCTACAATATGCTTGATAGAAACAAAAAGGTGAATGAGAAAAATCCAAAGAAGAAGGAAAGTAATCTTGAACCTTTCATACACACTTTGAATATTCAAGTTGAAAAATTTGACTTTGAAAGTCTTGGACTATTTGATTTGAAATTAGAAATAAAAGACGCACTAGAAGAAAGAAAATATATCAAACTCATAGAACTAACTGCAAGATTAGAAGAAGTTGCGAAAAGTCAAAATGCAGATAATTATGAGGAAGCACGAATAATATCTGCAAAGGCAAGACAACTTCAAAGGTTGAGGAAATATGAAAAATAAAACTATTAAAAACTTTTGGAAAGCACTGATTTGTGTGGTTTGTATTATTCCCGCCATTCTATTTGCAACTGGTAGTTTTAAAATACAAAGACCCGGTGGATATTCAACGATGGGTGTGATTATTGGCCCTATGGTATTTCCAGATATGGGCGGTGGGAGTGATTACACGCCACCAGATTACAGCAATGCTAATTTGTCAGCAGATACACCTTATGCAGATGGTGGACTTAGAGCCTACAAAACTCTTGGAATCTACAATAGTTGTAGAGATAGTGGCTATGGTGGAAATAGTTTTCATTATTTGTCTTTTGCAAGGTTCTTTAGACTTGTAAGAAGTGATGGAAGACCTATTTATGATGATGATGGAATTTTGAAATGTAGTTTGCCCGGTGTAAATACTTGGGAAAAAGTTGATTTTCCTTGTTACACTTATGCGGTAGAAACTGGATTGCCGTCAGATAACGGTGGCTTTCTTTGGACTACAAGACAGGGAAAATTCAAAAATGGCAAATTACAAAATAAATTCTGCCAAGATAATAAGACAATAAAAACTGATGAAGCTGATGTTGGTCAACCTAGTAATGGAACAAAGACTATTGGAACAATTATTGAAAAAGATGGCAAGATAAAATATGATGGTGTAAATTTTGTTGGCATTGGATTTAAAGGAAATGCTTATTGGGAAAACACCTTTTGGGGTGGAACAGGTGGTGGATACGACTTTGACCAAACAATAAGTATGTATTTTGAAGTTGCTAACAGAGATTGGACTAATAAACTAACAACAAATTATAAAGTTGGAACTGGGATTTATAAAGGTCAACTTGCGTATTATTCGCCAAATGAATTTGTGGCAATCGCAACAAATCTTAATAACTATGTAAAGATAGATGATGTTCAAGCTACACCACAATATGGAACTTCTGTTGCGCCATATAAAGATGGTCATCACATAACTATCTCAAATATTGGTAAAACAAAAGTAGATATTGAAAATGGCGGAGAAAATATATACGCAACATACTATTGCTTTATTGATGATAAGTTGCCAGATGTGTCTTACACATATCACAATGCAAATGCTATGGATAATCGTAGGGCAGGAACAATCAATACAAATGCCGATGGGTCAAAAAGTCAAACTATTATTGAAGGTGTTTTCAAAGACCAAGTTCAAGTGAACTTTGGATATGATGAAAATACTGAAAGTCCAGAAACAGCAACTTACACTTTTAACGGAGAAACAAAACCATTTACAAGTGGAACTTGGTTTAATAATGAAGGACAATACACAATAACAATTACTGACCTTGCAGGAAATACAACTGTTAGTAAATTTGTTATTGATAAATCTGCACCAAGCTATAACAAAGAAAGACTTGAAACAAATAAAAACTATAAAATCGCAAGATGGTATTTGGCAAATATTCCAAGTGGATACACAGGATTTGGCTCATACTCATTTGCTCAATATGATGACGCTTTAAGTTTTGCTACTAAGCTTGAAGAACAAAATAAAGTAACAAACTTTACTTTAAATAATCTTGATGATTTTACAGAAACAAATCGTGTAGCAAGTGGTAACACAATCAAATTAGGTGATTATTGGTTGTATAAGTCATTGAATGATGAAAACCTTTATGTTTATTACTTTGATAGAAATTCATTACTACAAGCAATAACAAAGTATGCGAAGAAATTTATTTCTGAGCCACAAACTTGTAGGCTAAACTCTAGCATTTATCCTAATGATTATGGAAATAAGATAGATGATAGTGTGATTGAGAACTACATTGAAATAAATGGTATTAAAGGTTACATTGTAAATGATTTTACTTTTAAATATAAAGATGATAATGAAACCTATGCAATTTACTATGAATTTCTTGGAGATGATACAGTAAATTGGAAGCAATTTGCGTATGGTGTTCCATTTAGTAAACAGGTTACATCTCATGGATTATATCAAATCAAAGAAGTGGATTATGTTGGACACGAAACACCTTATTATGTTTTTCTTGATGTTCAAGCACCATTACTTGATATAAAAGGAAAAATCTATGGCAAAGACAAAGAAGTTACTCGAACAATCTCAAAAGCAGATATTCCAGCAAATAGTGAACTAATCTTTTACTATGAAGATTTTGAAATATTGAATGTTATTGAAGATGATAAGTGGTGGGTAATGGAAGTCAAATGCCCAGACAACACAACTAAAAGATTTACTTATCTTGATGAAATGCCAGATTTTAGTGAACTCGGTTCTGGAATATTCCAAATCAATATTGCGGATAGAGTAGGAAACGCGTTCACTTTTAAGGTTGCTTTGCTTGGCAAGGCCCCAGAAGCAAAATTTAAAACAATCAACGCGAACACACAACTCGAAATAAAAATTGACAAAGGAGAAAGCTATAACTCAATTCAAGATTTGAAAATTTATAGAAATGGAATTTGTCTTAATTCTGAACTTGGATATGATGAATTTCCAAACATTGACAACAATGATTTGATTTTTATCAATCCTACAACATTAAAATATGTTTTCAATAAAGGTGGAATTTACACAGTTGAAATCACTGATAACTTTGGAAGAATACTCACTTATGAGTTCAAATTTGAAAAAGATTTGCCAACTGGAATACTTGTTGGAGTTACTCATAACGGTAAAACCAAAGACGTTGTAAAGTTTATTTACGATAGCAATAAATACTTTGTTATTGTAAGCAAAAACAATATAACATTCACACCAGATGGAACAACTGATAATAATTTAACAACCATTGTTTTCTTGCCAGAAGATGATAGTTTGATAAATTATAGTATCCAACTTATAGATAAGTCAGACACCGAAAACTATAATATTTATAATTTCACAATCAAAACAATTAAACCAAAATTAAATCTTTATAATGTTGAACCAAATGGAACAACTGGTAGCAATGTTTATGCCAACTGGGAGACAAATGATGATGAGGAGTATTCCGCTTGTTATACTATTAATGGCATAACGAAAGAATATAAATCTGGACAAGTTTTGTCCAATGAAGGTGATTATACAATCACTCTTTCAGATGAAATAGGAAATCAAACAACAGTTAAATTTAGCATAGATAAATCTATTGATTTTGTAATAGCAGACGCACAAGGTAAACAATATAAAGTAGAAGAAATAAGATATATCAATTTTGATATTCGTTTAATTAACAAAGAAAATTTAAGCATTTCTATCACAAATAATAATGAAGATTTTGATTACGAATTTGGTTTAATGATTACTGATGAAGGAACTTATGTTGTAAGACTTTTTGATGAATATGGCAACAGTTACTTTTTCACATTTGAAATTGATAAAACCCCACCAAAAGCAACTCTATATGGAGTAGAAGAATTTGGTAAAACAAGGGGTAGTGCTTGGATAACATCACAGGAATCTAACCTAACTTGTTGGTATGTAAAGGACAACTCGATTAGGGAAGAATATAGACTTGGAGATGAAATAACAGCACATGGGAAATATGTAGTTTATATTTCAGATAGAGCAAAGAATTATATATCCTTTGAGTTTGAAATTGACAAAGAAATTTCTTACGATATAAACACTTATCATGGGGGAATTTCTAATGCCGGTGTTAGACTTATTGCCTATGAAAATTTGAAGATAATTATGTATAAAGATGGTAAACCATTTGATTATAAATTTGAACAAATTTTAAATGAAGATGGTGAATACTCTTACACAATTACTGATGAATTAGGAAATATGATAAGTTCATTCTTTACAATTATTACGAAGAAAAAACAAAATTTAAAACACTTATTGCAAAGTGGAATTGAAATCAAAAATGTAACCTTTAATGATGAAGATTTTGAATTTCAAATTGTAGATAGAGAGTTCTACATTTATGATGAAGGGACCTATCACGTTGAAGTTCTTGATACTCTCGCTGGTAAAACTTACAGCTTTGAAATTACACTTGATACAACACCACCGACACTCGTTTTGGTTGGAGTGAATAATGGTGGTTCAACCAAAAATAAAGTCGTAATGAAAGATGTATCAGAGAAACCTTGCGATTTAATTGTTACAGTCGATGGAGCAAATTTTGATTATAAACTCGGTGATGAAATTGAAAAATCTGGAAGATTTGTAGTGGAGTTAATAGACGAAGCTGGAAATAAAACAGTCTACATTTTTGAAAGAGTTTACTCTCTTAATGGAGCAAGCGTGGCAGTAATTGCCGGACTTGGAGCATTGGTTGTATTACTAATAATACTACTAATAAAATCACGACATCATTACTATGCAGATAAGGTTGAAGAAACCGTTACTGAAACCGTTGTTGATGACGATTTTGATGATGGTGAGGACATTGTAATTGATGGTGATGAAGGAACTGATGAAAGCGATGAAAATGGTGAGAATTGACAAATTTGATAAGAATATCCTTGATATTTTTATCTAGCAGGATAAGGGTTTTGGCTCAAAATTGATTTTTAAGTGTCTAAAAGTCTTGAAATTACTAGTAATTTTGACGATTCACTTAAAAATGGCACTGTTTCATTTTTGAACCACACCCCCTTAACCTAATGCAAGTGTGAAACCCACTTCATTTTTATCTTTTGAAAGCATAGAAAGGTTGCATAGAAAGGATTAAATTTTTTGATTTTTTCGGAGGAACTTTTTATATGAAAAACATGTTAGCAGCGATTGATTTCAATCCTATTTTGGCTCCAGTTTTGGAAGTCTTAAATGCAATTTTATGGCCAGCAATTGGCTTGGTTGGTTCTATTGGAACTATTTATTGTATCATCTTGGGCGTTAAACTTGCGAAGGCAGATGAAGCCGGTTCGAGAGAAAAAGCGAAGAAAGATTTGATTGGTGCGATTATTGGTTTTGTAGTAATTTTCGTGTTGATTGTCGGATTGAAAATTGCAATGCCTATCTTACAAGATTGGGTTGGAACTCAAATAGCTTAGGGAGAATTAAATGACATCAAAAGAATTTGAAGAAAAATTATCTAAAAAAATATCTAATTTTAGTCAAGGTTTTGCTTTGACGGTTTTATTGGAAGAAACGAATGTGTCGATAGAAGACTTGATTAGAATTATTATTGATTTAGGAGATAAAAAAAATGAACAAAAAAAATAAAATACTAATTGGTGCAGGAATTTTACTTACAGTTTTAATTCTTGGACTGATAATAATTTGTGGTGCAAGCACACCAAGTGGCACCCCAACAAAGGAAACTTATGAAGTTAGAGTTGACAGTGTGCAAGTTCAAATAGAAGGTGAAGGAGCAAGAAATATTCCACTTTCTATTCTTACAGATAACATTCAATTTAACGCTGAAATTGAAAATAAAGAATACACAGATATTAAAATTATAAACAAACAAAATTACAAATCAAAGGGTATTGTATTCCTTGCAAAAGCAGAAAGTGATAGCAATATCAAATTTTCACTTTATAAAAATAATGAACTTTTACAATCAGCTGAAGTTAGTTTTAAAGAAGGCGAGCCAACTGATGTAACACTCTTACTTGAAAGTTCAGTCAACATAAATAAAGACGATAATTTTCATATCAAAGTTGAAAGAAATGAAGGTGATGAAACTAGGTTTGTTTTTGACAGTTTGTTAAGTTTTTTTGACGAGGAATAATTTATGGAGTGGTTAACAAATTGGATTTTTGAACTGTTATATAATCTGCAAAAAACGATTTGTTATATCATTGATTTCGTTAGAGAGATTTTTTACAAGTTGGCTGGAATTGAGCCAGTAACCATAGACGGAAAACAAACCGATTTTCTATCGCATTTCATACTTTCAAAAACGGTTAAAACCACATTCTTTTATATCTTTTTAATTGCAATTATTTTGCTTGTAGTGTTTGTCCTTATAGCAATAATCAGAAGTGAATATGCGTATGGAGAAAATAAAAAATCCAAAGGACAAATACTCGGCAAAGCATTTCAAAGTTTTGCGATATTCCTAATGGTGCCATTTATATTGGTTGCAGGAATAACACTTACAAATGCGGTGATGGGTGCAATTAACACGAGTATGAACCCATACTTTGCAAGCACAGGTGGAGGAACATCAATAGGTGGGCAAATCCTAGTAACAAGTGGGCAGTATGCCTATATTGGTGATGAAGCTATAAGAGCAGATATTGAAAGAATGTTTTTAAGTGGTGAACTTAGTTACTTTGATATTGGTGTGGTTAGTCAATATTACAGTTTGAGAAACTTGGATTTCTTAATTGGAATTTTTGGTTCGATTGTAATAATGGTTATGTTTGTCATGAGTGCAGTAACATTTATTCAAAGGATTTTTGATATTGTTTTACTTTACATTATCTCGCCAATAAGTGTTAGCACAATTCCAGTTGATGATGGAAATCGTTTTAAGATTTGGAGAGATATGACAATCTCGAAGGTATTGGGTGCTTATGGAATTATTCTTTCAATGAATTTGTTTTTTATAATAATTCCACAAATAAGTTCAATAACATTCTTTGCGGACTCGTTCAAAAATGGAATAGTTAAAATCTTGTTCTTGATTGGTGGAGCATACGCAGTAACGAAAGCGAACTTGGTTATTGCACAGCTTACTGGTGGAAGTGCAGGAGCAAATGAAACACAACAAATGTTAAGTAATATGAGATATGGCGCTGGTCTTACAAAAGCAACCATTGGAGCAGGAGCAACACTTGGTGGTGCAATTTTAGGTGGTAAAAGATTTGTTGATACAAAGAAATCTACAAAGTCCTTTGCAAAAGGTTTTTCAAATTCATTTGGGACACCAACAAGTAAACCTTATCTAAATAAATCAGACACACCAAGCAAACTAGCAAAATATGGTGGTATGCCAACTCGTATTGCAACTATGCCTATTGGTATGATTAAAGACCTTGCCGAAGGTGGTGTTGTTGGAATGGCCAAGAATTTTGTGCCACGTGCTAAAAACATAGGGGCAGGTGATAGTTTTATTAACCATGCACAAGCAGGTAAAAACATTTTAAATAAGGAAGGACAAAATGCGAATAATACCAAGAAACACGAAGGTTAAGTTGCAGTTCTATAAAGGCATTGGAATCTATGATGTCATTATAGGTATAATTGCACTTGCTTTCATAGCCCTTGCGGCTACAAGTAACTTGCCAAACAAATATATCATTGCATTGGCAATTCTTATGATTTCGGCACCAATGTTCATTCCAATTGGAGAAATAAAACTTTATCAAGCAATCGCTTATGGAGTTAGTTTTGCAGTAGCAAAAAAATCTTTTAGTAAATCGAAAAAAGGTAGTAACCATATAAGTAATGTTATTCCTTATGCAAAGGTGGAAAATGATTTGATTTATGGGAAAGATGGAACTTATACCGGGGTTATTCAGGTAACCCCGATAGAGTTCAATATGTTATCGGCAAATAAACAAAATTACTTGATAGATGGTGCCTTATCTTCAACACTAAAAAATGTGGGTATATTTCAAGAATATGATTTAATCAAACTTGAAAAGCCCGTAATCTTTGATGACTATATCAATAACGAATTAACTCGTATTCAACACTTGATTGCTGAAAACGAAAATGGCAACTTGTCGGAAGATGAGTTTAGAAAAAGGGTAGAAGTCATTGAAGATAGAATGAATTTAATTGAGAGTTTAAATTCAAATGAAAAAATCTTTTCTAGCAGTTATTATATTGCCTTACACGACATTGATAGTAGAAGTTTAAATAACTCGTTAGAGATTATAGAAAACACGCTTTCTGGAAGCAATTTGGAAGTCAAAAGGCTTAATAGCAAAGAATTAGCAATCTTTTTAAAATACTCTTATGATAAAGATTTTGATGAGAGAGAATTTGATAAATATGAAGAAAAAGATTATATCAAACATATTTATCCAGACAATGTTCAATTCAAAATTTTATCAACAAAACAAAATGACAAAACTTTAACTCATTTTGTTATAACTGACTATCCTTTGAAAGTTGATAACGCTTGGGGACAACAACTATTTGATATACCAAATACAAAGGTTGTAATGAAGTGTAAACCAGTAGAGAAATACAAAGCAATCAAAAGGATAGATAATGCAATCAATGAACTTTTATCTCAAAATACCTTGGGAAAGGCAAGTTCACAAATTGATAAACAAACTCACTTGGAGAGTTTACAAGTCTTGTTGGAAGGTTTGCAAAACGATAATGAAGTGTTCTTTGACACAACACTCATTATCACAGCATACGACTATGGTAAAGACACAACTAACAAGAAAAATGTTAGAAGAAAATTGAGAGAACTTGGTTTTAAGTTTGGAGAGATGTTTGGCAGACAAATTGAAAGTTATTTTGCTAGTAACATCAACACTTACAATAAACTAAATATTTCTCGTGGTCTTAATTCATCAATCATTGCTTCATCATTTCCTTTTGTAAGTAACGCAATTCTTGACAAAAACGGTATTTTGATTGGAGAAAATAAATTGCCAACATTTGTTGATTTCTTCCGTAGAGATGATGAAAGAGTTAATTCAAATACGGTTATTATCGGTAAATCTGGTTCAGGTAAATCATATTGCACAAAGATGTTGCTGGCTAATCTTGCAAGCGATAATGCAAAGATATTTATTCTTGACCCAGAAAACGAATATGGCACACTTGCAGAAAATCTTAATGGTAGAGTGCTTGATGTATCATCATCTAAAAATGGAAGAATAAATCCTTTTCACATAATTTCTTCACTAGATGATGAAAATCAAGATGGTTCTAACAACTCATTTTATTCTCATCTACAATTTCTTGAAGAATTTTTCAGATTGATTTTGCAGGGAATAAACTCGGATAGTTTGGAGTTGCTCAATAAAGTTATTGTTGAAATATACAATCAAAAAGGAATAACTGCAAAGACAGATTTAACCAAGTTAAGACCAAAAGATTATCCTATCTTTCAAGACCTTGCAGAAGAAATTGATAGAAGGATTGAAAAGGAAAAAGATGAATATAACCTTTCTTGTTACAAAGTCCTAGCAAACTATGTAAGTAAATTCAGAAGGGGTGGTAGAAATTCAGCCCTTTGGAATGGATTTACAACATTTAATCCAACTGAAAACTTTGTCTGCTTTAACTTTCAAAAACTATTGTCAAACAAAAACAATTTGATAGGTAATGCTCAAATGCTTTTGGTTCTTAAATGGCTAGACAATGAAGTAATTAAGAATAGGGATTATAACCAAATCTTTGGTGCAAATAGAAAGATTGTAATAGCAATAGATGAAGCTCACGTGTTCATTGATGAGAAATTTCCAATAGCACTAGACTTTATGTATCAACTTGCAAAACGTATTAGAAAATATAACGGAATGCAAATTGTTATTACGCAAAATGTTAAGGATTTCGTGGGAAGTCCGGATATAGCAAGAAAATCATCTGCGATAATAAACGTTAGTCAATACTCGTTTATTTTTTCTTTGTCGCCAAATGATATGTCAGACCTTTGTTCGTTATATGAAAAGGCCGGTCAAATTAACGAAAATGAAACAGATAACATTGTAAATCTTCCAAGAGGAAGTGCGTTCCTAATTACAGGACCAGCAAATAGAACTAACATTAGAATTGTCGCAACGCCACATGTTAGAGAAATTTTTGAAGAAAAAAAGTGCTCCAATTAAAGTATTTTACTTCATTTGGAACACTATAAAATTTTGATATTAAATTAGTCCAGCAGGAATTAAAGAATTATGCTCATTTACTGGATAGACACTATCTATTAAACAAATTATGCCACCATCTTTTATATTTCTATTTAATTTTTCCAAAACTTTAAATTTTTCTATATCTCTCTTATTTGGATTTGCAGAAAGTTTAACTTCTAGTGGAGTTATACCATCTCCATCTTCGAGAAGAATATCAACTTCGTTTTGGTCAATATCACGATAGAAATATATATTTCTTTCATTCTTTGAAAGTGCGTTTTTAATAACAAGTTGGTTCATAACATAATTTTCAAAGTAAGCTCCAGCAAGAGAACTAGCAAGCAACATTTCTTCTGATGGTATTTTTGCAAGATATGCACAAAGACCAGTATCAAAGAAATACAATTTTGGAGTTTTAGTAAGCCTTTTTAAAGAATTATTAAAATAAGGTTGAACTAAGTATACAATTCCAATTCCTTGCAAAGTAGAAAGCCATTCTTTTGCTGTTGGTTGAGAAATGTCAGATGCTAATGCAAGATTAGCATAGTTTATAACATTTGCATTTTGTGATGCACATGCAGTTAAGAATTTTTTAAATCTTACAACGTCAGTGATTTTGCCTAATTCCTGTATATCTTTCATTAGATATGTTTCAATATAAGATTTAAAATATTCAGTTCTCATTTCATCGGTATAATCAATGGTCTTTGGCATGCCACCTTTAAAGATATATGAGAAAACACTATTTAATTCTAGTTTTGGCTTTGAATTTAAACCATTTAGAGTCGTAAAAGAAAAATCTTTTGGAATATCTTCAAGGTTACCAAGTATTTCTTGATAGGTTAAAGAGTACATGTTCATAATGCCAATTCTACCTGCTAAGGACTCGGAAGCAAGTTTCATAACTTTGTAACTTTGAGAACCGCTAAGCCAAAATTCACCAGCAATTTGATTATTGTCAGCCATTATTTTAATGTATGAAAAAAGATTTGGTGCAAATTGAATTTCATCAATAAGAATAGGGGGCTTGAATTTTTGGAAAAAGAGTTTTGGGTCTGAAAGAGCAAGTTCTCTATTGTCCAAATCATCAAGTGTTACATAGGTACGCTTTGTACCATCAGCAAAATGTTTTAACATTGTGGTTTTCCCAACTTGTCTTGGTCCACAAACTAGAACTACTTGAAACATACTATTAAGCAATTGAAATTTGTTTTCTGCATGTCTATTGACATAACTCATTATATACACCTCCGAGTAATCTAAACTACACTTTATTTTACTCGGAATTTATATAAAAGTCAATAAATTGTGTCAAATTTAATGTCGAAATAAACAAAAACAATGAAATATTTACGATAATGAGTAATCTAAACTCGATTTTATTTTGCTCAATTATCATAAAAGGTTGGAATTATATTTCAACTTTTTTTATAAAAACAATAAGGAGTAATAAATGGAAGAAAAAAATTACGCAACAGTTGAAAGCTTGACAGCACAAGCAAACGAACAATATTTGAAATATATGAATGAAGGCAGACTTCGTGATATTTTGAAAGTAATGGGTCTTATGCCAGATTACACAGTTATGAATGATGTTCTTATTATGAGCCAAATGCCAAATGTTAAACTTGTAAAAAGACTTACTGGTTGGAACAAAGATGGTAGAAAGGTTAAAGAACACCAAAAGTCTTTGAAAATCATTAGTCCTTGTCTTAAAAAATACAATCAAGATTACACTGATGAAAATGGTAATGTGTTCACAAAAGGTATTGAAAAACTTGATTTAAGTGTTGGACATGTCTTTGATATTAGCCAAACAGAAGGTAGAGAATATCCTTATCTCAATACAAATAAAGAGACCATTGCAAAGTTCTTTGAAGCCGCTAAAAATTCTCTTGAAAGAACAGCAAAAGGTTATAAGTTTGAGTATGTTGACCAAGAACCATTTGCAAAGATGGATAAAGAAAATAAGATTGTTTACATCAAAGATGGACTTTCTATTGATGAACTTATCAATACACTAATCAATCAAACAACAAGAGTATTGATTGATAGCAGACGCCCAGAAGGTATTACAAGCAAAACAGTTGAAAATATTGATGACATTGAATACAACTGCGCACTTTACGCAATCAAATCAAAACTTGGTCTTAATTTGCCAGACTTTAATGATGACGCCATTACAAACCTTTCAGATGAAGAAAAATTGGAGTTTAAAAACAATCTTCAAAAAGTTCGTTCAGTAAGTATGCAACTTCTTTCTAACTTTGAAACTGCGATTGAAATTGCAATTCGTGGACTTGAAAAACAAACTCAAAAGGTTGAAGAAGAAGTTAAAGCACAAGAAAAAACAGAAGAAGTTAAAGCACCAGTAGAAAAGAAAACTGCAAAAAAGACAAGTTCAAAGTCTAAAAAAGCAGAAAGTGAGGTGGAATAATGAGATTAGGTGGTGAACTTTCGTTCTTGCTTACTGATATTGATTATTCTTCTAAACAAGAACTATTAGACAAATTAAGAACAATGCGTGATGGCTTGCAAGAAGTCCCAAAGGAAGAAAGGCTTAAAGTTAGACCAAATCTTGCGGTATCTATTCAACAAGCGTTCTATGCAAGTGAATATGAACTTTTGAGATTTAAGAAAACAAATAACCACTTCAAGGGAGATATTCATGCAGATAAAACTGAACAATAAAACACTGAATATTTCAGTTGAACAGGCCACACCAGATGGAATGGAAAAATTTTCTACAATAGTCATTTTTAAAGGTGATTTCAAAAGATATAGTGAGGACCAAAATGTTAAGTCTGTTTGGGATTTTACGGACTTTTACAAGAGAAATCCAAATCTAATGTTAGCCTTGCCAATTTACGAAAAAGATATGAATTTAACAATGGAAGCAAATGATGAAATTGTAGGATATATTTGTGTTGATAAAACAGATTATGAGAACTTTTATGGAAAGAAATTTCCAGAAAATCTATCAAAAAAAGATGTTGATGAAATCAATTCAGAATATGTCAGAGAGCTCTCTACAATTAACGATTGCTTTAATGGTGAACTTTTAACAACAAAAATATCTTTAATGGTCGATGGCAAACAAACTAACGCAGAAAGTCTTTATTCCTATGAAGGTGATATTGAGTATTTAATTGAAAACTCAGATACATTAACGGAAAATCCAGAATTTTTAGAACCTTTAAAAAATGATATGGAAAAATTAAAGAAGGAAATTGCTTTGGAATTTGAAGCTGAAAGAGAAGATATTGAAGAAGACATCGAAGATGAAGAAACAAAGATTGTCAGAGTTTTGATTAAGGAACCCGGCAAGGAACCTTATGAGAAAGAAATTGAAGATAAACTCAGTGTTCTTCAAGGCATTGTTGGTGGATACATTGAATGTGTTGAAATGCCCGGTGTGAGAAATGTTGACTTGTATGTAAATGAAGAAGGCAAACTTAACAAATTGCCGGGGAACTTTTGGCTTCCAGAATATGAAGATTGTGCTTGTGGCACAGTTTATATGGTTGGATTTGACCCAGACTCTGGCGAAAATATTAGTTTGACAGATAATCAAATCAAAAAATGCAAGGCTTATTGTAAAACATACGAACTTCCAAAAGGTTTGGATTTGTATGAAGATTATTACATTATTAAGGCTTGTATGATTGAAAGGTATAAACATCAACAAAAGAAAAATGCGGAGATGTAAAAATGAGAGATGTTGAAATAAAAAGAAGAGGAAACTCTTTAAAAGTTAAACTAGATAACTCTTATCAGGTTACTGACCCAAGAGAAGATGATAATCTTGGTCATCTCATTTGTTGGCACAGGAGATATTCTCTTGGTGATAGTAATGAATTTTACAGACCTTGTGATTTCCAAGCATTTGCAGAAGTCAATAAAGATAATATGTATTGCATTTTGAATGTTTATATGTATGACCACACAGGAATTGCATTATCAACTGAACCATTTAATGACAGATTTGATAGTGGTCAAGTAGGGTATATCTATTGCACAAAGCAAGACGTATTGAACCATGGGTATTCTCTTGATGACTATGACAAAGTTGAGCAAACTTTAAAAAATGAACTTGTTGATTATAACGATTATATCAATGAAGAGCACGAGTATTATGCTTATGAAATTACAGATGAAAATGACAATATCGTTGATAATATGACTGGTTTTTCTATAAGTAACAACAACAATATCACAATGCTTAAAGAAATGCAAAAGTGTGCAGATGATAAATTTCATTATCTTTTCAATGAACTTATAAGAATAGAGAAAAAACGAGAAAGTTGTCTATAAAGGTCCACCTTTATGGACGAAAAAGGAATAACAAATGGAAACAAAAACGAGCAAAAACATTATTTCTTGGGGACAGTTGTTTTTTTTTATTGGAGTGTTTGCTTTATTCCTTTACGCATTAACAGTAAGAGTAAATTTTAACCATAAAACAGATGTTGTATTAGAAGGATATGTATTTGTCGGCAGTGAACTTAAATCCTACACAGGACAAGAAAAAGATGTTACATTGCCGACATCATATTCCTTTGGAGAACCGGTTTATTATTCTGGAAAGACAACATTTAATTCACAATGGGAAGCAAGGCAATTTTGGCAAGAACATTATGCTTGTGGAGCGGAAGGTTACTATGAATTTTATCAAGAGATTTACACTCATAGTTATCCTTGGAATTATGAATATACCATTGGTAAACCTACTTATATCGAAGGTGATGAAGTAAAGGTTAATACAATGGCTTGGTATGCAGGACAAAACAATCAATATATTGAAACCTTGAAAATACCAAAAGAATATACAACAACAAGTGTGAGAGCATTTCAAAATTGTCCTAACTTAAAAGAAGTTTACTTTGAAGATGGTGTTGAAGTTGTTGGTGATGGTATTTTTGATGGTTGTTCAAGCCTTAAAAAAGTTAGATTATCTGAAACAACAAAGCAAATAGACGCTTATGCGTTCTTTGGAACTGCAATAGAAGAAATAACAATACCAAAGACAGTAAGAAACTTTCATATTGGCACATTTTACAACTGCACAAATTTAAAGACAGTTACGATTAAATCTAGCCAAATTCAGGCTAATCACAATGATTATTACAATCACTTTGGAAATTGTCCTTTGAATGTTATTTATGTGCCATTTGAAGCACTTGAATACTATAAAACAACAAGCCCTTGGTCGAACTATTCGAGTTTGTATCAAGCACTTTATTAAGGAGGAATGATTAATGAACGAAGGTCAATATGTCGTTTGGCAACGAATGTTGAATTACGACAAAGAGAAATTCCTTGAAAAGGGTAGAACTGACACAGAAAAAGAAGTATCAATGAAGATATTTGATTATCTCTACAAACATGGGAGGGAATTTAACTACTATATTGTTGCAAAGCAAAATATCTTGGATATTTATCGTGAATATATGATTGCAAACCAACTACCTTTTAATGATAAAGGAATAGGTAAAGCTGTTGAGGAATATAACACAAACTACAAAGAAAACTATCTAATTCGTGGAGAATTATATAGACCTATCTTTTACGGAGAGGAAGAGGATTGCTGGGGAGATTATGAAGATGAAGAAAACACTTGTGGCGATTGTGGTTGTCATCTAGGTGAACAACATCTACCAAATTGTGATATTGAAAGGTGTCCGAGATGTGGAGGTCAAATGCTTTCTTGTGATTGTGGAGCAATATATCCGGTGTCTGATGAAGATAGAAATTTTATTCCAGAAATTAAAAAACAACAGGAAATTGAAAACAAAAAGTTAGATAAAATGTTGGAGGAATTAAAGACAAGACATAGAAAGGACCAAGACGCAGAAATGTAAGGAGGAAATTATGTCAACTAGAAGTTTGATATGTATTCAAAGGGGAAAGAACAAATACGAGGCAATTTATTGCCACTCTGATGGATATTTAACTTACAATGGTCAAATGCTTAATGACCATTACAATGATAGAGAAAAAGTGGAAAAATTGATTAAATTAGGCAATATTTCTTGTCTTAATGAAAAAATCGACCCAGACCCAACAAGACCACATTCATTTGATTATAGCGAAAGACAAGATGATGTTACGGTTGCTTATGGTAGAGATAGAGGTGAGGAGGGACAAGAAAGCACTCTTTGTTCAATGCAGAAATTGAAAGATTGGGATTGGATTGAATATATCTACATTTTCAATACAAAAAATGAATGGGTATATTCTGGTTATCCTTTTGATGAATTTAAAAATGTTAAAGAAGATTTGGAAGATTATTACAAAAAACTTGGAATCAAACGACCAAAAGACTTTTATGGTTATATGTCAGATGATTACATTATGAAACTAAAAAAGCAACAAGAAGGTGAAATGTAGATTTGGAAAATTATGAACTTGAAGGAGTGATGGATAACCTTAAAAGCTACCTTGAAAGTCATAATATAAATACAAGTCGTTTATTTCATTGTCTAAATCCAAATCATAGAGATAGCAATGCTTCTATGAAATACTTTGATGATGGAAGATGTTATTGCTTTGGTTGTGGCGCAAGTTATAACCTTGTAGATGTTATAGGTATAATGGAAAACCTTGATAATAGAAGTGCATTTAAGAAAACAATGCAATATTATGGAAAGAATTTCGACTATAACTCTACTGTTAGAAAAGATAAAGAACAAACTGAAAAGGACTATACAAAGGCCTATAATGTTTGGTCATATAATCTCAGACATAATAAAGAAGCAATGGATTATCTTCTATCAAGGGGTTTATCTAAAAAGATTATTAAAGACTATAAACTTGGTTTTAACTCATTTGATTTTAAAGAATTTAAGTTTAATGCTGTTGTAATCCCAGTTAGTAAAAATTGCTTTGCTGCTAGGAATATACACAATGATGAAAAATTGAGATATTACAAACCAAAGGGTTGCCAAGTTGAACTCTTTAATACAGAAGCATTAACTAATGATAGTAAATATTGTGTAATAACAGAAGGCGAATTTGATTGTTTGAGCTTTGAAACGGTTGGTGTTAATGCCATTGGACTTTCAAGTGCTAACAATGTCAACAAATTCATTGAAAGAGAAAAATCACTTGATAAGACCTTTATTTTAGCATTGGATAATGATGAAGCAGGACAAATAGCAACCAAAGCTTTAATAAAGTATTTTGATGAAAACAATATAAATTATTGCACATTTGATAATTGTGGATATAAAGACGCAAATCAAGCACTTGTGTCTGACAAAGAAAAATTCACAGAAGAAATTAACAAAATCGTTTTTCCACTTATTAAAGAAAGGGAGCATAGAAAGGCAAAACAATTTGATGATAAAATGGAGTAAACTATGCAACAGACTTTTTTTGATTTGCTTGGTAGTGATTTTAATCATCTTAAAACAAAACAAAGTAACGATTGGTATTGGCATTTCAAAGACTATCCAAAAGAAAAGAATGGATTAAAGGTTTTCTCGTGTTTCGCCTGTGGTGGTGGCTCAACAATGGGCTATAAACTTGCAGGATACGATGTGATTGGTGATTTGGAGATAGATAAGAGAATGAACTCTGTCTATCTTGCAAATCATAGTCCAAAACATAATTATGTTTTAGACATACGAGATTTTAACAATATTCCAAATAACGAACTACCAAAAGAAGTATTTGATTTAGACATATTAGATGGTAGTCCGCCTTGCACAACATTTTCTATGGCTGGCAAGAGAGAAAAATCTTGGGGAGTTAAAAAGAAGTTTAGAGAAGGACAAAAAGAGCAAACACTTGATGATTTATCTTTTGTCTTTATTGATACAGTAAACAAACTTAAACCTAGGTTTGTGATAATGGAAAATGTTGAAGGTTTGACCAAAGGTAATGCGTGGGGATATGTTCAGAGAATATATAAGCAATTCCACGACATTGGCTATAAGGTTAAACATTGGTTAATGAAAGGCGAACAAATGGGTGTTCCACAAAAAAGACATAGAGTATTTTTTATAGCAACGAGATTAAATGTTGATTTAGAAAAACTGGATATGTCTTTTTTATATGCACCAATAAATTTTGGAGATATAAAATCCAAAGAAGGTTCTATGGAAGGAATTACTGAAAATTTGATGGGGCTTATTAAATATGCTAAATACGGAGATAGGAACCTAGAAAATGCTTGTTTAAAAACTCGTGGTAAAAGTTCATTTTTTAATTATTGTTTTGTTTATGATGACCAAGTTGCACCAACACTTACTGCTCACTGCAATAACATAAGGTGGGACACAAAAACAAGACTTTCAAAACAAGATATTATTTCAATATCTTCATTTCCACAAGATTACAATTTCTTAACAGATAGTCTTGATGGTGTGTCTTATGTGTGTGGAATGAGCGTTCCACCACTTATGATAAAAAGAATTTCCGAAAGATTGGAACCAATAATAAAGAAAGCAAAATTGGAAGAAGGAGATAAAAATGAGTTTAATAAATGATAAAAGAAGAATTATCAAAGAACTTAACGATATAAAAGAAACCATTGATTGTGGTACTGAAGATGAATATAAAAAAATTTACAATGCTTGTTCTGCCGATGATGATATATTAGATTATTTGGAAGAACAGAACTATGTAACTTCTGATGATGAAGATATGGTTATATCCGAAAATTCGGACAGCATTGATAGGCTAAGATATTTTATAGGTGATACTTACAGCGCTGACATATATAGAATTGATGGATATGGAAATCTTGAAAATGTTACATCGGAAGATTTGAAAGATTTGTGTGATGATTTAGTTGCACAATTGAGAACGCAAGTACAAGAACTAAAAGATAGCGAATTAACTTAATTAGAAAGGAGGACCAAAATTGAATATGAATGATAAAAATATTGATTTGAATAATTTAATTCAATCTGAAACTCAGCGTATTTCAATTAAATATAATAAAGACTTTTTAGATTGTGATGACCTTATCAAAATCACTGGCCTTGGCAGAGATAATGTTAGAAGTTTACTTAGAAGTAAATCATTCCCAACAACAAAAGTTGGCAAACGACAAGTCGTAAGTGTCCTTAATTTTGTTACTTGGCTAACATTAAATAATGGACAAATGGAGGTGCCAAATGCCTAGAAAGAAGAAACAGCCAACAACAAATAAAAATAAAGTTGTAAGTAAGGTTAGAACAAATAATAATGAAGGTAGTATTTTCAAGAGAAGTTCTGATGGACTATGGGTCGGAAGTATAACCGTTGGATATGATGATAAAGGTAGACAAGTTAAAAAGGTTGTATATGGGAAAAATAGAGCAACCGTCGCAAAAAAGATGTTTGATATTAGTGGAAGAATTAAAAGTAATTCTTATGAGATAGTTGAAAAACGAACATTTGGAGAACTGATGGGAGAGTGGCTGATGGTTTTTAAAAAATCATCAGTTACACCTAGAACTTTTGAAGGCATTATAAGGAACTATAAATTACATATTGAACCACAAGTTGGAAATATGAAAGTTTATGAAATTGATACTTATGTTGTTCAAAGAGTAATTAATAATATGATAGACAAGGATTATAGTGTAAATACAATAAAAAAGATTAAACACTTAATGTCTCAATTTTTTGAATATGCCATAGACAACAAATGGGTAACGCAAAATCCAGTTAACAAGGTAAAAGTTAGGGCACATGATAAAGTTGGTAATAGCGAAAAATACAAAGCGCTTACGCCAGAAGTAAGAGTTAGATTTTTAGAAGCACTCGCAAAAGATGACGGTAATTTTATTAAGCCACTTTGTGTTTGTTTAATGTTTGGTGGGCTTCGTATTGGTGAGGCGCTTGCACTGAAATGGCAAAATGTAAATTTTGAAACTAAAACATTAAAAGTAGAACGAGCAATAACAACAATACCAAAGTTTGATAATGAAGGCAATGTAACAAGTCGTTTAACAGTTGTTGGAGACACAAAAACTGCATGTAGTGTGAGAGAAATTCCTATTGCTGATATAATCGTTGAAACGCTTAAAGAATGGCGTGAAAAGCAAAAGGATAGACAGAAATCCAATCCAAGAGTTACTGCCGATTTGACGGCAAATACGGCCTATATTTTCTCTAATGATGATGGAAGTGTTAGAACATATTATGGCTGTAGAAAACTTTTCGATGGCTGGAAAAGACGACATCAATTAACCAAATGTAATATTCACTTCCACGGGCTTCGCCATACATTCTCAAATATGCTTTTTGAAATGAATGAGAACCCAAAGGTTATTCAACAACTTTTAGGCCATCGTGATGTAAAAACTACAATTATGGTTTACAACTCAGTAGATAACGAGTATATCCGCCAAACAACTGACAAATTTAATGAAAAGGTAAAAGAGGACCAAATGTTACTAGAAAAGAAACAAAGAGAAGAAATCCTAGACCAAAGAACTGATAATTTTGTCGCTGACATGAATGATGATGAATTTGATGATGTTTTAACTAAACTTCTTGAAGAACGAAAAGCCCGTAAGAAAAAACGAGAAAGCGATATGGAAATGTAAAATATAAATTTAATAATAGTTAATTAAAACGAAATGCGAGAGTTGATAAGATTTCAGCTCTCGTTTTTTTTGTTTTTCAAGTAAAATTATTTTTAAGGTACAGTGGAAAAATCTAGTGTACCTAAGTGTACCTTAAAGGGCAGTTTTAGGTACACTAGGGCAGTTTTAGACCGACTTTTGAAATTCAACAAAAGTTGGTCTATTTTTTTGAAAATTTGATAAAAAATAGCAAAATTTCAAGGTACACTTTCAGGTACACTAGGAATTTTGAGAGTAAATTTCATTTAATTTTTTGCAAAAGAAAAACCCCTGAAAGTGCCTATTTTACTAGGGTTTCAAGGGTTTTTGATAATGGAGCTGGTGACGGGAATCGGACCCGTGACCCCCACCTTACCAAGGTGGTGCTCTACCGCTGAGCCACACCAGCATAGTGCTGTTTTTGATTGAATTTTGCGGTGAAATTTAGTGATTAAAAAGTGCCGTTTTTGTTTTACCAAGGTGGTGCTCTACCGCTGAGCCACACCAGCAGATGCTGTTTTTTGATTGATTTTTGCGGTGAAATTTAGTGGTTAAAAAGTGCCATTTTTGTTTTACCAAGGTGGTGCTCTACCGCTGAGCCACAGTAGCACGAGATAAATGTTCGGCGATTTTTTGAATGCAAACTTTCGGCTTAGCTTGTTCTGATAGACAAATGTGTTATTACAAATTAAAAACAAGGCGGCGGCGGATGTTTACATCAGTTGATAGTGTAATTTAATTTAAAATTTTTGTCAATTATTTTGTTATTATATTTGTAAATTTCAAATTAGTGTGTTATATTCAAAATGTTAATTTAATTAGGAGAAAATTATGAAGAAATTTTTTAAAGAATTTAAAGCTTTTATTACTAAGGGAAACATTTTTGATATGGCTGTCGGCTTGATTATTGCGACTGCTTTTAATAAAATAGTTTCAAGTTTGGTTAATGATATTATTATGCCACTTGTTACTTGGGGAACAGGTGCTGCAAGCTTGGCAGATTTAAGCGTTGTGTTGAGGAGAAATGCAGAAGGTGTTGCAACTTTGACTTGGGCTTATGGCAATTTTATTCAAACAATTATTGATTTCTTAATCATTGCTTTCTCAATTTTTATTATGGTCAAAATTGTTACAGCTTCACAAAAGAAATTTAAAGAAATGGAAAACTATGTTAAAAATCAGTCAAAAAAAGAAGTAAGGGTTGAAAAGAAAATGCTCAAAGCTAAAGCAAAAGAGGAAAATAGACCTTATAAAGAAGTAAAAGCGGAGTATGAAGCAGAAAAGGCTAGAGCGTTAGAAGAAAAAGCCAAAATTGAAGCTGAAGAAAAGGCAAGAAAAGAAGAAGAGGAAAGAAAAAATAACCCAACTCAAGAAGAATTGTTAAAAGAAATAAGGGATTTATTAAAACAACAAAAAGAAGATAAATAAATTTTGAAAGCATCATTATGATGCTTTTTTTATACGAAAAAAACCTTCAGAGCATTAAATAATAAATAAGAGCAAACTCAGTTTGCTCTTTAATTTTATTCTGCTATGACTTCCAACTTAAAAGTTGCGGAAACTTCTGGATAAATTTTTGCGGTGATTGTATAGTTGCCTGAATTTTTGATAGGGGAAGGCAATACAATTTTTTTCTTATCAACATCCAAACCTTGTTTTGCTAAACTTTCGGAAATCTCTTTTGAAGTGATAGAACCAAAAATCTTTCCATTATCACCACATTTTGTTGTTAATGTTACTTTAACGCCATTTAATTTGTTTGCTAATTCTTTTGCTTGGGCAAGTTCAACTGCCTTATGAAACGCTTGCGCTTCTTTTTGCTGATTGTTTGCGCTCAAACTTTCATTATTGCAAACCTTTGCCAAGTTCTTTTTTAATAAAAAATTTCTTGCATAGCCGTCAGAAACATTGACTACTTGACCCTTTTTGCCAGTTCCTTTGACATCGCTTTGTAATATAACTTGCATAAATATCTCCTTGGAAATAATATATATTATTTTTTCATAAAAAGTCAAATATTAATGTATATTTGCTTATAAAAAGTTAAAAATATTTTAAAAAGGTGAATTATGGATATCAGATGTAGAAAAACCAGTTGCAAGTATAACGATAAGCAAACTTGCCAAGCAAAAGAAATTTTAATAGGTAAAAAAGTCGACTGCACAACATTCGTGAAAGGCAATAAAAATCAGCCAGACCTTTCAAAATCTATATTCCAAGAAACTCCAGAATTTGCAAGACAGCGCGATGTTAAAACAATGAAAATCGGCTGCAAGGCTGATTGCATTTTTAATGAAGAGGGTAAATGCACTGCAAACGGCATCACAGTTAATTCGTTAATTGAGCCTTATTGTATGACATTTTTGAAAAAGTAAAGAAAATTATTGACAAACTGCTCACTTTCATATATATTAATGATGTATTTGGGCAGTTAACTCAGTTGGTAGAGTGTCTCTTTGACGTGGAGGAAGTCAGGGGTTCGAGTCCCTTACTGCCCACCAAGCACTTGCGGACGGAGAACAGAAATGTTCTCCGTTTGTTTTTTTTAAAAAACAAGCGGGAGGATTCCCGCCCGCAAGTGCGGGGTATTAGTGATTTGCTAATTAAAAGAAACGACGATTGGCGTCGCGGTAGCACAACCGCTTGAAAATCAAATTGTCGAGCTTTTGGCTCGATTTTTTTATTCAAAAAAATGCAGCGCTTTTGCGCTCGCAATTTCCTCTATACCGACCAAACGCGAAATGTGCACAGCTCATTTCGGTCGGTACTCTCGTGCGAAGTGATTGCTGCGAAGGTGATAGGATTTTTGCAAGTGCGGGGTATAAGTAATTAGAAAGTTAAAGGAAACGACGCAAGTAGACGCGGTGGCACAACCGCTAGAATTGTAAATTGTCGAGCGTTTGGCTCGATTTTTTTATTCAAAATTTAGAGTTAGAGAAAGAGATTTCAAAATTGTAGTTGAAGGCTATTCAAGCAAAGAAGAATTTTACAATACAGCAGGCGCAAATATGGCGAGTATTAAATATCCTTGTACTTTTAATGGTTCACAAACATTGAACACGCAACGAGATTTGTTTGATATTCTAGATCCTATTGGTAGTATGACTGATGAAGAATTTATGGCAGCTTATCCAAAAATGGAATTCAAATTTAAAACATTGTGTGCAACAACAAGTATTCTTTATTCAAAACAAACTGTTAAAGAGATTGATTATGGTGCACTTGGCGGTTTATCTATAGAATCAGTTACTATTCCAGGAAGCGTTGAATTTATTGACTATGGTGTATTTTATAGTTGCACTAGTCTTAAAACAGTAGTTATAGAGGAAGGAGTTCAAAGAATAGGTGAAAATGTCTTTTTAGAGTGTTCTGCACTAAATTCTATTATTATTCCAAGCAGCGTAACCAGCATTGGAGATTATGCATTCTATAATTGCAGCGGATTAACATCAATAACAATTCCAAGCAGCGTAACCAGCATTGGATATAGCGCTTTCTATAATTGCAGCAATTTAACCACAACAATCGGTGACGGTTGGGTTAAAGTTAGTGATAGTTCAGCAGTTGATGCAAACACACTTTTGAGAGATATTGGTTACGATATTAAACGAAATGCTTAATTAAATTAAAATAAAAACTCCCTAAAAGGGGAGTTTTTTAATTGTCGTCAAGGTTGACAAATTGTTTTGATTTTTCAATTTTTTCTTTTTCAATAGGGCCAAGCCATTTAGATTTTTTCTTAACAGGTTGTGCAGGTTCTTCTTCGTCTTCTTCAGCAAAGAAATATGGCGCCATACTTTCTTTAAAAAAGTTCTTTTTGCCTTTCTTTTCAGGCTCTATCGTAACAAATTGAATGCCTTTTTTAACTGGGTTTGGGTTGTTCGCTTGCCAGTTTTCAAACGCGGATTTTCCACTTCCTTGACTTTCTTTTGGCGGGGTGGCAAGTTGCTCTAACATCTTTAAAGTTTTGTTTGGAAATTCAACATTTTCAAGCGTAATCCCTTCTAAATTTATGCCAATGTTGTGCAAATGTTCACTTAATGAAACGAACAAGTCGCTTGTTATTTCTTTATCTTTAAAATATAGTTTTTCAGCGCTATAATTTTTGTCATACAAAAGTTTGGTGATGAAATTATTAACGGAATTTAAAAGCAAGTTTGCAGAATTTTCGCTTGTAATTTCTATTACATCGGAGTATAAAAATTTGAGAAATTTTTCTGTGTTTACAATATTAAAATTGTATCTTCCTTTAGCGGAGATTTTATATGCGCCATACTTTTTGTCTTCCAAATCGACTTTATTATTAGTTTGCCAAGCGACTTGGTCAAAGTCGTTCAAATTGACAAAGTATACTTCCACAGGGGCATATTTTGCCGTTTTGTTTTTCTTATTAGGTTTATATAGTTTTAATTTTAAGACCGTTTCTTTTAAAAGTTTAGGGGTGATTTCGTATTCGCCTTGACTGACTAGGTCCAAAATCTTGCCGTTTTTTGTGGTAGCGAAGACAAAATTTCTTGGAACAAAAAGTTTTGCGCCAAACTTGATGCCTTTTCTTCCAAGTTTTTGTTTAATGACCAGTTCTTTATTTTCAATATTTAATTTAGGGGCAATTTTTTTATATTTTCTAAAAAAACACATAATACTTACTCCATCTACAAAAATTTTAGCACTATTTTAAACAAAAAGCAACAGTGTAAGCATAATTGCTTGATTTTTAAAATAAATTAAATTAGCGTGGAGGAGTGATGCAAAAGTTATCTGAAGTAATTTCAAAGCCAGTATTTTCCCTATTTGAAGGATTGTGGCTAGGAACGATAATAAATGTTAATATCAATATTTCAAGCAAAAAAATCAAAGGCTTTTTTATGCTTTCTAGCGATGAAGAAAAGGAATATTTTATCAAAAGTTCTGACATTGAAAGTGCAAAGGAAGATGCTTTGATAATAAAAAATGTTTCCAAACTTGCTTTTGTTGAGAGCGAAAGCGTGAATGTTTTGAACAAAATAGCGTTATCTATTTGTGGGGAAGATTGCGGAACAATTAAAGAGTTATATTTTGATGAGCAATATAATGTTTTGTCTTTGGAAACAAACAAGGGCGTTTTGTTACCTTTTGAAAAGGTTGTAAATTTGGGCGATGATGTTGTGTTTTTTGGATATGACGATTGCAAGTTTAAAAAGTCCGCATTAAGACCTAAAAACGCATTTAATTTGAATAAAATTCCCGATTTAAAAGTTTCGATTTTAAACGATATGGCTTCAAAAAGTGTTACAGGGGCGGAATTGAAAACGATTGGTGAGTTGAGCAGCGCAGATAAAAATTTAACTTTGACAATACCCAAAAAGATAAAACAAAACCCATATTTTTTGTTAGGAAGAACGGCTTCGAGCAGCATAAAGTCTGTAAATGGCGAAACGATAATAAAAGAAGGGCAGAAGATAACAGAAAAGTCAATTTCCAAAGCACAACTACACAATTTGATTTATGAATTATCTTCTTGTGCTAATTAAAAATATATATTTAAAAACTCTCCTTAAATTTGGAGAGTTTTTTGAATTATTTTTATTGTGATGCAAATACTAATTCCGATATTGGAGTAGTTATGAAAGATGATAAGCAAAAAACAAAAGTTGATAAATCTTCAAAGTTGATTATGTTGACAATCCTATTTTCCGCTTTCGTTTTGTCTGCACTTTTAGTGTTTGGCTTGTTTATGGACAATGGATATATCAGCAATAACGAGTTTTATGATAACACCTCAGTTAATGGAATAAATGTTTCTGGAATGAGCAAGGAGCAAGTTTCCAGTTTGATTTCTTCCAAAATGATTAGCGATAAAGATAATATTGATATCGAATTGAAATATGAAGATAAGACTTGGAGCCTATCTGGAAAAGATTTTGAAACGAATAGCAATATTTTTCCTATAGTAGAACAAACCTATGCGGAAGCGAGAAATGGAAGTGCAGCCCAAAAGATGGCTAAAGTTAAAAAACTTAAAAATGAAGGACTAAATTATAATATAAGTTATAGATACATCTTAGGGGATTTTGATAAAAAGATTGATGATGTAATCAACAAAATTGAATGCGAAGCGAGCGAGCCTTGCATAAATTTTGACCCTAGCAAAGAAGGTGAAGAAATGTTCACAGCGGTTGAAGGTGCTTGCAGAGTTCAAGTGGATAAAACGGCATTATACAGCAAGATTGACGAAGCCTTTAAAGGTGGAAGCAAAATAAGCGTTGAAGTTCCAGTTACTAAGGTCGATTACACAACTGAAACGGACATATTTGCCAACACTAAACTCCGCTCAAAATTTTCAACAAGTTATAAATCTAGCGCGCTCGGAAGAAAAAACAATGTCAATCGCGCCTTGCAAGACTTTAACGGAATGGTCATAAATCCTGGCGAAGAAATAAGCTTTAACGATGTAACAGGCGATAAAACGGCAGATAAAGGCTATATGAAAGCAAATATAATTTTGAATGGAATTTATGTTGAAGATTATGGCGGCGGGGCTTGTCAAGCATCAACAACATTGTATAACGCATTGATTTTGTCCGATATTGAAGTTTTGGAAGTTCACCCACATTCAATTCCTGTTTCTTATGTTCCACTTGCTTTTGACGCGATGGTGAGTGAAGGATATTCAGATTTTAGATTTAAAAACAATTTAGAACACCCAATTTACATTAAAACTTATGGCGATGATGAGAATGCTTATGTGGAAGTATATGGCGAACCGCTTGAAGAGGGCTATGAAATTAAACGCCGTGCGGAATTTATAGAAACTTTGCCACACGAAGGAGATATGATAATAAAAGACGAAAAAGGTGAGTATTCCGACAAAGTAACCTATATTGGTGAATATTACAGGATTAAAAAGCCATCAGAAGGCTATCATTCAAAAGCCTATTTGCAATATTTGAAAGATGGCGAAGTGGTCAGCGAGAAATTAATCAGAGATGAATTTTATTATCCTCAAAAAGGCATCATTGTTGAAGGAACTGAAACTTTGGGAGAAGGAATGACTTTGCCTGAAAATCAAGTTGAGATTATTCCACCACAAGAAAAAAATAATATAAGCGAAGTTAGTTTAAAAAAGAAAATAAGCATTGAAAGCCCATCAAACTTAAATCCTTAAAAAAATCCACATAACGTGGATTTTTTATATTGTAGATAATTTTTTAATATATTCTATATGATTAAATATAATAGGCTCAGCAAATGCCAAATCTCCGCATTTAAAGAGATTAATCAAATTTTCGACTAACTCTGCCTCCGAATAAATTGCAAGCTTTAAACACGAATTTAGGCTGTTTAAACGCCTATTTTTTGTTAATTTGATTATCTTGGACGAATCATAGAAGTTTTTTTCAATTTCAATAAAATCCAATTCCGTTTGCTTTGCCAAATTTTCAAATAACAAGCGCAATTTGTTTTTTCTCAAATTTCTTTTTATATATGTATATAGCCAATTCAAGTATTTTAATGAATAACAAATGCTATCAAGCAGTGCAGGGTTAATTTCAACATTGTCTGTTTTAACTTCTGCTAATTGTTTTTTTGATGAATAAGCCTTGGCAAGTTTTTCAAATTCAGCCTGTCCAGGCAATAAAAAATCATCATAGTTCATAAAATCCCCTTATTTATTTTCTTATATGATAAAGTTGAATATTTTGTGCATTTAACAATAATAGGTCTTTTTTCATATATGTTAAGAGATTAAAAAATGGGAGCGTGCGATGTTAAAACAAACAATAATTCCAACTTGTAAGAAGGAAATTTATGAACGTAAAAGTAAAATTAAAAGGGAAGAAGAAAATCAAGAAAATGTTGGCGACCCAGCAGAAAATCCTGTGACGCCTACTGAGCCTCAACCAACCACACCAGAAGTTCCAGACCAAGCACAACCAACTGGCACTGATGCACCTCAGCAGCCAACAATGCCACAGCAGCCAACAACTTCGTTGCCAGAAACTCCAACTCAGCCACAACAGCCATTATCTCCATCTCAGCCAGATGCTTCAAATTTTGTTTATTCATCAAATGAGCCATATCCAGAAATTACAAACGCGTATCCAAGTATGTATGAAGTCAAGTTAATTAAATGGCAAGTATCATCTAAAGATAGTGAGTTTAGTGCTATTAATACATATCTATATCAAGATTTCATTTTGCAAGATGAATATCCAGAAATCGCGGAAGCGTTAAGACAAATTGCAATAGTCGAAATGACGCACTTTGATTTGCTTTCCGAAGCGATTGTGGATTTTGGTGGAAATCCGAATTTGACAGATGGGCGTGGAAATGTTTGGACGGGCAGAAATATTGTTCAATTAAAAAATCCAAGAGAAATATTGCTTTCAAATATAAGGGGAGAGGAAAAGGCGATAAGGAACTATCAGATTGCGGCAGCAAAGACTTGCAACGCAAGTTTGGCGGCGCTGTTTGAAAGGATTATATTAGATGAACAAGACCATATCATCATATTCAATGAACTTTTAAAAACATTAAATTAAAAAAGGTTGAATTTAATCAACCTTTTTCTTTTAATCTTTTTTATTTAATTTTTCTGCTATTGTGGAACCAAGTTTGTTAATGCTTGCGTCATCAAGTTTAACTGAGTTTGATTTGTTAGCATTTGAGTTAATTGCATTTGCAAGTTGTTTTATGCTTGCTTCTGACAATTCAGTAGGTCTTTGTTTTGGTGGTGGTTCAGCTTGTTTTTTATTTGCACCGCCTAAACCAAGACTTTCTTGTGCTAAACCTTGAGCAGATGCAAGTTTCTTTTGATTTTTAACTTCAGAAGCCAAATCCATATCTTTTTTAAGTTTGCCTTGTGCGATTGATATCATATCGCCACCAAGACCTTTCATTTCACCCATCATTGGGCCGGACATTGCTGCCATTGTGTGTTGGGCAAATGAACCACATTTTTTGCCGAAATCCAAGAATGCTTTAGCAAGTGCTTCACTTGGCTTTGAACCTAACTCAATTTTTCCGCCATCTATTGTGGCCTTTCTTAAAGCAACATTAAATGTTGAATTTTGAGCAATTCCTTGCATTCTTTGTTCAATGCCTTTTCCAACTTTGTTTTGCCAATTTCCGTGTTTTGATTCATTGTATAGGGCATTGCGTTCTTCTGAACTCATATTCCTATAATTTTCTAGGCCACCAGCAGCGGCTATTGCACGGTTTCTAATTCTTTCATTTTGTCCACGAGAGCGATAGTTAGCATCAATAACGCCTTGTCTATTTTGCCATGACATACTCTCTAATTTGTTCTCTGCTGCAGCACGTCTAAATTTTTCTTCTTGTCCAGTTTCTTTAAGGCCTTGCAAAGTTCTCTTTTTATCTTCTTCGGTCATTTTAGAAACATTTCTTGAAGCAAATTCGTGTTTAAATTCAGCTTTTTCTTCGTCAGTCATTTTATCCCAAACTGCATTTTCTGATTCTCCAGGCTTAACTTTATCGATATTGTGATTTTTTGCATATTTGTTTAATGCTTTTTTATCACTTCCTAGCCATTTTACTGCATCTTGGTCTGACACTGTTTCTGCTGCTGCCGTTAAAATTTCATCATCGGATACACCATCTGCTATATTATCGAGTGAATTTTGATATGATTGAGAATCTTTTGAATATCTGCCTGTGCCTTCCATTGCTTGTGTTTTTTTGTGTTTGTTTACAACGGCTTGTGTGGCTTGTGCGCCTTTAACGCCAAGGCTGCCGGCTTTCATTACCATTGCGCTGCCACCAGCAAATGCTGCTGCAGTTTTACCTATTTTAGCGGCCGTTGCACCAATATCTTTTGCTTTATCTGCACCTGAGCCCATTGTGTCTTCGCCGCCAATAAGTTCGGAAAGCATCTTAGTAAAGTCTTTAACCATTGCAAGGCCTGCGATAACAAACAGCAAGTTGGCTATTTTATCTATGATAGGAATGCCAGTTAATTGCAAAGTTTGTAACAAAGTTAATATAACAAAGAATAAGTTCAAACCAATGATAGGCCCATAAACGCCGATTGTTTTTGAAACAAACTTTTCACGCCATTTTTTAAGCGCATTTCCGCCGTCTAGTGGCATTATTGATGCTACAGGGGCGGCAACGAGGAACAAGATTACCAATTCAAAAATCCTCTTGATTAGTCCAAATACCAAATACAACAACAGGACTAATATAATAATAAGTGCACCAATCGCGATAATAAAATCGAACGACCAAAGGTCATAATAATACCAAACCAGCGCTGTGTTGTTTTTATCAAAATATGTATAGCCCGATTCAATTAGCGATTGTTCAATGATTGTAACACCCGCATTAAGCGTTATTGGGAACATATGTTCTGTTTTAAATGGCTCCCTATCTATATATGTTTTAGATTTTAATTGGAAGCAATTTGCAAAGGCTTCGTCCATAAGCCAGCAGTTTTGCGATGCGGAATTTGCGTCAGTTCCTTTGTTTTGGGTGAAAGCACCATTAGCAGAAACCTTTTCGTTGTCTAACATTGTTTTATAAAATTTATCGTTTATTCTCGCACGATTTGCGTTATATGCTGCTGCTTTGAAAACTAGGCCTGAAATTGGCGTTGTTGTTGTGGGAACTGTATATCCAAAGAAAGTGTAGTTGTAATAAGTTTCATCGCCAGTAGTTGTCCTTTCCGATTTAAAATAACTTGCATTAATATCCGCTGAAGTAACGCTTGTTGATGCGTTTGAAACTTTGTCCAGTGCTTGCAAGATAACATTGCATAGGAAGATTCCAAAGAAACATACGATAGGAACGATTGCAAAAGATGCAAGTGCTTTCAAAGAATTGCCTATAATTTTGCCTTTTGATGCGGATTTAGCATCTGTTGCTGTATATTCACTTCTAACAACTGCAATCATAGTTGTTAAAATGAGCATAAGCACACCCAAGATAATCATTGACCAAAATATATTTGATAGAACAGGGGAGGAACCTGTGAATATCATATTGATGAATTGAATAACGATATCGCCATCAACATTTTCTGCACCATTAAACATATAAATTGTGTCTAACCCTGCGACTTTACGCATAATCCATTGAAGAGCATCAAGAACTGCAAAAACTGGTGTTAAAAGTTGATAAAAGATTTTAGGAATAAAAGATAAAAGCGCTCCGAACCAACCTTGAAACCAATTTTTAATGGCGTCTCCGACAGAACCTGCTATAAAGTATAAATTCATGTTCTTCCTCCAAATTTGTCTTTTGAGTTAAGTTAGTATAACATAGATTTTTCAAATTGTATAGAGTTTTTTTAAATTTTATTAATATATTTATATACATTCAAGAATTATTTTACATTTTTTTTGAAAAAATATAACAAAAAAAGAAAGAAATTGCTTAAAATTAGTAGACAAGAGCAAATCTTGTGTATATAATACTTGCGAAAAATAAAAGTGAGGTTTTATGAGTGAATATATCCGTTGCCCTAGATGCGAATTGAATTATATTAAAAAGAAAGACAAACTTTGTTCAGTTTGTAAAGCAGAATTGAATGCTGACCCAAACAATATCGATGATATGGATTTGGAAATGTGCCCAATATGCAAAACCAATTATATTAGGCCAGACGAAATTATGTGCAAGCAATGCATCAAAGAGCGTTCTTTAGAAGATGTTATTGTTTCTCACGATGATGATGAGTGGGATTCATATCTCAATCCAGACGAAGATAACATTTCAAGCGATGAAGAAACTGGCGATATGGCAAGTATCACTGATTTAGACAACACAGATTTAGATGATGATTTAGAAATCGACGATTCAGACCTTCCAGATATTGACGAAGATATGGATTTTGGAGATGACGAAGAAGCAGAAGATGAAGAATTTGAAGACGAAGACGACGATGACGATTATGACGATGATGACGACTACGATGATGATGACGACGATGACGACTAGTCGCATATCTTCGACAAATTAAGTTCTAAAAAAGGCGCGAAAGCGCTTTTTTGTTTTGCAAAAATTTTTGTTTATAATATAATACAAATTGTTAGGAGTTACTATGGGATTGTTTACAAAAATATTTGGCAGTGATAATTCTCGCAGTTTGAAAAAAATTAGAAGAATAGCAGATAAAGTTGTCGCTTTAGAAGAAGAGTATAAAAACAAAACAAATGAAGAATTAAAAGCAAAAACAGAAGAGTTAAAACATAGAGTTCAAGTTGACGGCGAAAGCTTAAATTCAGTTTTGCCAGAAGCGTTTGCAAATGTTAGAGAAGCAGCATCAAGGGTTTTAAATATGCGCCACTTTTACGTCCAAATTATGGGCGGTATTGCCTTGCATCAAGGCAGAATTGCAGAAATGGGCACAGGTGAAGGTAAAACCCTAGTTTCAACCTTGCCTGCATATTTAAATGCACTAACAGGAAAGGGTGTTCACGTTGTTACAGTCAACGAATATCTTGCAGAGCGTGATGCTGAATGGATGGGAAAAGTCCATAAATTTTTGGGCTTAACTGTTGGTGTTTCGCTTAGCGGAATGGACACTGCAGCAAAACGCAAAGCGTATGATTGCGATATAACTTATTTGACAAACAACGAAGCAGGCTTCGATTATCTTCGTGATAATATGGTCGTTAGAAAGGAAGATCGAGTTGCACGCGGATATAACTTTGCAATCGTGGACGAAGTGGATAGCATTTTGATTGATGAAGCAAGAACTCCACTTATCATAAGCGGCAGGGGAATGAAATCTAGCGAAGTTTATCATTCTGCTCAAAGATTTGCTAAAACTTTGAAAGAAGAAGATTATGAAATTGATTTAAAAAGCAAAGCAATCAACTTAACAGAAAGCGGAGTTGCAAAAGCAGAGCGCTATTTTGCAGTTGACAATATTTCAGATGTTGAAAACATTGAATTGAACCATCATATCAACAACGCTTTAAAAGCCAACTTTATTATGATTAAAGATGAAAATTACATTGTTAAAGATGGCGAAATTTTGATTGTTGATGAATTTACTGGAAGAATAATGAAAGGAAGGCGCTATTCTGACGGTCTTCATCAAGCGATTGAAGCAAAAGAAGGCGTTGAAATTAAAGATGAAAATAAAACGCTTGCTACAATAACATTCCAAAATTTCTTTAGAATGTATAAAAAATTAAGTGGTATGACAGGAACAGCAAAAACGGAAGAAGGTGAATTTACAACAATTTATGGCCTTGACGTCGTTCAAATTCCTTCAAACAAGCCAAACATTCGCTATGATGCTCCAGATGTTATTTATAAGACAATTCCAGCAAAAACAAAGGCCATTGTTGAGCACATAAAAGAAATTCATTCAACAGGTCAACCAATCCTTATTGGCACAATAACCATTGATAAGTCTGAAGAGCTTTCAAGCGCATTGAAACGCGCTGGCATTAAACATAATGTTTTGAATGCTAAAAATCACGAACTTGAAAGTGAAATTGTTGCACAAGCAGGCAGAAAAAATATGGTCACTATTGCAACAAATATGGCTGGCCGTGGAACAGATATTTTGCTTGGCGGCAATCCAGAATTTATGGCAATAAAAAAACTTCGTGAAGAAGGCTTCACAGAAGAACAAATTTCTTTCGCTAATTCTTTCATTGAAAGCGATAACGAAGATTTGATAAATGCTAGAAAAGAATATCAAAAATTCTATACACAATTTAAAGAAATCACAGATAAAGAAAAAGAAGAAGTTAAAGAACTTGGTGGCTTGCATATTGTTGGAACGGAAAGGCACGAAAGTAGGCGTATAGACAATCAGTTGCGTGGCCGTAGCGGAAGACAGGGCGACCCAGGTTCAAGCATATTCTATATTTCCCTAGAAGATGATTTGGCTAAGCGTTTTGGTGGCGATAAAATGCTTAAAGTGGCAAACTTCTTTAAAGTTGATGACGATATGCCAATGCAATATAAAATGTTGTCAAATCAAATAGAAAATGCTCAAAAACGCATCGAAATGAGGCATTTTACTGCAAGAAAAAGCGTTTTGCAATATGACGATGTTTTGAACAAACAAAGGCATATAATCTATGATGAAAGGAACAAAGTTTTAGATGGCGTCGACAGCCACGAACAAATCATAGCAATGTTCCCAGAACTTGTAAGTGATGCAATCAACTCTGCAATCAATCCAGATAAATTGTATAGCGAATGGGACTTAGATGCTTTAAACGCTGCACTTGAAAGAAAGCAGCTATTCCCATATGGAACAGATTTAATCACAAAAGAATTTGTTCACGACTTAGATGCAGAAGACTTAACAGAAAAAGTGCTTAATGCCGTTTATGATAGATATAACGAAAAAATGGCTGATGCCGAAAGCATTGGAGCAAACTTCTCAGACTTTGAAAGATATGTTCTTTTAAGAGTTGTTGATAGTTTATGGATGGACCACATCGACCAAATGACGGTTTTAAGAAACGAAATTGGCTTGCAAGGCTATGGACAACACGACCCAATAATTGCATACAAACAAATTGGCTTTGAAATGTTTGATGAAATGATTTCAAAGATTAGAGAACAAACAGCGCTTTTCCTTTTAAACATCAATGTTGAGAAAAAGCCAGAACCTAAGCAGGTTGCAAAACCTATAATTGTTGTTGAACAAAAAACAGCAAAGGCAGAAACTAAAATTGGAAGAAATTCTCCTTGCCCTTGCGGAAGCGGAAAGAAATATAAAAATTGTTGTGGTAGATAAATGAAAATTCAAACAGTTGGCGGAAGTCTATTAAATACAAATAATTACATTGTTGGAGATGACAACAATGTAATTTTAATTGAGGCAAGTGCAATGCCAAGAGATATAAAAGCGATTGTCAATGGGAGAAAGGTCGCAGCAATATTTTTAACACACGGACATTGGGACCACGCGCAACACATTGACGAATTTGTCCAAGAATTTAACGCAAAGGTTTATTCACACGAATTGGCGTTTCAAAAAATCAAATTAAGCGAAAAGCAATTTTCTCTCGATAGGCCTGTAAATTCAAAGCTGGAAAATTCTAAACAAGTAATCTTGCAAGATAAGCAGACCATAGATTTTGGATTTTTGAAAGTTAATGTTATCTTTACGCCAGGGCATACAGATTGTTCCGTCAGTTATTTGATTGAAGATAATGATGGAAGTAAAGCACTATTTTCCGGAGATACACTTTTTTATCAAACTTGCGGCAGGTGCGATTTGCCAACTTCATCAGTTGAAGATATGAAAAACAGTTTAAAAACTTTATTAAACTTAGATGAAGAATTAGATGTATATCCAGGTCATAACTTTAAAACTAAAATTAAAGATGAGAGAAAAACATTTGATTATCTCTTTTAAAAAACATATAAAAACCAATTCCACACTTAATGCATAGAATAGTTTAGGGGATAAACTAAGGAGCATATATGTGTGGAATTTTTGGTTGTGTTGGCACAAGCAAAACTGTGCCAATTTTAATTAATGGGCTAGAACTTTTGGAATATCGCGGATATGATTCAGCAGGAGTGGCATTCTTTGAAGATAAAAAAGTTAAGATTGTAAAAGAAGTAGGAAAAGTTAAAAATTTAAAAGATAAAGGATTTTCTTGTAATAATCTTTATATTAGTGATCGTGCTCATGTTATTTTTGATTATCATAAAGAATTAGATGGTTTGAGTGAAGAATTTTTGGGAGCAAATAAAATAGGTACGACGAAAAAAGGGATTGGTCCTTGCTATACCGATAAAATGGCTCGTCAAGGCATTAGAGTGGGTGACTTGATAAGCAATGATTTTGAAAAAATGTATAAAGAAACTTTAAAAATAAAAAACGAACAAATTAGAACATATGGTGGTAAGGTTTTTGATATTGAAAAAAGTTATGAGGAATATCAAAAACTTGCTGATGAAATAAAACCATATGTAACCGATACAATTACACTTTTAAATGATGCAGTAAAAGAGGGTAAAAAAATCTTATTTGAAGGAGCACAAGGAGCTTTATTAGACATCGATTTTGGTACTTATCCTTTTGTTACATCATCAAATCCTTCAGGTGGTGGGGTTTGTATTGGCAGTGGAGTTGGTCCAACTCATATAAAAGATATTATAGGTGTAGCAAAAGCCTATTCCACAAGAGTGGGTAGTGGAGCCTTTCCTACTGAATTTGAAGATGAAGTGGCTAGTTATATTCTGTCTCTTATACACATCTCCGAGCCCACGAGACTAGGCATGATCTCG
>ERZ1026977.88-NODE-88-length-51078-cov-22.421908_pt1 | contig 51078 bp, 50 predicted proteins | sample MGYA00519292_ERZ1026977 | MGnify/ENA primary metagenome ERZ1026977 (study PRJEB26926, sample SAMN06164410) | human gut metagenome | biome: ENVO:00009003; feature: ENVO:2100002; material: ENVO:00002003 | host: Homo sapiens | place: USA | collected 2012 ... | reverse complement strand
ACATTTCATCTTCTAATGCTAAAATATTTTGAGTTATTAACTGATGGTCGTATAAAGAAACAAACTGGTGGTCATATGACATTTCATCTTCTAATGCTAAAATATTTTGAGTTATTAACTGATGGTCGTATAAACCAACAAACTACCAAACATATAAACCAACAAACTACCAAACACAAAAGAAATCTCTATATAATAAGGATAATCGCGTGCGCACGCGAGAGCTTGCATTCTTATTAGCCTATTAGTTTGAACCATATTAGTTTCTCCCTCCCGCTCCGCCTTCTTCTTGTTTTCTTGTCGTATAAAATTTCAAAATTTTTCATAAAATAGAATGAGGTGATAAAATGGAAATTACGAACAAGATGTTGCGAGACCAACGTGAATTTGAGGTTATTTTTAAGGACCCGAAGAGGGCGAGAGCTGCTTGGTCACAAAATATTGTCGATAGATGGGCTCGACCTGCTTTGCCTCCTGTTCCTATCTATGATAAAAATAACGTACCTGCGCCGGAATATCTCATCGAGAAGGCCGTATATGAGCAGCTATGTGAAGAACTCCGTGCAGAAGGATTATCGCGTCTGCCAACAGAAGGTGAAATGATGGAGGGCTGTCAGTCTTATTATGCAAGACATAATGCCTCATCTTATATTGCACGTCGGGATAGCATCGGAGCAAAACCAATAGATGAAACAAAACAGCAGATACAAGTAACTAATCCCTTAGAGTCGCTGACTGACGAGGAGCTCGAGGTTATGCAAAAAGCCTTAGATGGCTATCACTCTGCTCAAGCGCTGCCTGATACCTCTATTCCTCGCATGCCAGACACAAAAGAAGATGAGGTACAATATGCGCCATATAAAGAAGATATGTAGCATTCTCCTAATAGCCCTGGCCTTCCTCTTTCTTGTCCCTATGTCGGCATGTGATAAGAAGGAAAAAGATTCCCAGCCACCGTCGAAATATGAGGACCCGTTGTACGACCCAAATTGGAAGCCGACATGGGAGTTACCTGATTGGTCCCCTTCTAAGGGACGCGAATAGCTGTAACGACTAAGGGACGCGAATAAGGAGGTATTATGAGCAAAGTAGATAGAATACGTCTGAGTAATGAGGTTATAATCAAGAAAGCCTCTGTCATAAAAGATAATAGCAATACACCACAAAAGCCTATGACAATTAGTCCAGACGTTATAGAAGATAATAAACGAAAAGTGAGATTCAGTCATGAGTGACGTCTTTGTAGGTGTAAAGGGAGAATTAAAAAGAAGAGAGCTTATGCGCTCATATCCGGCCTTCGTTGAGTTTGCCAACGAAGGCTTTTGCATGACACATTTTCACAAATACGTCACAGAACAAGTACAGGAGTTTATGTCAGCAAAGACAGAGAACGCGTTTGATATATTGCTCTTGTCCGTTCCACCGAGACATGGTAAGACGTATATGTTGACGGAGACCTTACCGGCATGGTTTTTGGGCAATAATCCGAGAGGTGAGGTCATCCTCTGCAGTTATCAGAGCACTTTTGCTGAAGGATTCTCTAAATCTTGTCGTGATAAGTTTAATCGATTAGCTCCGTTAATCTGGCATGTAGGCCCGGATAAGAATCTGCAGAGAGCTGAGCTGTGGGCAACAGAGAAAGGCGGTAAATGTCGTGCGGCTGGCTTGGATGCCGGTATTACAGGCTTTGGTGCTGAGCTATTTATCATTGATGACCCTATTAAAAATGCTGCTGAGGCCTCTTCCGAGGTGATAATAAAGAAGATTCTTGCCGAGATGGGGCCATCTGTGCAGAGTCGTATTTATCCGCATGGGAAGCTGATTGTAATACAGACAAGGTGGGTAGAGAACGACGTCGTCGGGTTTATTAAGGATAATTGGTCAGAGTTCATATGGAAAGATATTAACCTTCCTTGTGAGTATGACGAGGTAGCTGCTAATGAAGGGCCTGACCCCTTAGGTCGTAAGCTCGGAGACTCTCTGATGGGCCCACATCTTGGAGACCCTCTTCTGCCACAGAAAATTTGTAACGACAATGAGTGGCTAAAATCAAAGAAAATGGTTGTGCGAGCCGCTGAGGGTGAGCGTGTGTGGAACTCCTTGTATCAAGGACGGCCCACAGGTGCTACCGGCAACTTATTTGACGCAACCACATTCCGTCAATTTCACCGCTCAGATTTCGTGTTAGAACGAGATATTCCGCATCTCTCACCGCAAGAGATTAAAGCCCGTAAGAAGTTTGAGTATCTTCAGTTATCTATTGACGCGACATTTAAGGGCACAGAAGAAAACGACTTTGTGGCGATGGGGCTGAGAGGTATTTATGAAGGCGATATATACCTCTATCATCAGGTGAATAAGCGTCTAACCTTCACAGAGACATTAGAGAAAATAAAGTGGTTCGCTGAGGAGTTTCCAGAGATTGACGAGATGGTCATAGAGGATAAAGCGAATGGGCCAGCAATTGCAGATACCTTACGCTATATCCCTTCTATTCCTCCCGTTGTGTCGGTAAATCCTATGGGCGGTAAGGTCTCCCGAGCCTCCGCGATTTCTCCATTTGTCACAGCGGGGCATTATTACATTGCAGATGACCTGCCTGCAGAAGATGTCGACTGGTATATGCAGACCACCTTATCTCCGCGAGACAAGGTCATAACACAGTTTAGGTCATTCCCGTATGGGAAACATGATGACATGGTGGACGAATGCAGCCAAGGTGTAATCCGCCTAATCAAGCTAATCACAGGAGAAACACCAAAGGCTGAGCGCAGGTTCATACGTTATACTCATTGGTACCCAGATATGTGGGAGGACTTTGAGCAGATGTCTGCAGAGGCACAGGCAAAATTTATTCAGACGTACGGAGCACCAGAGGAATGGAGAGAATAACTTTTAATCTTTTTTAAGATATAATATTCTCATGAGAGGAGATTATGAGGAATTATTCATGATTCTTTATAATTCTCCTCTATTATATCTTAAAATACAAATAGCTCGTATTCTGGGAGAGATTCCCTCTATCTCTTCTCATATAGGAGCAATCATTAAAAGAGTAAATTTTGTCGTATAAAACTGATATATCCGTATAAGATAATTGATAGAGTGTAATAAAGTGAGGAAAAGCATGGATAGAATAGATTTATACCTACAATGGAATATCGACCATAGGTATCAGAATACACCAAAAGAACAGGCTATGGTAGAGAAGGTAGCCGCCCTCTATGCCATTGCCTCTTCATATCAGGACGGCATATCTTATGCGTCGCCAGAGAATTTGCGGAAATGGCGGAAAGCTTATCTCGGCACGCTGAATGCGCTTGACAGAGATACTGGCAAAGAATCAAAGCGGAAGTCTATTTCTTTGCGGAAGATGATATATGAGCTGATAGAGTCTACTGTTGATAACTCTATTCCCATGCCTCGTTTGTCCCCGCGACGGAAAGAGGACCTCCCTCTTGTTGATGTGACTGAGAACTATCTGAAGTTTGAGATAGACAGAATGCTGACAGAACAAGAGAACGACCGTTCCGAGAGAGCGACGTACATTGATGGCACCTCTTGGTATAAAATCTGTTGGGACTCCTTAGATAATACTTATGAGCGTTCTGGTGACCTTAGAGTAGAGTGTCTCCTCGCTGACCAGTTTATTCCCGAGCCCGGGTGCACAGATTATAGAATAATGAACTATGGGTTTGAGCGCTCGGAGATGAGCCTCTCTCGTATTTATGACCTGTATCACAGACTCATTATTCCTATTAACACAGGCAATAATACGACTGAGGTCATTTCTTATTATTATAGAAATGAGAATGGCGTTATCGGCAGATTTATGTATGCGTCTCAGTCGCGACAAGTAATTGCATGGGACGATGACTGGCAGATTCGCAAACTTCGTAAATGCACTGCCTGTGGCACGGTGAATCCAATCGGTGATGTCTGTCGGAATTGTGGCAATACACACTTTCACTATGAGAATGCAACAACTGAGATTCTTGAAGAAGATTTGCAGTTGTTGAGAAATCCTTATGCTGAGGGTGAGACAGATGACCCGACCAACAACGCAGAGGTAGTGACATTTCTCGAGGCAGGTACAGAGGTTCCGTTCTATCAGATTCGGCAACTTCCCTTTGTTCCGCGTCCAGCTGTGTCATCCTTGGAAACAATTTATGGGATTTCTGAAGTAGGTATCTTGCTTGAAATGCAAGATTCTGTCAATAAGATACTCACAAAAGTAGAAGATAAAATCTTAAAGTCTGGTACCGTCGTCACCAAGCCTCAAAAGATGAAGATGAACAGTGAGGATGAGACTTTTAAGATTATGGGCGTACGTACGACAGAAGAGGCACAGATGGTGCAATCTAAGCAAGTACTCGCCGACGTCTCACAGGATATTGCCGCGGCACAATTGTTCTATGAGAGTGCAAGAGCATCTTCTGGTGTGACACAAGCCTATCAAGGTCAGACAGATTCTACGGCTACTTCTGGTAAAGCAAAAGAGATTTCTGCCTTACAGAGTGCCGGTCGTCTTGAGTCCTTGCGTGTGATGAAGAGCGCGGCATTTGCTGGTGTCTATGAGCTTATGTTCAAGTATCTCTTAGCATTCTCTGATGAGACACGCAGATTCGTGAAGGTCTTACCTAATGGGCAGAAAGAAGAAATGCTGTGGAATAAGTACATGTTCCTCCGTAAAGATAAATGGGGTAATTTGTACTACGCAGACGATTTTGCCTTCTCTACTGACCCGGCGGCTACACTTTCTAATAATCGTGTACAAATGTGGCAAGAAGCTTTGCAGCAATTCACAATGGGCACATTCGGCAATCCACAAGACCCGAGAGTTCTTGAGCTGTATTGGAATATTATGGATGAAATGCAATATCCCTTGTCAAAAATGGCTCTTGCAGGTATTCAAGAAGCATCGGCTCATATTCCTGCTGAGCTTGAGCAAGCTCTCTTGCAGAATCCGCAAATTTTGCAGCAGGCAGCAGCCCTCACTCAGCAAAGTAGCGGGCAAGGAGGGGCAAGACCTAATTCCGGGCCTGAAGGTAATGGGCAGACACATGCAGCAAATGTGGATAAGACAAATCAGAAGAACTCAGCCGAGACAGAGAGAACTTCTGTGCAACAACAAGTACAATTAAGTGGAGGTAATAGATAATGGCAAAGTTAGATAAAAATAAGCTCGGGATGATTGCATCTTGGCTACAAGAGAATCTTGAAGATGAGGCAGAGGCTATTTCTGGTTATCAGAAGATGTTAAATAACCTAAATGACCTTTTATCTGCGGGCTATTTATTCACAACATGGAATCCGGAGACACAAAAAGATGAGCCTACTCCGACCGCTGCTGCCGATAAAAAGTTTATAAAATTGTGCATTGAGAAAACAAAAGAATATATCGCAGAAGAGTTAAAACATCAGAAAGGTTTGCAAGTTCTGTATGAGGTATGTACAGGTATTACGGCCGACAAGGAGTGAGTATGAGAACTGTTGGAGATGATGTTTATATCCAGCGAGGAGAGACATGGTCACTTGACTTTGAGGTGACGAATGAGAAAGGCGACCCTTATATGCTCTTTATTGGCTGGGATAATCCTTATCTTGCTATTACTGTCACAGCGGCAAGATATGAGCAAGAAGGTGACTTTAGGACTACATGGTGGCTTGATTTGTCGAATGAATGGAAAGAGGATAAAACAGGCAATGTCATGTCGATAGGTCCGCGTAAGAAGTTTATAGAGACAGAAGCCTTGTATCTTTCGACTTTCAGTGTCACAGAGGCGATTAGTCTTTATGGCTATCAAGCGGGCGGACAGATGAATGATAGCGCTACTTCTGACTTTTTTGTAGGTAATTACTTGTTCTATACCGATTCTAATAATGATGGTAATAGACAGTATAAATATTGTTGGCCTGAGGCTATTCTTACTGTCTATCGTTTTCCTATCACGCCAAAATATACGCCCGGTATAAATATAATGCGGGGATTCACATGCGTCCATAATAATGCTGTATGGGCGGCTCTACAAGATAGTCCTACAGAAGAACCTTCAGATACTGCAACGCAATGGCTCAAAATGATAACAGATGAAGGTACTTATGATTTACAGTATGATGAGGTATATCGTACATTTGAAGAGTTGAGACAGCCATATGCTGCGGGTCAAACTTGTATCTATGATAATACGATTTATTATGTTATAAATCCTAATGGTACACGCGAGTCTATTCCAAATAGTTCTGACTGGCAGAGAGCATACAATGTCATGAGATATGCGCCTGCGGCCAAGGGTGAGTATAAGTGGTACGATTATAACTTCCGGGTAGTTAAACAATTTAACACGAAAGATTGGACTGAACAGACTTATTTGTATGATGCGAAAGTCCTTGCAGGTGAATCTGTTGCAGAACATGTGTATGGTATCTTGTTGTCGGAAGGTGACGATGTGCCTGAGCTTCCTTGGACAGATGCTGAGCTGCAAGAACAGATTAAACTCATAAGTGACTGGCGAGTTAGAAAAGAGATGCAAGAATTGTATGACTCGGGTATGCCGATTATGCCTACTTATGATACTAAGTCAATTATACTTGAACCTAAAAAATTATTTGTAAGTGCAAATATACAGGGAGGCGTGACAAATGCCAGATAAGAATGTTGTAGAAAGAAGTATAATTCCTTATAACCCTGCGTCTGGCGTAGTGATGCAAAAAGATAAGTATAACTTGTTTGCTCCTGTCGCAGATGTTAATAAGGTAGGTATGGCAGGTTTTAATCCTGCCGATTTTGTAGTTAAAGACCAGATTGTTTCGGCGAGTCCTTCTCTCATGGACCGTTTCGTCAATAAGGTTAATGTGCTTGGTACAATACCTGATGGGATAACTTATGATGGTGTTGATGGTACAAAGACACCGAATATTTGGTATTATAACTATACAAATACTGTTGTAGATAAGATTGTACCTGATGGTGAAAATGAATATATCACTGTAACGGGTGCTCTTCTTGAAGGTGTATCGACATGGGTAGACGACCTTAACTATGTCTTGACAGAAGTTCTCCTCGCGAATGGTCGTATTTGGACAAGGCAACTTGAGGTTGTAGATGGTATTATCGTTACTCCTGAAGGTTCTTCTGCAGTGCCCTATTTTATTCCTGTCGATAGTAGTACTGTAGGTCCCAAAGGTGACAAAGGTGACAAGGGTGATACAGGTCCTCAAGGTCCTATGGGTCCACAGGGACCACAAGGTGAGCCCGGTCCTGAAGGTCCTACAGGATATACAGAGCTCAATCCTACAGGTGATTATAGCCCAACTCGTGTCTACAATAGGCTCGACTCTTGCTCGTATGACAATGAATCTTTTGTCTGTACGACAGATGGTACACAAGGTGTTACACCGAGTAAGACTTCTCCTTTGTGGCAGTTGATTGCAGGTGAAGGTCCTGCTGGTCCTCAAGGTCCTCAAGGTCCTCAGGGTCTTGCTGGTGTTGCTGGTCCTGAAGGTCCTACTGGTCCGAGAGGTGTTGCTGGTCCTCAGGGACCTCAAGGTCTGCAAGGTATTCAAGGACAGACAGGTCCGGAAGGTCCTCAAGGTGTAAGAGGTGCACAGGGTCTGAAAGGTGATACAGGTGCGACAGGTCCTCAAGGGCCACAAGGAGCTCCTGGTCCGGAAGGACCGAGAGGACAAACTGGTCCAGAGGGGCCTATGGGACCAACAGGTCCTCAGGGACCACAAGGATTGCAGGGTGCGGTTGGTCCGCAAGGTGAACAGGGTCCGCAAGGTATTCAAGGTCCTAAAGGTGATAAAGGTGACGCAGGCGCAGTTGGTCTCAAAGGGAACCCTGGTGAGCAAGGACCACAGGGGCTCAAAGGTGAGACAGGGGCTCAAGGACCCGCTGGCGCACAAGGACCACAAGGACCACAAGGTATTCAGGGTGAAAAAGGTGAAAAAGGTGACACGGGTGAACAGGGGCCACAGGGTCTTAGAGGTGAGATAGGTCCTCAAGGGCCACAAGGTCTGCAAGGTGTAAAAGGTGAGACAGGCGCGACAGGTCCTGCTGGTCCTAAAGGTGAGACAGGTGCCACAGGTCCTGCCGGTGCACAAGGCCCTGCTGGTCCTAAAGGTGATACAGGTGATACCGGTCCCGCCGGTCCTGCCGGTCCTGCCGGTCCAAAAGGTGATACAGGTCCTCAGGGGCCAAAAGGTGCGGATGGTGCTCAAGGTCCACAGGGACCTGCCGGTGCTCAAGGTCCGCAGGGTTTGAAAGGCGAGCAAGGTCCTCAAGGTATTCAAGGTATCAAAGGTGATACAGGTGCTCAGGGACCTGCTGGTGCACAGGGTGTTCAAGGACCTAAAGGTGATAAGGGTGATAAAGGCGATGATGGTCAGTCGTTCTCTATTTCTGAGCATGTAGATGCCTCTTCTTCCTTGCCCGCTGCAGATGTCTCTCTTGTAGGACACGCCTTTTCTGTTGGAGCAACTGAGCCATATGACATCTATGTTTGTGAGTTATATGGTGGGAATTATACATGGGTGAATCATGGACCTCTTCAAGGACCAAAAGGCGATATAGGTCCTCAAGGTCCACAAGGATTGCAAGGTATTCAAGGTCCTATTGGTCCTCAAGGTCCAGAAGGCGAACAGGGTCCGCAAGGTCTCAAAGGTGACACAGGCGAACAGGGTCCTCAGGGACCACAGGGTGTCCAAGGTCTCAAAGGTGATACAGGCGCTCAAGGACCAAAAGGTGATACTGGTGAACGTGGAACAGAATATTTCTTTGCAACAGAGAATGTTACGAGTGTTACAGATGTTCCGGGCATTATTTTAAATGACTATGTTGTTGCAGCCGTAGCAGGTCTTACAATTTTTGGTGTCAGTACGGTTTTAGGTGATGTTGTTCAATATCAAAAAACTACTGCACCTATGGGCGCAAAGGTGAGTAATATTAGAGGTCCTCAAGGTGCCCAAGGATTGAAAGGTGACACTGGTGCTCAAGGACCAGAAGGTCCTACTGGTCCTGTTGGTCCCCAAGGAGAGATTGGTCCTGTCGGTCCTCAAGGTGAGCAGGGTGAACAAGGTCCTCAAGGTCTTAAAGGTGACACTGGTGCTCAAGGCCCTCAAGGTCTAAAAGGTGATACAGGTGAAAAAGGTGATACAGGTCCTCAGGGACCGGCCGGACCGACAGGACCACAGGGAGTACAAGGTGTCAAAGGTGATACTGGTGTAGGCATTGCATCCATTGCGATAGAACTTGTCTCTCTTCCGTTTATCGTAGATTCACCTGATATTGCAGTAATTAGATTCCAAAATGCTGATAAGAGTAAGGTTTATAATATAACTTGTAAAGCGAATGCTTCTCTAGGTGTACAGGCGATGAATGCAAATATTTTCTATATTACTGATGAGAATAAATGGGGTGGCGCTGAAGAGAATGGACGTATAGGAACTGTTGTAGGTAATGACACAACAGTTTTAATTGAACTTGCTAATTATCCAAATACAGGTGGAGGCATTTTTTATCCTACCCTTTATACTGTTAAAGATGGTACAGGTGATAGTTTCGATGTTACTGTAATTTTAGAAATACCTTCAGGTGGTAATTAAAGGAGAATAGATATGGCTGACAATAAGTATAAACTTACAGCTACAATGACGGATGGAAGTACCCTTGAAATGGGTACTTTCACCGCCCCACAAGGTGAAAGGGGCGAAAAAGGTGATACAGGTCCACAGGGGCCACGAGGTTTGCAAGGAGAGCGCGGTCCCCAAGGTTTGCAAGGTGCTACAGGTCCTCAGGGAGCAACCGGTCCAACAGGACCTTCTGGACAGCAGGGGCCAAAAGGTGACACAGGTGATAGAGGAGCACAGACGTGGCACGTAACCACAGCAGTGCCGAGTGTATCTGGTTATAGTTCTACCGCGATCGTTGGTGATGCCTTTGTTAATGCTGGTTCTACAACTATAAACATTCTCGGTGTCTCTGCCGCTGTAGGTGATGTCATTCGTTCTACGAGTAATACTGCTGGTATCAAGACAGGCAATCTTCGTGGGCCTCAAGGACAAAAGGGCGAAACAGGTGCTCCGGGCGCTGATGGCGCTGATGGTGCTACAGGTGCTCAGGGTCCTGTTGGTGCTCAAGGTCCTCAAGGACCACAGGGTGCTGCAGGAAAAGATGCTTTGACGATAAATGCAATACTTGATTTCACGGCCGAGCCTGTTATAAATTCTACAAGCACTATCGCAGGTAGTGCGATGATTGATGAGTTCAATAGAACTCCGGTTGTTGGTGATGAACTGACTGCACAAGCTCAGATAGTATCTGCCATTGAGCAAGATAATAGGAGATGGTTGGTGAGTGGTGAGATTACGTCCACAGGTACTAATCCTATGGGTACCTATTATATTTTCACTGTGAGAACTGTCACTTTTCTTAATCCACAAGTTGTAAACCCTCTGATTATAAGAGATGACACAAGTGGTAGTGGTGTACAGATTTCTGATTCTATGGTAAAAGTCGGTAGGTCACCTTCTGCGGGAGTAGTTACCGGTGGGGCAGAACTTACGAGTAGTGGTCTTAATTGGGTAGACAGTAGGTCAACTACCACATATTGTATTATAGATGGCGTACAGACTTATTTGTTGACTGGTACGGTGGCTATGTTATCGACGCCATTTGTTGGAGCACCGGTCAAAATTCAGAGTCCTTCGAATGGTACACAAGGTACTGCACGTATTTTACTTGGCAAAAATGGTAATGGAACAGCAGACCTTTATATAGATTTGCCTGTTAATGGTAATATGATACAGGGGACGCTTCAGTGTACAAGACAATTTACGAATTTTGCCTCTGGAGCAATTCATTGGATTCAAGATTGGTTTATTGAAGGTAATTATGAAATAACCCTCAGTGGCTCTATGGGTGGTACTTATAGTTTTACGGTTACCCGTAATGCCGGTAGTTATAATCGCTATCACTTGAGACATGGGCAATATAGTGGTACTATACATTTTTGGTATATGGAGAATGTAAGTACTATTCCATATTTGAAATTAAACGGACAGTCATTTAATACTACGAATTCACAACTTACTTCTAATTTTTATGCACCGACAATTCAAGGTGTTAACGGACAAATACTAATCTCTAACGGTAATAGTACTCCTGCTTGGGCACAGGTTTATCAACACAATATTAACATGCAGATTCGAGCCAATCTTAGCTTATCCTTTAGCATTATAAATGCTAGTACAACGTCATTTAATAAAACTTCACTGCCTGAATATCTTACAGAAATTGGATATATAGCTGGAAATAAGATGACCGCAAGTGGTGTATGCAGGCCTAATTCTTCAAGTGAGTGGGGTATGGTAACACAATTTATACCTCTTTATGGTACAAGTGAATTTCAAGTAGGATATGCAACTGGTACTGCAGATATCGCATTCTATACTAAAGCTTGGTCAAATATTGCAACATTCACAGATGATTGTAAAAAAATTGTATTATAGGAGTAACCATAATGATTAGCAGTGAATGGAATACAGAGTATATTCCGGTAGAACATGCAATATGCGCTGGTACCAAATTCAGTTTTGGTACCGGCCTCTTGCAAGAGAAGTATCTTGTAAAAGGAGCACACTTCACAATAACACTCTTCGACCTTAACTTTAATCATCTTAAACGTTGTAGGAGTAAAATCATCAGTATAAATGAAAGAAACGTTATTTGCGAAGTTCTTAATTACGAAGATACAGATACTGTTTATATGGGGCCTGTTTCTTTGTCGAAAGAAGTTCCAGATTATAATAAGGTAGAAAGTATCAATGTGAATCTATGGCGAGGTAATTAACTATGAAACTCATGAACATCTTGCGCAAAAATATCGGTACGATTATCGCGAGTTTTGGTCTTGTTCTTCTGGCAATATTGACATTTGGTGATTTGGGCGAGATTATGACAGAGCAATATTGGCAGAATGTCAAAGATAATCTTACCTCAATCAGTTTTATGAGTATTGCACTCACGATGATACAAGTGTCTATCAAGCAAGGTGTGAGTGAGCAAGCTTTACAGAGAGGTCTTAATACAGAAAATACGGCTAAAAAGTATCAAGAGCATAGAGATTTGGTTAAGTCGGCAAATGACAGAATAATGTATATGCCTTATTTCTTGCAAACTTATAATCGTAGACACACTGCTCTTAAAAAGCAAGAATTCCTTGTAAATAACAATTTTCATTCTGAAAAAGCTTTGTATCAATCAGAGAATCGGCGGCTCATCAGAAAGTATGAGAAGATACGGGTTTTCTTAACTGTCAATCGAATCAAATGGGCAACTACTGAGGTTATCTATAATAAGAAAGGACAGATACTCACTCTTGCAGAGCATAGAGCTAAGAGAACTATGAATGGTATCGTTAAAGCTTTGTTCTTTATGATAGGTATCACTTTCTTGACTAGAGGTCTATTTTTCACGCCTAGCGGAGAACCCCTATGGCAAAAGTTTGTGAAGTTACTATCTTACATCATTGTCATGGCAATGACTTCTGTGCTTGCTATAATCAAAGAGTATGAAAAAGGCGCGTTTGGCGTTCCTAATGAGCTTGATGAAATAAATGAAATCTGGCGAGAGTTCAAAAACTGGGAAACACCTGAATGGGTTGTGAAAGAAGTTGAAGAGCTCAATTCGTCAAAGGAGGTAGAAGATGAACGAGAAGAAAGTAAAACAGCCTCTGACGGCGGAACAGATGTACAAAGTAAACAAGAGAAAGTCAAAGATATTCCAGAGGCTGAGCCCGATAATGTTCTGGTTTTTCATGGGCCTGACGATAATCTTTGTCATACTAATGAGCAAAAATAGTATCGGTAATGTGACAGAGATTCTGCATTTGCTCGACAAGGATGTTTACTCTGGTGAGCAGATAGAGGCAAACTACGCGGCACTCGTTGAGAAATGGGGTGAATGGGAAATCATCGGTGAAAATAATTCCGGCTTTGTTGTTAGATATGTTGATGTACGTGCTGCCTTATTCTCCGGACTGATGATAACTTACATGGTTCTCTCTATTGTCTGTCTCTGTCTTGCAATCATAATAGGCAAAATCTTGTTTCCTCGATTGGCAAAAATGTACACAGATAGCAATAGCGAAATGGTTGATATAGCGACATTGAAAACTATGTCACAAGTAGAAGAAATGACTGGCAAGAAAAGCCAAAAGGAGTGGTTCTAATGAGTTGGGAACAGATACTACAGTACATTCAAGAGCATATACCGATTATCATATCTTATGCTCTCACCGTCCTTGGCTACGCTCTCTACTTTATTGTCAAATCGAAGGCAAGTAGAATAGGCAAGGGTATGACCTTACTTGTGAAAGAGAATACAGCAGCTGTGAATCAGCGAGAAGAGGCTCTTCGGCAACAAGTATTAGAGCAAAGTGCCATCATCAAACAGCAAGCGCAAGAGCTGCAGATTATGATGAAAAAGCTTAATGAGCGAATGGATAAAAATGAACAGATGGTTGCGGCAATCGCAGATGTGAGCGCTCAAGAATTTATTGCAGAGGAGGTAGTCGAAAATGGACCAGATGACAGCAATGATGGCGAAGTTGTCGGAAATGGACAAGACGCTGAAAAAGCAGCAGACAGACAATCGGAAGTTGTTTGACCAGTTGTATCGTGATTTGTCTTTACAGGTCAGTGCACAAAGAGAAGAGATTATCGCTCTGCGTACAAAGGTAGAAGAGTTCGAGAGACGAGAAATTTTACGGCGTGAACGTGTTAAAGAACAATTAAAAGGTGTATAAAAACTCTTTTTCCGTAATATAATAGAATGATAGACTGCAAAACGGCTGACAACCGACATTCGTCTAAAACTGTCGAGGAGAGTGCAACATGGAATTTGGTGCAAACGAATTTACTATTAAGGACATTGAGCAGTTCCTTAATAGTGAAGGGGCAGAATCACCGGCTGCTGATGAAGAACAACAAGAAACTGCTCCCCAGACTCAGGGCGACGAAGGCAAAAAGCCTGATGTCACAGAGACCCAAGCGTTCGCTCATCGCCTAAAAGAGGCTACTACGAAAGCTCGTAGAGAAGAGCGTGACAATATGGCAAAAGAGCTTGGTTATGAGAGTTACGAGGACCTCGTTAAATCTCGTGAGAAAAGCATGCTCGAACAAAAGGGTTTGGACCCCGACGAAGTAGCTCCGGTTGTAGAAGAGATAGTGCAAAAACGGCTCGCTGAGGACCCACGGTTGAAAGAGCTTGAAGAGCTCAAAGAAAAGAAAGCCATGGAGTGGGCAAAACATGAGTTGGCAGAGCTCAAAACTCTGACGAACGGTCGTATCTCTAAATTAGAGGACGTTCCGAAAGATGTTGTTGAGCTGTGGAAACAGAAAGGTTCACTCAAAGCAGCTTACCTTGAATTAAAGGGTGAAGAGTTGATAAGAGAGATGCAGAAAGGCGTCGCGAGTGTACAGAGTAAAGCGTCCACCAGCCACATGCAAAGTCCACACGGTGCACCGCCACCTATGAGTGAAGGAAATAGGCGCCCCTTCACGCAGAAGGAAAAAGACATTTATCGCTTGTTCAATCCGGATGTTACGGACGAAGAATTGTCCAAAATGACTAAATCAATTTAAGGAGAAAACAAATGGCACAATTTAAGACTGCTTACTTGCAGAGAATGATTCCGCTCGATGTTGTCGTTGTCGGTGCTGTGAATGAAGGCACAGAAGTTACTTCTGCGAACAGAAAGACAGCCATCTGCCGCAATGACTTTGTTGTTTATACGCCTGCGACCGCTACTGTTCCGGCGTCTATCAAGAAAGCGACTGCCGCGCAAGTGACGGCAAAGACTGCAACACACATTGTTGCTCTCACTGATATGACTATCGGTGATGGGCATGTGCCTACTGACAGAAAAGATTATCGTCCGAGCGAGCTTGTTGGCGCCACGAAGGCGACGGCTGCGGCTGCTGGTGATGATGCTCTTGTCAAGAAGGTTGGACTTTATCCCATCTACGAATGGGGCGATATTGTTCCCGATGCTGATGGCATGGATGTCTTGGCTAATTAACAATAGGAGATACTAACTATGGGAATGATTATTAACATTGCTGAAGCACTCGAGAACAGAGCAGACTATAACGTTCTGCGCGAACCTATCAATGATATGCTCAAGCGTAAACAAGAGGCCTGGGAGCGTCAAAATCCGATTGATTTCTTGTTTAAGCGCGGCACTATCGACAAATTCCAAGAGACATATACGTCGTCTATCGGATTCCAGCACGCGTTTGCTGAGACAGGTGATTATGCGGTAGCGCCTATCTTCAACACACATGAAGGTTTCTCGAAGGTTTATACGACTCGTACGTTCCAAGGCGGATTCATCATCACTCAGCAAGTGCTTGAGGACCAAGCCTACAATACTGTCAAGAATACGGCTAATCAGTTTATTACTCGTTGGCACGGTGACCAAGTTGAGTACGCGATGGCAGCTATTGGCTCTGGCTTTGGTAAGGTTGTTACTTTTGGCGATGAGAGTAACGGCGGCGAGAGTCAGCTGATGATGACCTCTGCTGACACAGCCGATGGTGCACTGATGACTGCCACGAAGAACCCGCTTTTCACCAACAACCACACCATTGTCAAAAGAAAGGGTATGAGTGCTCAGCAACTCTTTGATGCTAAGCAATCCAACTCGTTCTATGTTGACGGAGGTATTGACCTCAGCGGCAATGACCCGGGCAAGATTGCGAAACTCGCGGACATCATCAATCAGGTCATTACTATCATGGAGAACTACAAGGATGACAATGACAAGTATGCCGGCGTCATCGGGGCTAAGCGAATTGTCGCTCCGAACGATGCACGTTTGAAGGCAATGCTTGAGTCTGCGCTCTCTATGGATATGTTCAAAGAGACCGGACCGAACCCTGCGTTCAAGGCGGCAGAACTTGACACAACTCCTTACCTCCGTGATATTCCGGCTGTCTTTGACAAGACGAATGGCAAGGGCGTTGGTTTCTTCATCGTTGATAAGGCGTACAATGCGGAAAATCAGGGACCTGAGTTCACGCAACGTATTGCTCTCACTATGAACGTTGATGAAAAGAAAAATCCTTATGGCATCAGTTATGATGCTCGTGAGCGGTTTGACATCAACGTTGCGAGCTGGCGTGGTATTGCTTACGTGTATATCGGCACGACAGCACCGGATGTGAGCTCTCCTTCTGTCAGCAATACAGGCGCGGTCTCGACCGTTACTGGTTTTGCGGCTATGACGAAACTCACCCCGATTGCGACAATCGTGAAACCTGTGACTGTCGTCGGCACGGTTACCACGGAAACGGCTGGAGTTTAACCCTAACACAAGAGGACGGCAACTATTGTCGTCCTCTTTTTATCCTCTTAAAGGGAATCATCTTAAAATGCCGCTTTTAGGGATTTTAAGATATAATAGAGAGGATTCGCGGGGATTCTCGAATATCTCATCAAGAAATATAAACGAATCCCTATTATATCTTAAAATCTATTAGAGTGATGATGCCGTTCGAGTCGGCAAGTGAGGTTTATATGTATTATACTTGGGGTTATATCAAAGAAAACGCATTGGCAAAGTTAAATCTGACAGAAGAGGAAGCTAATCAGCAGAACTTCCTCTCTAACTTTCCTTACTATGCAAATGAGGCTATGACGCAAATCTGTTCGTCTATTATGCCACATGAGGAATTCCTTATTGTCAAAGTATGGAAGAAACATGATGCTTGGAAATATTACACTCACGAGTTTGGTGTCTATTGTGATTGTCCAGAACACAAAGAAATGACGCCCATGCCCGGTGATGATATGTATGAGAAGAAGAAAGCCTTTTGGGAGAAATGGCACACTTTGTCTTTCGTAGACGAGCCTATTGAGTTTCCCGAGGATTTTATCTCATTCAGTGATGATGTCGCAGAGTATAAAGCACCTCCTCTCTATGTTCAAGGTATCCTTGTAGATGTGCCGAAATTCAAAGAGGTGGGTGATGAGGTTATAGAGTATTATGGTTACAATCAAGTTCTTTGTCATTGCGATGGTGAGTATCGTATTCCTTATCATGCTCGTTGGTTCTTTTTCACAAAAGACCTTGCAGATGCGGATAAAATCACAGCTCCTGCTGATGTTTGTGATGCTATTCCTTCTTATATTGTATCTCAATGTTTGAAGATTGATGATGAACAGAAGGCAGCGATTTTCAGAAATGAGTACGAGATATTCCTTGCAAGAATTGACAATACGAGTTTCAGGTCTCAACGTACATTGCATATCGGAGGTGGCTGGTAATGGCAAATCGCACTGTTAATAGAGAACCTATGGAGGTGTCTATTCCGTCAAACAGTGCCGGATTCTTTAATACTGCTCAGTTCAAAGGTCTATGTGATAATCGTAATGAGGTTAGCATAGACCAACAGACTTTTGCAGCTATGGAGAATATGTTTGTAAGTGATAATGACGTACTTACAAGCAGACCACCTCTTAGATTCTATGACGACAAGACAAATATTATTTATGAATGGTATTTCGGGCAATTTGGATTCCGAGTTTACAAGTATTTCAGAGAATACACTGATACAGGTTATAAGACCCTCGAAACGCTCGAAGGAGCAGATTTAGAGAATACTTATTTATATTATAAGCTTGAGTGTATTACTCATGAGCTCGTTATGAATCCGGATGAAGGCCAATACAATTATATGTCTTGGGCGATTAAATACACAGAAGCCGGAGTTGATGCAATTCCAAAGATTACACCTGCACAGATTGAAGATAAAATCTACTTCTGGTTTGCAGATATGGCTTTCGTTTGCTACAATGTCGTAGGCAATTATTTTGAGCAAGCTGAAAAGTATGTTTATGTGCCTGTAACAGATTTGGTAACAAATGGTATTACCAGTTCGCTTGAGAGCAATAATTATTTGACAGAAACTCACAAGAAACGTTACTTGTATTCTACTGTTTCTGGTATAAATTTTCAACAAATGAGTGGTAAGAGAGTGTCTGTCTCTCTGAATAGTGAACAGACACAGAATAGTTCAAAACATCTGTATGATACTACTCTCAATCCAAACAGTAAAGATACCTTAATTTATCCCTATAGTCAAATAGGTAATGACTATATTATTGATATGGTTGAAACTACAAGAGCAATGGTTATCTTGCGGTATTCGCCTATTTTTGACACAATCGAGGTAAGTTTTGATGGCAGTTCTTGGCGGAGTCTGCCGGCTCTTCAAGAAATAGTTGGTACTCCTTGTCTTACAAAAGATGGTTTATCTGCTGTGGCATTCACGAGAACAGGTCTTGCCATGTGTAAATTAGTGGCACAAGATTCTGATGATTTCGTATCTGCAGAATCTTTTTCTTGGGTCATTCATAACTATTGTAGATATGCGCAAAAGACCACAGGGCAAGGCGGTGTCTTTGTTGTAAATGGAACAGTTGTAATAGATGAGATTGATACAACAAAGACACCTCGTGGTGATTTCATGACATCTGACCAATTCTGTTATGTGGTATGGGCTAAGAACAATGGATTGACCACAGGTTCTACGGCATATCTTCCTGTCATGTATTCAGAATGGTTAGCAGGTACTTCTGGTGTTCAATCTGCATTTTATTTGTTGAATTATAATGCTGATGGTGCAGGTGCTAATTGGCAATACTTGATGGGCGATAATTATAATATCAAATTTAAGTATGTAACACCTACGCCAGATAATAAAACTGCTGTGCCTGTCATATCTCTTATGACTCCTCTTGCAGGAGAGACAAGTTCTCCAAACTCTCTTGTAACTACGGCGATTTATGCTTTTATCTATAAAAGAGATTACAATCAACGTTCTCCTCTAATAAGAAGTAATGACCTAATACAATTCACAGAAAGTGACTCTCCATTCTATATTTTCAGATTTGGCACGGACGGCAAGACACCTGACCCATATGGAAATATTACTGAAGGAGATATAGTTGGTATAACTCCTACACCTATGGACACAAGTGACCCAAGATGGCAATGGATACAAGGGTACGCTTATGGAAAAGGAGAAGTCGCCTCCATTGATAGAAGTGGTACTCTATTTTGTTATCGTTCATTGGTGAATAATAATTTAAAATCTTTGCCTACTGGTGAAGGGAGTAATGCTTATTGGGAATTTGTATCAGACGCTGTATATGGAGATTGGTCTTTTACAAATAATGGTGGCGGTACTACTACAATACCAGATGCCTCTTCTTTGTTGCGTTATTCTTTGAATAGAACTACTCGATACAAAATCTCACATGTAAACAGCACAGATGAGAATTTCTATCCTAACCAGCAAATTCATTTGACTCCGCTCAATGAAACTCTTAATTATACAGCTATAGAGGCACAAAATTATTTCGGTAATTTTAATTGGGCCGATGGCAGTTGGGACACTTCATATAAAGCCGGAAATCTTAAAGTAGAAACAAATACATTGTCAGATGAAGAAGGCTATTATTATATCTGTCATATGTCGGCAACATCTATTCTTGAACGTACGGCGCAATTGCTTTTAGATTCTGGAGGTGCAAGTTATTCTGATAGAACCTTTGTGAGTCCTTGTGAGAATTTTGATTATGTTGTAAGTGACCCGACATATAGTGGTGATAAGATAACCTTCACATTATATGCAGCATATAATCAGCTCACAGGCGCTGACAATGTCCCACAAGATGTGTATTCTATAATAAGTTTCACAAATGAGAATGCAGAAGATACGACTTATACCAGAACTGTAATTCCCAAGCTGTCTAATCAGTTTAAGATGAAACAGAATAGCACAGACTATATTACCGACCAATATTTATATATAGGTGGTGAGATAGTAGAATTGCCAAAGAATGGTGAATTGTCACAATATGTTGATGACGATGAACGTTCTCTTGTTTCTGGTGATAATCTTGTTGTATTCAACTACTTTGATTCTACAAAAATAGTACTGAGTGGTAAGGCAATAAAAACAAAAAATGGTAAGTCTACTGTCGGAATAATTCTGTCAAGTGATAGAGTATTGATGAATGATGATAACTACCTCATTCAGCACATGGCAAATGATGGCTCTAATAATTGGACGATTATCAGTGGACCATTAAATATTTCTACACTTGTAAGATTAAGAAGTAGTACAACAAGTTATCCTGCCGCACCAACGGATTGGACATTAGGTGATGATTGGCCGACTACTACAGAATGGCAGAATATCCCAAAGTCTGTTCTAATAGATATAGAAACAGGTGAGTATCGTGAGTGGAAAGCCGGAGATGCATTACCGAGTGGTTTCATAAATTATTGGGGCAAACTCGGTATCGAGCGAATAGTTACTCCATTATATTACGGTTCTCTCGGCACTTGGTATGTTATTGACGGTACTCTTTGGACGAGCTCTCTGCAATCGAATATATCTCTTGAGCTTGATGAGTTATTAGATGCTACTTCCGACGGTCTGCCGAAGATGAATTATACAACTCCAGACCATTTCATGCAACTGAGTGAATACTTCTTTTCCTTTGTTAATCCGGACGGTAGATTCTTGTTAGAAGTCACAGAAACAAGGCGAGATGTAGAAAAGCTCTTTAGTGAGGAAGGACGAGACTTCTTGTTATATTTGCCAAAGAGTAATGAGCAGCCATTCTCACAAAAGATTACAAACTTGCATCCTATCTCTGACGCGAGTATGGCAGTATTCACAGATAATGAGATTTACTACGTCTCACCTGTTGAACTTAACACAGGTAAAGTTGCCTATACCGCACCTGTAAAATCAAAGATTCCGCTTGGTTGCAGAGATGGCAGTGATGTCGTTACAGCGCTTGATGGACAAGTAATTTTATTTAGTGCACCAAAAGGTATCGCTGCCATGGAGCCACAAGATTTTGTTGCTACGACTGAGCGTACCATCAAATATTTGTCAGATGCAATACAAAGTGAGTATACGCATTTCTACAATGATATTATTCCATCGGCAAGACTTATGCCTTGGGATGATTCGGCGCCTAAAGGTTACGACCCGATGATTAAAATTGCGACATACAAGTATTGGCTTATCTTCTACAGATATATGTATAATGTATGTCTTGCATTCGACACACGAACTGGCACATGGTGGAAATGGTCTACACAGTATCCTATTATTAAAGTTGATGTAGGCGAGAGGTTGCATTTCATACAGCAAATCGACTTCAATCCCACAGAACAACTTGAGATTGTGTTCCCTCCTCCGAAACTTCCTTTGTATGGACGCAACTTTGTCTGGTGTGACAGAGAGATTGAGAATAACTCCATTGCTTATCTCGATGACATCGTAGCGGGTGCACTCGATGGTAATGTCTACAAAGATAATGGCGGACGCAATATATTCAGATATGCAGAACCTATTATTCGTTGGAGCTTTACTTCACAAAGATTACACTTCGGACAGATTAACAATTACAAGTTGATTAAGGCAATAAATATGAGTGCTCAAGGTGATAGCGTTATGACGGCAAAGCTTACAACCAAAGCATTCCGCGACTATTATCACCCTGAAAAGTCAGAGGTTGTAGAGATAAAAATTTCTGACCTTCGCACTTATATTCGTCGCATGAACATTATGCATTGTGTGTATTTCCAATATTCATTGTCAAATGATGTTGCTGTAGATACACAGGCGCAGTTGAGACTTAATTCTTTAAGCGTAAAATATGAACTCAAAGAGAGGGTACGCTAATGGCTAACACATTACCATATGGCATCAATATTACAGCGAGTGATATGCGTAATATCATAGAGCAGAATGATAAACAGCAGACAGGTATTCGTTCTTGGCGTCAGCTCTTCGGCAATGCGAGCCTCGGTTATGAGGCTCAAGCTGACGCCTTAAAGACTGATTACAATAAAGCTATTGCAGATGCCTATGCGGCAAATTTTCAGCAGCAAAATAATTTAATGGGTCAAGGCTTAAATGTTGGTGCTACACAAGAACTTATCGGTATGAATCGGCAAGATTTGCTCAGTGCTTATTCTAATTATATGCGTGACTATCAGAATGCACAGAGTGAAGTGGCTCAAACTTATCAAGATGAAGTAGGCATGATTGATACTGCGCTGAATGAAAGAGCAGAAAACTTTGCAAACTTGTATAATAGCGCATATCAATATCTTGCCAAAGAGCTCGTTGGTTCTACTCATCTTGTTACTGACCCAGATACTCCCTTGTATTATGAGAACAAAGAAGAAGGTACTACGACGACAGAAGGTGGCAAGGGTAAAGAGTATGCAGGACAAGCAAAGAAACCTGAGGACATCGCAATAGGTCAAGGACTCGGTTGGCTCGTCGACCCGGATAGCGGTCAAGCTCTTCCTTGGGAACAATTGTCAACTCTCTTGTTTGATGACTCTGGAGCTTTGACGCAAAGAGGTATTCAGTACTTTGACCAACTTATGAACATGCGACCTGAAGGTTATACTAAAGCAGATGGTACTGCTGTCAAATCGTTCGATGCTTGGCTTGCTGAAGAAAATCCGGAGTTGCGTACATGGTTTGCGAGTGCTGACCCATTCAATTATACTTTCAAAGGCACAAACGCCGGAACTGCTGCGGCTTATGCTGGTAGAGAATCTACAGACGAAGCTTATAATGAAGGTGAGTATCTTAGTAATGAGACTGCAGGTACACTTTCTGCTCCGACATTTAATATTGAAGGTCAGCATACTTGGGATGAATACACCAAAGAAGTGCAGAAGTCTTACGAGACACTCACTGATGAGCTACAAAAGAAATTTAATGCTGAGCAATATCGTGAGTTCTATGATACTAATAAGAGTGCTTTTGATGAGTTTGAGAGTCTTTCTAACGAACTTGTTAATGGTGAGTATCAATCCTTGTCTAAAGCACAACAGACTGCACAGAGAAGAGTAGCAAGTATTCAGAGCAAAATAGATGGTCTTACAATAGGTGATACCTATGAGAAGAGCAGATTAGAGAAACAATTAGAAGAAGCACGGGCAGATGCTAAGAGATTGTTGGCGAAAATGAATGATTATGTCAAATCACAGAAGGTTAAGATTAACGCCGCATATCAAAAACTTGTAGATTCCGCAAATACTTATGCATCGAATAAGCAATCTAATAAGAAAGGCACATCAGGATTTTAAGATATAATAGAAGGACGAAAAAGATTCGCGATGATTCTCCCAAGGATTGTTGCGAATCCTTCCCATTATATCTTAAAATCTCTAAAAGCGACACTCTCAAGGATTTTATCCTTGAAAGAATATTATCACCGGCGAAGAGCCGGCAGGAGGTATTATTTATGGCACTTGAACAGGCAGCGGCATTGTTGACACAGTACAACAATACCAATGGAGTAACCACAGACAAGAAAGGCATTGATAATAGAGCAGAGCAAATAAACAAATTCGCTTCTTCTTCTTATGCCAACACGTATGATTTTTATGCACAACGATTTAACAACACACAGAATTTCAGAGATGACCTTTGGCAGACGGCATTTCAATTGGGTGAACAAGATGAACTTGTTGCCTTGCTTGAGGCTAATAAAGATAGGACATTGAGTAAAGAGTATTACAACGATTTGTATTATGATTACCAAACCGCAATGCTCGAATTAAAACTTCCTTTCCTTGACAATGAGAAAGAAGAGGAGCGCTTTGAAAATCAGTTTAATCCGGAAACAGGTGAATGGGAAGAAGTCTCTATCGGCAATATGACAGAGCAGCAATATGTTACTCGTGTCTTGCAACAACAGAGAGAAGCTCGCTCATATGAGATAACTCGGAAAATAGAGCAACTCAGAAAAGATAATATGGGCTGGTGGGCTCAATTCGGCAACACTCTTCTCGCAGGTCTTGCAGAATTTGGAGAAGGACTTTTGAGCTCATTGACAGGGCTTCTCGAGTTTGTTGCTACTTCTCCTTGGCAACTTGTAGGTCTCGGTCAACAATTATTCACAGGTGGACAACAAACTGATATTCTTGATGCTTATGTAGATTACATGGCAAACGATTCTCTTACTGCTATGGAGAAAGATAATGTGCGTGCTGCACTTGACGAGTGGGAGAGAACAAGTACACTCATGAAAGATATAGACGGCAATATTACTGGCTGGGGTAAATATCTTGGTGGTATTGCTAATTCTATCGGTATGATGATACCTGCCATTGTCGCAAATGTTGCCACAGGTGGCGCGGCAGGCGTAGGTATGGTTGCTTTCTATGGAGGTGTGTTTAGTAGTAATATTGTAGAGAGCAGTAGAGCTAATCCGGATAGTCCTTCTGCTGTAGTTTATCTTAACACGGCGACAAAAGCAGCCGCAGAGGCACTTATTGAAGTTGCTCTTGATAAATTACTCGGTGGCACAGTTAGTAACAAATTACTCGGTCTGTCCGGAAAAGCCGCCGGCATCAAAAGTGTGGCAAAATCTTTGTCTAAAGCCGCTGGTTGGAGATATTTGGCAAAGTCTGCTTTACAAGAAGGCACAGAAGAATTTTTGCAAGACTTCTCTACTAACTGCGTTGATGCTTTTACGCAACTCATTGACGAAGGCTGGGAGTATGAGAAAGTAACTTTCCAAACTCTTATCGATTCTTTCCTTGTTGGTGCAGCGGCATCTATTGTTATGAGTACCGGCAAGGTTGCTTGGAATAAGACAAAATCTGCTGTCACAGATGGAAAAGGTGATATTTATATTGAGCAAAAACAAGGAGAAGTAGAACGTGTTGGCGGTCTGCGTCGTCTTGCTTTTGATGATATGCTTAAATCTGTTGAAGAATCTATAAACCAACTCGCAAAAGAAAAGGTGTCTCCAAATAAGAATCTCGAAACTGCACAAGAAGTATATGGCATACTTGAGTTGTTGAGCGGCTATTATCAAGGATTTGACCAACAGAGAATTAAAAATTGCGAGCGACTTCTTTCTAAAGTTAGAGAGCTTGAGAATAGTTATGTACAAGAATATAAGCGGCAAAATGAAAGACCTGCGATGATTCTTACACAAGAGACTTTCACAGATATTGCTAAGCAGGCTACTGCTCCGTTGGTACAGGCAAGACAGCGTGAGATGTTGAAAGTAATCGGTGGTATTTATAAAACCGATTTGCATGAGATGCTCTCTTCTGCCGTATCTACAAAACAATTGCAAGAGATAGAAAAGGCCGCCGATGAGATTAAAGAAAAGCTTGTAGAGGCGAATGTTAAACATGTTGATGCTGCTACTAATAAGAATGGTGAAACTTATACTCGTGACCCAGACATCATAAAAGTAGAAGAAGAGTTAGCAAAGAATGCCAAGAAACGTGGGAAGAAACCAACTAATGCTGAGCAGAATATAGACCCTGAGAGCACAAAGATAAATAATACTCGTAACGAACTCGCTAAAGAGTATGATTGGGTGTTCACGACAGATGGTTCTGTGGCCGTACAGATAGACAATATGGTGTTCGTACCTCTTGCATGGTTACGTAATTACAAGAAGAGCGAAATTTACAAGTTCTTACAACAAGATAAAGTCCTAACTACTATTCTTGAAAACAAATCTATGACATCTTTCTTGCAAGAATTAGTCAAAGACTTTAAGCAGATTTCTGGTATAAAGAATGTAACCAGAGAGAAAGCATTGATGGAGTTCTTGTTCAATGAGAGCTTCTATACTCATTTCTTGTTAAAGAACAATGGCGGCAATGTGCATGCATTTATGGATATTGTATTCAGAATGTATACCATTGTAGATAGAATGCTCAAGACAGAAACAAGCGAAGAGGGCAAGAACTATATTCGGCAAATAAAAGAACAAATTAGAAAGACAATGAGACCTGCGACATTAAAGGCTATTCTTAATTGGAATATAGACCCGCAAGCCGTAGGTGCTGATGCTATTCTTAACGAGGCTGATTTGCAATTTGTCAATCAGTATAATGTGCGAAAACAGAGAGCTTCTAATGCCTTAAAGCCCGGCAAAATATCGAACGAATATGCAGAAGAGGCAAAGACACTCTTGCAAATAGGTAATTTCAATGAATCTGAAAGAGCACTTATTGAAGAAGGTCTTTCTGAGAAAGCCACCGATGAGCAAAGATTGATTGCTGTAGCACTGCTGAATGAAGCAGACGTAAGATTCACAACTACTGATATTAGCAAGAATATTCTTACCACTTCTATGGGTAATATCAATACCCATATGAGTTGGTTGCTTGATGCGAATAACCGTAGAGCTACTTCTACAGAGATTTTTGCTCATCTGCAAGCTTTAACAAAAGAAGTCGAGACGATTGCAAATTATACAGGCAATAGGCAAATGCTTGAAGAGACGCAAACTATTCTTGATTATATCAAGCAGAATCCTAATCATGACCTTGCTCAAATTATAAATAACTTCAAGCAATTCTTTGTAGATGTAAACAATGATATGCGGCAAGCTCGTTCTTTGGTAACGAAAGCAGCACAGGCAAAAAATCCGGGCCTCTTTGCTATGACCTTGCAGGCTTGTATAGATTTTGGCATTGAGGGTAAAAATTCTACTCAAGCAAAGAATGATGCTATAAACAGATTTACAAGAGAGTACGGTGCATCTCCTCTTGAGATAATGCAAGGTTATATCTTTACAAAGGCTTCACAATATCGCAAGATTGAACAAGAGAAGCTTGCTATGAATGTCACGAGCGATGCGGATTTTGTCGTGAGAAAGCTTGAGCAATATCTCGGCACAGATTATGTGGTTACCCCTATTTACAGGAGGGGCACAACAAATGTGAATCATTTAGAGGAGGCTACTTCTAAAGCATATGACCTTCTGGCTCAGATGCTCCGCGGAGAACAGGTGTCTCTTGTAGATTTTGCAAATAATTTTACTGTCATAAATGATACGCTGAACAAAGATAATCTTGCAGAGTTACTTAAAAATCCGTCTGCTCATGCTATAGAGTTACAGGCAATTCTTGCTGAGGCAGATGATGTCGTTACTTATATACGTGAGAGTGGAGAATCTGTCGTAGGTGATTTTGCTATTGTTAAAAAGATAGCTCCGCAAGACCTCCTTGTAGATACGTTGCTCAAAGGTACAATAGAAGAGCAAGACAACATGATTAGAACCATCTTGCAAAATACTGATGGCATTGCTCTTACAGAAATACTGAAGTTAAATACCGCGTATAATCCAAAGCTCGCCTCTATTCTTGCTAATTGGCATGTTTACAGTGTAGATATGAGTTCTACAGACCTTGGTCTTACAGATTATAAAAACAAAAGAATAGAGATTGATACTCGGCAAGAAGGTCTATTAAGTACTCTTGTACATGAGCTGAATCATATGTTACAATATGAGTACTTCATAAGCACAGGTTTCTCAAGTGAAAATGCTAATCAAATGACAGACTTACTTGCTTATGTCTACAATCATTATACACCACTTATCAAGTATATTGCAAAGAGAAATGGTACAACTCTTGACAATATTCAAGGTAATTTATCAAGTAATAAGATAACTTCTTTGTCTGAAGATACAAGGAATATTTTGTCATATGCTGCATATCGTCTTGTACAAGGAGAACTTTGGTCCGAGATGAATATGCACAATGGCAAACTCGTCAAAGGTTTTACACGTAAAGAAGAAAATGGTCTTACTTATCTCGTTGCACCTGATGGCACAAGATTCAGAATACCTTTCCGTACTGTTGAAGCTCCTGCTTTCTCGGTAGATGCAAATGCTAAACTCGGTCCTCAGGCTGAAGAAGCATTGCTCATATCTACGTTCCTCAATGTTCGGCAAGCTATCGACGAAGGACCTATTGATAATGAGAACAGAAAAAATACTTACCATTCGAGATTGACAAGAAGTTCTGCTACACAAGTTGTCTGGAATTTGCTCAGAGATGGCATGGATATTATCACCAGAAGTACTGTGAATATTGACGAGATTGTACGTAATCCTCAGCAATATTTGCGTGAAGATTTGGTAGCTCGTACGGCAAATATGACAGAAGGTGAGGTGTACTCGTTCCTCAGAACTTATATTGAGCAAAGCAATCCGGGCATCTCTCTTGATAGAAATGCAGCTACGCATCAGTATGTCATTGTTAATGATAACTCTTTCGATGATTTGCTGAGAAAAGACATTCTTAAAAAGAACAATGACACGGAAACAGACTTACAAGAGAAGTATAAAGGAAAAGAAACAAGACTTGATGAGATTTACTCTAAAGAAGAACTTGACAAATTAGGCGTTCCGGGTGACATCGTTGTTCTTGTTGAACCCGGGCTTAAGAATCAATTTGTCGTAACAAGTAAATATCCTGACGGTGCGATAACTATTGGCTATGTGCAGGGGCGTGATAATGCCAATTTCTTGGACAGAGTAAACCATGAGTTTAGGCATTTGATGCAAGAGTACAATAGATTTGAGGGTGGCTTTACTGTTGACTTTGAGATGACAGATGCCATGTTCAAAGATATTAAAAAGCATGCGCCTTCTTTGTTTACAGAGTTCCGTAAAGTATATCCTAATTCTGGGCTCACTGATGTGGATATAGCTAAAAGATTCGTATATTATCTTGTAGGAGGCGAGCAACAAGCTTTTGGCATAAATCCTGCGATTATACAAGCAAAACCTGCCTACGTAACAATCGAAGGAGGTAAAGCAAAAATATTCATGCCTTGGTATGATGCTAAAACAGGTGAAGGCATGTATGACACAGAGTTTATCTCTAATAAGTATGAAGATGAGGCAGAGGCATGGTTAAATGCTAATGACCCTGAACGTATAAAAGCCGCCGAAGAAAAGACTACAAAAGCCAAAGAAAAGGCAAAGAAACCTGAAAAAGCCACATTTGGTAAAGAGAAGAAAGGCATTGAGCAACTCCCTGCCGTGACGAAAACTCGTAAAGGTAAAAAGATTACAGAGGGAAAGTATCAGTACAAAAATGACAGAAAGTTTACCAAGGCGAAGGCTGAGGGTACAAATCTTGAGTATTTCTACAAGAAGAATGGCTCTAATGAAATGGACCCAGACCTGCAAAACTTTGTTATTAAAAGTACTGGGCATGAGAAAGAGTTACCGTCTGAGCTTGTGTATTCTATCAAACGAGGCAAACTGACGCGGCAGAAATTCTTTGAATGGTTTAGAAATGTTGATGCTAAGAGTGTAAATGACTTTACCTTTGACTTGATAAATGAGTCTTTCTTCAACAATAAAGCCATTGAGAATATGTCTCAACTTGAGAAATTAACTACTGTTGACCCTGCCATCTTCTATGCATCTGCTCTTGTCCTTCGTAGAGAGGGTCTTAGCCTTGCCTCTCTTGTACAAGAAAATGATATAAATGCCTTCCTCAAATTTATAAACAGTCTTGAAGGCACTAAATGGAAACGCAAAATTGAGAATCAAGCTAAGAAGTTTAACTGGTATTATGTAGAAGATAAGAACACCGGCAAATTAAAACGTAAAGAGATAGAATTTGCCAATGAGACAGCACAATGGGCAAGAGTTCTCATGATGCAGTACTATGATGGCACATTAGCCGGCGCATTCTATGCGGCAAGAGCTATCCGCAGAGTCATTAGAGACTATCAGAACAGAGATAGAAACATTGTCGGTAGTCTTGACAAAGAAATAAAGGAAGGTGAGGACAAAACATTTGCCGAGACATTCTCTACAGAAGAAGGCTATACAGGTGAGTATGCTGAGGCTGCAAGAGATATAATTGGCATGTATGAGGAAGAAGTCGCAGAGATTAACCGCGACGCTGTAATCTATGCTCTCAGTACAAGACAAGAGAAATTCTATCAGCAGCAGGCAGAGCAGAAGGCAAAGGGTAGAACTTTTAAGTCTGATGTAGAAAGGAGAGCACTCATTAGGCAGTCTGTTGATAGAGCCGTTGACGAGTATCGCAATAAACTTGAAGGAATGACAGACCAAGAGCTTGCATTGAGATATAACTATATCAGAGATGCACAGAATACTGACGTGAGTCCGACAGTAGAGATAGACGGTAGAGAAGTTCCTCGTAAGAAATATGTACAGGTACGTGCGAATATTATTCGTTATGCGAATCAATTATTGAAACGTGTGAATGAAGGTCAACTTGTTTGGTCTCTTCTGCCTGAAGATGTACGCAACATGTTTGAAACTGTCACCACAACTGATGAGAATGGCAAGAAGTATCAAACACGCAAATTGAAAGAGGACACCTATCTTGTAGGTCGCGGCGGACAGAATATAAAAGATACAACCTTTGCACAAAGAAATGAAGAACGTTTGAAGGCTATAGCGAGAGATGCAAGAGCAGGCGTGTATCAAAACAAAGATACGGCAAAACGTGTTAAACAATTAGAGACAGAACGGGAGCGTCGTATCGCAAAAGATGTAGAGGCACTTAACAAATCGAAAGGCAAAATAAAAGCACCAGAGAACGTGAAAATGACAGAGTTCAAAGTGGACAAGAAGAAAAAGAAAACTTCTGATACGCCTAATGTGTTTAATATCGTCTCTGCTGTAGAAATGCCAGATATAGTCCGCAAGATATTTGATACTTCTTTTGCTGATATGGCAGATACAAAGGTACAATTTGCGTCTGTTGATGAGGACGGTAATCTCTATACAAAAGATTCTAAAGAGTTTAAGAGTAGATTGCAGCATGAGGTAGCTAATTGGAATACTTTTTATGAGGCAAATAGAGAGACACTTATGAACATGACTCGGCAAGAGATGCTCGATATGGTAGAGTTCATTCAGTCTGGTGTCGCTACTCTTAATGGCCCTGTCAACAAATTGTACGCTTTCCAACTCTTCTTGCTGGGTTATGTAATTGATGCCGGTAGACGCAATACAAACGGCTGGAATATGTCAGATGCTGAGCTGGCTATTGTACAACAAACGTATGAGAGATTAGCGAGTGCATATGGCTCCGGATTACAAGCCGTCTCACAGATGCTCAACGTGATAAATCCTCTCAAGCAAATTCAACAGAGAATGCTTGATGAGTATAATATTACAGAACTTGAGGCAGAACCATTGTATGATGCTATTGAGGCTCTGCAGAATGCTAAAACTTATGAAGAACGCAAGCAGAGAGCGGTAGTAGTTGCCGAGGAAATGAAGCGAGTAGAAAATCTCTTTGTAGAAAAAAGCTTAGAACCAAAAGGCTTTGGCAAGAGATGGTACAAGAAACTTACTTCGGCAAGATATACGTTCATGCTGTCATCTCCAATGACATGGGTGAGGAACCAAGTCTCTAACGTTGTGAACCTTGTCCTTAATAGAGCTGCTGATGCCATTGGCAATATTGGTATGCCGAAAGATTCTTATAAGAGAGCTGACCAATGGAACCTTGCAAAAGTAAAAACTTCTGACGAGGTAAAGGCATTCATAGACAGAGAGATTAAAAACAACCCGGCATTCAAAGATTTGTTTGAGGGCGTTAACAAGTATGACTATCGTGGCAAGGAGAAAACGAGAGAGCAAACACTCTTTATAAGCCTCATTACTCAAGCACTTGAGAGAAAATATGCCGCAGAACACAGATTTGATAGCAAGACAGCTAATATGATTTCTAACTTTGTTAATAGAATGATTAGCGATAAAGCCTTCATCAAACTCGCTGCTACACGTTATCTCGGCAAGATGCTGACAATAGAGGTAGAAAAAGGCAATATGTCTCTTGACCAAGGACTTTCTCACGATGTACTGAATCTTTTTGCAGAGTCTATTCTTGCTGCTAATACAGATTATATGCGGAAACGTTCTGCTCTTGCAGATATGATTGACGGTCTGTATGACAAGCACAGAACATTGTATGAAGTATTGCATTGGTTCCAACCATTCATTAACTCTTCATTCAACTGGTTCCAAGAAATGCTTAAATATACACCTGCAGGTCTTATTCGTTCTATCTACAATATGACAAAGATAGAACAGACAGCTCAAAAGCTTGCCGAGAGACGTCGTAAAGGTGAAAATGTCATTGACAGCAGAATGGCTGAGTTTTATGCTCGGCGTGACTTGGGCAAGGGCGTCATAGGAATGTTGATGCTTGGACTTGGTGCGATTCTTGCCGCGACAGGAGTACTGAAAATTGAGGACGATGACGATAAGTTCTATATGACTGTTGGCGATGTGAAAGTAGATATTAGTAACATCTTTGCCTCTTCGTCTATCCTTGTCGGTGCTTCCCTCATGCAGATAGGCAAAAAGAGTGCCACAGATATTATGGACTTCATCTGGAACACTTATACAGAGGGCTTCTTGTTGAAAGACATTATCGACCGTCACAGATGGGACAGTTCTATGTATGAGGCTATGCTGACAGAGACTGAGTCTATTCTCCGTTCTTTTGTACCACAGTTTGTGCAATTGTTTGTGAGAGCACTCAACAATGAGAAGATAAAATACTCCTCAGGTATGAAAGGTATGTGGGAACGTTGGCTTAATTCTTGGATTCCTACCCAACCTCTTGGCGAGAGATATGTTGACCCTTACACAGGTGAAACGCAAATGAAATATGCCTTGCCATTCATAGGTGAACTTCTGAAAGGTGGTTTGATAGGTCCGAGAATCCTTTGGGAATATCAAAGTGATATGCAAGAATATGCAGAGAGCTTGGGTATGAAAAAAGGCGCCATAACTGCAAATATCACAGTAGATGGCGCCCAGAAAGAGCTTGATTGGTATGAAGTTAACAAGAAATATGGTGAACTCAACAAGATAGCTCTTGCGAATATCAAGAATCAATCGCACAATGTGAAAATGAAAGATGGCAGTTATCGTACGTTACCTTGGTCGAAACTCAGTGATGAGCAGAAAGCAAGCGTAATAAATAGGACAATGACACAAAACTCTACCATTGCAAAGATATGGTATTGGACTAAACAAGGACACAAATACTATGCAGAGAACTCTTTGTATCAACGTCTACGGGCGGCGGGAGTTACTTCTGGCGTTTATCTTGGCGATAAAGGTTTTGTAGAATAAACGTTCTGTTGATTTTTTCCAAATCGGCCTCACTTCCGAGGACCGTAAGATACTCTCCAGTCAGAGGACACCTGAGTACCAGGTGTTCTCTGTCTTTTTCTACTAAATACATTGCCTTCTTCATGCCATAACACTTGTCAATTAGAAAGTTTGCCGCCTCTCTCCATGTCCAAAAGTCATATGGTGTGGTCGTATCACCTATGACTAATATATTTCCTTCAATTATCGAGTATCCTCGTTTGTACATATCTATCACCTCTGTCCTTTTTAAGATATAATAGAGATTCCATTATTCTTGATGAGGATTTATTCGAGACTCTCTATAAATCCTCTCTATTATATCTTAAAATCCAAATAGCTCATATTCTGGGATTATCTATATTCTTCGGGGAGAATCTCCGCAGGAATGAACTTGCCATCTTTTACTTCGTACCATATATCAGATAATAAACGCAAAGTTTCTTGGATATACCACATATAATCTATATCTTTTGATACTTCGTTCATATCATATTTGTCGAGCGACTTATTTAAGAGTTCACAATGGGGAGGACAGCCGGGGGCTTTATATTTACGGACCTCACCTTTGTATCGTTTGAGCTTTTTAATCTCTCCGAGTGATGTGTTGAGTGATGCATAACAACGATTTGTTTTCTGCAACACTTCATCTTCTCTGCCGTCGGTAAACTCTCGTACTATTCCAGAGAACGAGCCTTTTGCATAAGTCATCACAAACTTAGATAATTTTTTCTCATTGTAAATATGCTCTACAATATCTTCACCTCTCATAAACAGACCTTTAATTGCCTCGCGGCATACATAACAGTTGAGAGGTCTTACTCTATTGTATCCGGGCTGAATCATATCTGTTACAAAGAAACCACCTTTTGACTTCTCACGTCCAGATTTCTTCAACATGATGTAATTGTTAACATCTTTCTGCCATATCTTTTGCTCTTCTTCAAACTCAAGGAGAATATGCGTTACTCTTGTAAACTCATCACCTATTGCATGCATAAGGTCAATTTTATCTCTCTTCACAAGACAAAGAACGCCATCAGTGTTAGTCTGCAATATTACAACATTTGCGGTGCCTAATTGATTGTAAATATTATTTGCAAGAGATGTCAATAATAATTGACCGATTCTGCATGTCTTTGTCGTATGATATGGGTCATATAGGTCAAGATATTTATTACCGCTTGCACCATAGGTTGTATTAAGAATGAGTTTATATGCTTGAGAAGTTTCTTTACAATTCTTGTAATGTTCGTATTCTTCTTTCTGTGCGAGATGTGTGTTCTTGCCCCATTTCTCTTCAAATGGTTCTATGACTTTTTTGAAATTAAGTCTTGCCTCGTACATTTCTTTGAACTTCTCAGGATGTTGAACTCCTCTTGACAAGAGACCCCAATTTATCATCATTGCCGGATAAAAAGATGCGGCATCAACGTTAATGAGTGCCCATTCTTCATCAGCACCTGCGATAATATTCTCACGAGGAACAGAATGTATACCGCCGTTTGCATATGATACTTTATTACCAAATAACTGTACGTCGAAGTTCTCCGGAGAGGCACAAACTTTCTTGACCACTTCAGCCGGCAGACTATAAGTTATATAGCTCTTGAGTCCGTCCGGAATGACAATATCTTGTCTGTCTTTATCTGGGAAACTCTTTCTTGTTGCTTGTAGTGCTCGCGCTGACAATTTTGCATTGGTGCACATATAACACACCTTTTCCTGAATATTAAAAACCTTGCCAACGAGCAATTTTGTCGCCACAAATGGCTTGAGCACAATACGATAAAATTGCATGCTAGACCAGACATCATGTTTACAATAAGAAATAATATCTGCTTTCTCTGCAGCCGTTAAATCTTTCTTACCAAATGGTACGTCACTTTCTCTAATATCGAGTTCCATGCATGCCTCTTTTTCTTTCAGAGAACCTGTGTTATCATCAAGCATATCCTGATAGGTAAAATTAGCATATCTTTTATGAGCAAATGAGATAAGCATTGGATACATCAGAGCATATTCACATTCATCACCGCCTATGATAATCTGTGATACGGCATATACTTGTGAGGGAGTAAGACTACAAGAGATAGCGTTAAGAATGATATTGTCGTAACCTTTATTGTTATAACCGATTGCCACGAAATCTTCTCTTGTCAATAAATTCAGCAGACGATTACGAGCGTCAAAGTCATCAGATGATATAACATAGAAGTTATCTTTTGCAGACTCATTCTTTGCTGTCTCATCATCTACATACTCTCCAATGACACAACACCACCATTGAGGAAATACCTCAAAGTCAAAAAACTGTTCTTTCATAACTCGTAACCCTCCCATCTGATTGCGTAATTTTTCATTGCATTTATTAACTTTTTTGGACAGACACCGAAAATGTCTAATCCGATAAAGCCTTTATGTTTATTTTCTTTCATACAAACATGCTTTATTAACCATTCTGTGTCAGAATTCATAGATACAAACATTGCAGATAATCTATGATATTGTGTGAACCCATGAGCTGTACCTACGAATTTCTTGCCATCAATCAACATGTCATTGCCTTTAATCTCTGTACTTATACCATAATGTTTGGCAAGGTATCTTTTCAGAAACTTCATTGCTCCATATTCCCACTTACTCCAACGGTCACGCGAGACAAGAAGAAATCCCAAATCGCCGGCATTATTGACAATAGTACCTCCGAAGAGGGGAAGAGGTATCTGCTGAATCTCTGCCGACTCTACGAAGGTAGTATTTGTTTCTTGTTTTTCTTTGTCTTTAACAGGCTCGATAGAATAAATCGCCGGATACTTAAAAGTTAAGTATCCGAACGTATCATGCTTATCTGTAATCGCGTATTCTTGCAAATCCTGTAATACTTTCTCTTGTGATGATTCTATTATAAACATCAGAATGGTACCTCTGTCATTTGTTCAAGAGTAGGTTCTACGGTTCTACCAAAGATTTGGGTCGTTGCTCTCTTGTTATCATCGAGATACATAGGCACCACTTTATACAAAGCACAAATATCTTCTTTGAACGTCAACATACTCGGCAACTTTTGATACCCATTTTTCTGAGCCCATTCGATATACGTAGAATATAAGTAGTTAATCTGCTTGCCATATACATCACGTAAGGTGATATTCTCTTCGTAACACCATTCATTCAAGCTACTCTGTCTGCATTTGAATTTGCGCAGAAGGTCTGCCTCACTCTGTGATATTCTAAACTGCCCTTCTCTCAATGCAATACCGAGCCAATAAACCGATTGATACAAGAAGTATTCCATATCAAGGGGAGTGAGTTTGAAGAGGAATAATGGGTCAGGCTTTTCAATCTTATTGTTCAACTCGATAATAACAATTCGACGATAAAGCCCGGAAGTTTTATCCATAATTCTCGGCAACTTGTTACAAGAGAACATACATGTGGCAAAAGGTGTAAATGTGATAGGCTCTTGGAAAATCTGCCGAACTGTTATCTCATTGCCAGAGATAAGAGACTTGAATCTACCTGTGTTTTCAAGAACTTTACCATCTACTGCGTCATCATCAATATTGATGAGTTTCGACAAGAGAGTCGCAAGATAATAGTCATTATCCATTTTATCTATCGCAACACGTGCTCTATTGTTTTCGCCTATGAGTTTAACAATGAGGTCTTGATACGTAGATTTACCTGTACCACCATCACCTTGAAAGATGAAGAACTTAGAGAAGTAATTTCTCTTTAACAGACAATAGCCTGCAATTTGATACAAAAATTGCATTTTCTGTACATTCGGCGAGCCATCTTTGTTTGCCGATATATGGGCCATGAACTCTTGTATCTTTGGAGATGGCAGAGGGTCAGAGTTATAATTCCACGGTATTGAAATAGTATTTTTCTCTTCCGGGTCAGGTTCATATAATTCTCCTGTCACGAGGTCAAGAACACCATTTCCTACAGCAATCTTATTCCAAATTTGGTCGACAGTGTTTGCTTTAACATATGTTTTCATTGCCAAAAATTCCATTATTTCTTTACGATGAGAACTCGACAGATTCTCACTGATGTCATAGTGAATCATCCGTTCTACGTCAATCGTATCTAATGACTTGTAATGCGTCTTATCGAATCTATAAAACTGTTTCTTACCAATACACATTAAGTCATATTCTCTTGCCATTTTAGAGGCGATGACATTGCAGATATTTTCCTTTTCAAGGACATTAAGTTTTACCTTCTCACCACTCTGCCGATACTTCTCATCTGTCTTACGTTCTTTTGTAACAGAACCTTTCATCTCGCTTTCAGGCATAGGCTCAGCAAAGATGTATTCATTGATAAGTCTTAGAGATTCTGTTATTTCTTCTGTCAACAATTTATTTGTTCTCAATAAGGCAGAACGCCATTTGAACAATGCTTCATTTCTGCCATCGCCTTCGCCCATGCCAATGAAAGACTCAATCTGTCCTTTAGCGAGCATCATAGGCTTTAAGAAATAAGGAATCTCATCAAGCTCATCCGGAATTTCTCCCCATACACGATGAGGGTCATTCGTAGGCAAGATGACATAACCTTTTCTATTTGCTCTATGGTCGACAGTTATTCCGAGAGAACATTTTGTAACAGCATCACTTGTACAAGAGAGTTTCGTATCTTTGAACAAGAAGTGAACGCCACGAGAGGTTCTGTTATAACCATACTTGATGTTCAATGCTGTGAGAATTTGCTCTACTTTCGCAGAACTCTCCGGATGGTCCTCATTGTCTACATCTACAATGACATATCCTTCTGGTACAATCCAGCCGATTCTATAATCTTCTTCTGCGCATTTTTCTGCCTGCTCAAATGACAAGGGATTTGTTCTCCATGGCGTGAGCGGCGCTTTATTCTCATGCTTAGAATCATATTCTTTGCCTTCCCAGAACTTATGGTCGTATTTCCTAATCTGTACATACAAGCAATTCGGAAATCTCTCATTAAGCCGCTCGAGCATTTTGTCCATATTACACCGCCTTTTTGATACTCATATACAAATCGTGAATCTTGTATTTTCCTTGTACAGCATTCCATATCTGTTTCTCAACAGTACCTTCGTGCTGCATTACAATGACATTTGTCGCAATATTCTGTCCGAGACGCCAACATCTATGAATCATCTGCTTAAACTTGATAAATGAATAATCCATTGTGTAGAAGATGATTAGATGACAATGAGATTGCAAGTTAAATGATTTACATTCTCCACATTGCAGAAGTAATATCTCATGCCGACCAAGCTTAAATACATCAATATCATTTGTCGCTCTCTTACCATAATGAGCAAGAAGTTCCTCATAATCTGCAATATGTTTATATACAATAACTGTCTTTTGTCCTTTTAAGAGAGCATCAAGATATTGTATCTTGCCATTTGCATGATACCTATGCACAGATTTATCAGGCAAATAGATGTATCCATTACAGACCTGCTGAGCTTTATTTATTGCAACAATCTTTTGTGTCGTCGTTGCAAACTCTCCAACAGAAATAATACCTTGAATAGCATTGTCATAATCTTCTGTCTTTTTGTAAGGCACCTTCAATACTTCAATGTTAAGGTCTGGCATATCATCTTCTTCATCATAATTTACAAACAAGCAATATTCATCAAGCAAATCATTCCACCATGAACGATACTTTTCTTTAAGACCTGTTGGCTTTTGAAATCTGCCATATGCTGAATAACCTGTCTCAAAATCACAGAAAGTTCTCGTCCATGCCGTATAAGAGAATTTACCTTGACCACCAATCCACATCGCCTGCAATTGACACCAAATATCAATGTCACTATTGCCTCGTGGTGTTCCGGTTAATCCCCATACATAATCAATATTCTTTGCAAGTTTATAGATTAACTTATGAATCTTTGAACTATTCGCTTTAAGGATATGACATTCATCTACAACAAGAATATCCCATCTCTTTGCCAATAGGATTTGAGAAGTATCACCTATTGCTGTTCTGTCTGTGACAAGAAAAGTATTCTTCGGCAAGATATGCTGAGGAACTATATCTACATTCCACATTCTACGGATAGCATCTGCCGATGAGATAATTAGCACGTTTGCCTTGCCATCTTTTTGCTTATCAATTTCTCTCATTGCATCAATGCAAGGATACGTCTTTCCTTTTCCGGGCTCAAAAAATAGACAAGCATGTTTCTTTGTCAAGAGAAGGTCTCTGCCGAGTTCTTGATATTGCCGACGATGATTTACATAATCTATATATTGCATTAAATCTTACCTCTCATTGTCAACATCAAAGCCTCTATGGTATCGACATCATCAGTCGCATACCATAGACCTCCTGCCTTTTTAATCTCTTTACCTACAATAATCTGTGCGGAAGAGACTTCACTCATATGACCTGGTCGTTTCAATTCTATGCCTACGAATATACCGATTGTCTTGTTAGAGAACCAATCTTCTTGCATCATTTTCTCTAATGTGGTAACATCAACAGGAACACAGGCTACAAGGTCAGGAATTCCTGCTCTCCCATACATATCACCATGTGTCTTAAATACAAACGCGTCGTTGTCTTTAATTATCTTTTGACAACGACGCTGAATCGAACTCTCAAGCTCATTCTTCATCTTCTTCAAACCTCTTGCCTGTATTATTAGAAGTAAGGTGAAGAATTATAGCTCCACAATCTGGACAATAAACATGTCCGTTTTGGACATCAGCCATTGTATACTCAAAATAACAATTACAATTATCACAAGTTGTCCTGTAACTGTCATATCCATGCTCAATAATTTTAATCATCTTTCACCTCTCAAAGTATACAAGAAATCAATAAATTTGTTTAAGAGTTTCTCATCTGCATTTGCAGAGAGCCACTTAATCATGAAATTTAATGCAAATAAGACATTGCTATTCTGAATGTCATGACCTGTAATACAATTACTACAAAGATGAGAGCCATGACTATCGGCAACTCCTGTACCGTCTAACTTCTTGCCACAAATAGGACATACCTTGCCATCATCTCTTAATACTTTGTAAGCCCAATTTTCTTTTGGCTGAGAATTAGGTCCAAAGAATCCTGTTATTAGTTGACCATCTTTCTCATCTTTAAGAGCTGCAATGGTTCTCTTAGCGCATTCAACAGAACCTACTCCCTGCAAGATATAACCTTTATATACATCAATGAAATGCTGTGTATCTAATTTAGCATCAGGCCAATATCTGCCGAAGTTATCCCATTCACCTGCTCCATTTATATAACTGTATTCAGGCCATGCGCTCATTTGTTCATCTCCTCATCAAGTATATCTTCAAACATTTTAATTTGACAACCTAATGTTGCTTTATTAAATTTATTGCAAAAATCTTTGTCAAAATTTAACTTTTCAAAGAACTTCATATAAGCCTTCTTAAAATATCTTTTGTTTAACTCTTTGTTGCATAACCATGTTATGTATCGTTCATTACAATGTTCACAGTCAACAGGATTATAACAAATATTACCTACATTTTCTGTCAATGGACATATTTTGTAACCATTCTCTTCACAAAACGCTTCTACTAATTCATCGTGTGTCATTTCAAACCTCCCAACTTTTCAATAGCGGAAATCAAGCGCAAGTCGTCAATATTTGGATTGCTCCAATTCGTGTTATAACAAGCATAATGACGCGCCATAAGTACACCATGTTTTTCTATTTCTGATTTAGCAGCCTCTTTAATCCAGTTTGGAATACGTCCTCTCATAATGCCCTCCTATTGTTTTAATGGTGAAGGTACCAAGAATCGAACTTGGGTCATCGTGTGTTCGGTTAGCTACTCCTACTTACGATTGTGCATGAGCTCTGTCCAATTGAGCTATACCCTCATATTTAATGGCTGGGGTTACAGGATTTGAACCTGTGAATGTGGGAGTCAAAGTCCCATGCCTTACCACTTGGCTAAACCCCATTAGTTCTCTACAACCTGCTTTCTTATCACGGCAAACTGATAAACCTTTCGGGGATTTTGATTGTTCGCTAAAGAGTTCAGTTGTAGAGATTGGAGCTGATAGTCGGACTTGAACCGACAACCTACTGATTACAAGTCAGTTGCTCTGCCTATTGAGCTATACCAGCAAATGGTGGACCTATTTGGACTCGAACCAAAAACCGTCCGGTTATGAGCCGGATGCACTCACCATTGTGCTATAGGTCCAGATGGTCGAGGTGACAGGACTCGAACCTGCAGCATCTTGCTCCCAAAGCAAGCGCGCTACCATTGCGCTACACCTCGATAAAAGAGCAGGGTCAGTCTGCTCTTATTAAATATATTAGTCCTTGAAGTCTTGGTCCGCAGTGGTCATCGTTCCGAGAGGCTCACCATCTTCAAGTTTTTGCAAGTTGCCAAGTCCTGCCGAGATTCCCTTATTGCCATTTGTGTTATAAGCAAAGAAGTTAATGCTCGCACGACCATAACAACCAGAATACAATTCTGTGGGGTCCATAATAGGATTACGGTCAGCATCAACGACCTGCGGAGCATTCTTGCTCGATACATTGATGACATAATGACCGGCAGCGTAAGGCCAAATATCCTTCAAAACTTCTCCATCTTGATTCGTGTCTTTGTCTGCATCTTTGAGGGTAGTCTTGAGGACAGCGGGCATCTTGCCACCGAACTTGGTGGAGAGTCCTTTCTGTGCCGCAGCGTCAATCGCCTTCTTCATGCGCTCAATAGTTCCTACATCGCTCTTCGGAATGAGCAACATAACCGAGTACTTCGGCTCCATGCCTTCCGCGAAAGACTTGGGCTCGAACGCATTTACAAACGAGAACCGGCATTTTCCTGTGACAACCTTTGTGCTAACTGTTTCCATGATAATCTCCTTTGACATGTTAATATTCTTCGACAGGGAATGCAGCAAACTCATTCTGAGCTGCTACAAGAGATGATACCTCCGGTCGCCTGTCACTTTCCGGAGCCAATGTCAGCTTACCTTGCGGCTTTACAATGTAGTCAGCACAAAGTTCCTGCAATTTCTTCTTACCAACGAGAGTTTCAAGTTTCGAGAGACCTAACATCTCTGCAGGTTTCGTAAGCTCTTCCTCTTTATAGCCTGCTGAGATGAGAGTTTCTTTCACTTTGTTCTCATCAATAATTACTCTGTTGCTCCTGCCTTCTACCAACTTAAAGCCCGGTATTTTTACGCCACGCATCAACTGACCTAATGCGTACGACTGGACATCTTTGAACCAATCTATAAATAACGGTGCAACTTCTAAGATGTTCGCAATCTGTTGCTCATCTAAAGCTGTCACCGAGAATTGTTTTTCTTCTACAATCTCAAATTCTTTCTGTGCAACGGCGAGTTGCTGGTCTGCGCGTACTTTGCATTTACCTCTGAGTTTGCAGAATCTGCAGGCATCTTCTGATGCATGAAATACGCCTTTTCCTTCTATTGCCTCATCAGCTCTTGGCTTGACAAAATTAAATGACCAATCAAGAAGTTCTTTCTTTGTCAAGACCTCTGAATCACAAGAGGCCAAACGGGGCTGGTTAATAGACATTTTGATTGTCTTGGTATTAGGGAATAAATTTAAGGCGCCCATACCATATAGACGAAGTTGCGGATTATTTATTGCCGATACAGGCACGCCTTTGCCAAACTTCAAGTCAATAATGTGAATCTGCTCTTCATCTACAATCACAACGTCACTCGTACCAAATCCTTGTGGTACCACATTAGAGAAGTTTACTCTCAACTCAAAATAGATATGAAAGTTCTTAAGACCATCTGTCTGTGAACACACATAATCTACAAATGAATCTACGAACTCCTCAAACTCCGGATTATAATACTTAGCATACTCTGATGCCGTCTTAAACTCATCATATGCTTTCTGATAGTCATAATATGAGATATGCCCGTACGTATATGAGAGCTTTAATTCTGCCAACGCGTGTGCCGCCGTCCCTTCTTCTGCATAGACAGAACACTCATTTGCACCTTCTTCTTGCTCAAGTCTTGCCGATGGCGTACAATACAGCCATCTATGAGCAGCAGATGCTGACAATATTGCATGATTTCTTTCTGTTGTCATAGCATATCTCCCAAACTTAAATGTTTTCTTACGACAAGAGCATGGCGTAGCCGTCGGAGGGCTTTATTCTCAACTTGTCTAATTCTTTCTCTCGTTACACCGAATTTCTCTCCGACCTCTTCAAGCGTCATAGTCTTGCCGGTAAGAAGTCCATATCTCATAGTTATTACTATCTGTTCTCTTGGGTCAAGATACTCTTTAATCACATTGTTCAGCAGCTCATTGCGAATATTTATAGAAGCGAGCTCCTCAGGTCCGGGCTGAGTATCTGGCAGCATATCTCCGAGCTCTGTATCTTGGTCCGTATCACCTGTACCTATTGGAGTTGATATAGACACAGGTTCTTGAGCTATCATTTGCAGAAACTCAACATCTTTTGCCGTCCATACTTTTTTCAATAAGCTCACCTCCTCGCAAATTAACAGTTATGAATATGCCTTGGACAATCTTGAATCACGCCTTTTGCCTCTTCTCGTTCTTTCTCCAACTCAATACAAGTAATAATCGCATAATTTGCGAGGTCATGCAAAGTATCCATAATAGACTCATCATTGACAAGGGGTTCTCTTTTATGAACAAGTAAATTATCGAGCCGGTTAATTTTATCGCGGAGCCTCGTCATCATAGACACAGGTCCATATAAGTTCCATGTGTCAGTTGTAGATGGGCCATAGTCTGCCCGCTTTCTCTTGAAAGTGTCACACATTTCATTGATGATTTTTTCAAACAACTCAACTTCTTCATCGTATGTCATAACTCAAACTTCCTCCCACATGACATTTTACCTTCTTGACATCCTTCTTTCGTGCAGCATTTAGGCAACATACCTGCTACCCACTCAGGCCCGCAGTAATGATATATCTCATTGTAGATTAAACGCATCACTTCCTGTGTCTCTTTAGAGTTTCTATTGCAAAGACGCGTTTGCATCACATACTGCCAATCTGCAAGGTTTCCGTCTATGACAAGAGATTTCTTTAGGCCCTGCGGAAGGACGTAGGACGCAAGGTCTTTATCTATGCCTTTCTCAAGGAGTTCTCGATAGGCAGACTCTACTTTATCGAATGCCGACCTCATTTCTTGCAGACCGAAGTCATCAAAGTTATCTTTTCTCTTGTCAAACGCAGAGTATTGCGTAGATGTAGAAACGAATGTCAGTCGTGTTGCATGAGTTCTCAACTGTGACACACATTTGGTAGAGAGACCAACAATCGCTACAGTCAGATGACACATTCTTCTCAAGGTGGTATGCGGAATAGTCATCATTCTTTCCGACGGTACTTTATGGATATTCTCATAATACAAATGCAACAGGTCGTTCATGTTTGAAATCTCATGACCTCTCTGTGTCAATTTTGCAAGGAATACCGGCATACCATTGAAAGAATGGTTTAAGATTCTTACCTCAATACTTTTATCGCTCATTTCTTACTTCCTTATTCACAGGTGCATACTGCGGGTCTGTAAAATATTTCTTTACAAGTTTATCAAACTCAAGTTTGTTCTTGATATAACCATCTTGCATCAAAAGTCTGATTGTTACCATCACGTCGAATGCAATCTCGGCAACCGTCATGCCCGGATACAAATAGAGTTGATATCCTTCCTCATTTGATAAGACGCCATACTGCAAGAGACGTCCGTTGATGCTTATTTTCTCTTTATCATTGCTCATTTTGTTGCTCTCCTCAAAAATTCCTACATTATATTATATGCAGATTTTCCGGAATTATGAATCTTTTTAGAATCTCTCCCAGAATACGAGCTATTTGGATTTTAAGATATAATAGGGAGGAATTAGATAGAGTCTCGATAAAGAATCCGCCCTCTAATTCCTCCCTTCTATTATATCTTAAAAAGGATAAAGGTTATTTGATTTCTTCTGCAAGAAGTCTGCAAAATTCCTTAAAATCTTTCTCATTGCGCCACGGCTGAGAACAAGTATTTGTTCTGCCAAGATGTTTGTACCAATTCACCATCATACCAGAAGGCATATGGACAATATAGTATTCATCACTATCTTGCCACCAGTGAAAAGAATCAGTTGTTCCGGAATCGCACCACATGTTATCAAACATATCTGTATCGATATAGTTCATAAATATCAACGTGAAACGCTCACGCTCAAGCCAGTATTGCGACATATCTTCAAGCCTAACAGGTTGAGATTGCTCGAGTGCATCAATCTTTGTATTAGTATCATCAATCTGTTCTTGACAATACTTAATAATTTGCTCGAGATGAACGGTTAGATTCTCTATAAACTCATCATTACCATTCGCTGCCATCTTTCTTATCACTCCTTATTTTAATAAATCGCGGGAATCTCAATGAGTATTGTTTTGTGCCCAAGGTGGATGCCGACTGACATTTCTCATGATACCCAATCTCTACAACTTTACCGATGACTAAATCTGGGTTAGACCAGAACTCTTCTCTATCGGCGTCAGATAAGCCGGTTCCTACCTCACAAGAGATAACATCTCCGGATGCTGTGATTAGTTTACAAATAAGACCTCCACATTGATTCTCATATTTGCCTTTACCTTCAAAGATGTCTACAACAAGCATATCCATTGTCTGGACATTTTTGCATTTAAGCAAAGAAGAAGAGCGTTTCTGCTCATATGGCGCGTCAGAAATATTCAGCATAATTCCTTCTGCTCCCATCTGTGTCATCTTGCCGAGAATAGACGAAACTTCTTCTTTGCTCTTAGTCTCCGCCAAGACAGGCAAAATCCTAATCTTGTCATTATTCGGCATAAACTGCGATAATATCTTACGTCGTTGCTCGTAAGATTTGGAGCTATCAACAATATCAAAAATATTATAGACAAGAGAAGATTTATCGGAAGTACCGGAAGAAATAGCTCCTGTCGTTTTGTTGAACAAGAGAGAGGAATCTGGTTGCAATGAGATATCAGAGATGTTACTCATCAGATAATACGTTCTTTTGTAAGATAATGCTGTCTGTTCTTGCGATAAGATTTCACCGTCAAAAACAATGTCTTTCGGGAAATTCGACATATTGAACCAGACCTTGAGTGGTTTGCCGGTTCTTGAGGTAAACCTCCACGTACCAAGATTGTAGTCATAAGATGCTATACACCTATTACCGTCAAGTTTCTCTGTGATAAAGAAGCTCTGCAGAGCGGAGAGTCTATGCTTAAAAGGCTCAAACTTCTTTGCAAGCATCGGTGTATAAATTTTCGTTGACAGGAGAGATTTGCCGATACCTAAGCGAAGGGTTCTGTTCACAATCGGCGCAATGAACTCTCCTAACTCTCTACCTATGAATCTTTCTGCTTTTGTGATTGTATCATTTGTAGTATCAGGCAGATGAGTAAGATACTCTATGACAGAAGAGATAGACTGATTAAGGTCACCGGCATATGGGTTAGAAGGAGGAGGAGTAAATGTAAAGCCGATAGGATGCTCTCCGGATAAGGTTTCTAAGATGAACTTCCAATCATCTTGTAAATCTGGAGAGTCTTTTAAGAACTGCTTGATAAGTTGCTCTTTCTCAATTCTGCTATTTGTGTTTTGCAAATTATAGAATAAATAGTCAAATGTTGTTATTCTTTCATAAATCGTCATTTTTGTTTCCTCTCAAAGAATTTACACTCTTCTGCAGACGTCACACCAATGAAGTCGAGTAATTTCTCATTCACTCCACCAAACACTTTACAAGAAGGACATTTAAGATGTTTGGAAGTGAAGAAATTACTACAATTCTCACAGCCACGGTAACTCGTCATCGTCGATGCTCTGTGCGATATGTTGCTCATTAGTTATTACCTCCTGTTCTACGATTTTATTCTTTTTCACCCAACAAATATAAGACCCACATTTTGTGCAATATGCGCCGATATGAGGTCCTTTCTGCATGAGGAAGAATTGCTTAGAAAGACAATTAGGACATGGTTTTACACCGAATTGTGGCGACTCATAAGTCTTTTGTATTGTGTCCATAGACAGGGTCCTCCGGATTAGGTTCATACTCGTCACAACCTGTGACTGGAATACGTATATCATTCTCCGTACAGTCTGCACACACTATTTCTTTACATCTTCTCAGCAAGATACAATGCGCACACAGACACTCACAATTATTCATATAATGCCCTCCTTAATATCGAATCGGGAGACTCGTTTGTGCAAATTTTTGACCCATTGTTCATCTCAACATACGTCACCCCTTGCGCTCTATAGACAAGGGAAATGTTATCTACGAACACAATAAATACTTTGTCATTTCTAGCTTTAATCTCAATATAAATACTTTTATCACTCATCCTATCACCTCGTTAATTGTTACAATTAAATCTTGCAGAAGTGGCTGCACATTATCTGGCGCTATATGAGATGCAGTACGAATGAAATTCTTCGCTTTACGTAGATAATCTATATAAGATTTCTGCGTGTGTTTGTAGGCAGATGAATACGGCACCGGGTCTGCAAGAATATCTTGCGTGTAGGCATACTCAAACAAGCGAGACAAGGAAATCTTCGGAGAAGTAGGAGGGAATGCCTGCTTTAATTCTATATAGTACTGATTCGTTATGACCAGATTCCTCTGTACCATCTGGTCAAATGAGATAGGCGGCAGTGACGTAACGTCATATTGTTCCAGCAATAAGTCCGCCAATCGTGACAGGTCATAGTCATGAAAATAATCTATGACCTCATATGATAACTTACATGCTACTTTAATCTCCGGTTCCATTACTCTTACTCCTTCTCAAATTCTGATACCATGGCAACCATCTGCCATACGTTGCTCTTGCCACCGACACCGAAGAAAAGTGATGCTTCATCGCAACTTCTTCTCGTGTCATAGATGACTGCCAATCTTCCATAAATCTAATCTTGTCAAGAGTCGTTCTACGGAGATACGGCTTCTTATCTTGTGGATGGATGAGTTTCTCCGTAAAAGACAAGTCTTTTGTGAGTGAGAGGCACTCTTCTTTGATTTTCTGTGCTATCTGGGTAAACTGCTGTTGCATATCGACAAGAGGAGTTGAGGATGGGGTGGTCTGGTGGAGAGAATATGCTTTACAGATTGCCTCATCTATGTTAGAGAGGTCCATGTCTGTAACTCTGCCGATATAATTATGAGAGAGGAGGAGCTCTCTCGGGATTGTTTGAATCTGATTGCACAGCGCTTGCATCGGCAGCCCTTTGATATTGTACGATAAAGTGACGTTAATAGAGAGGGACTTAAACTTCGTCGTACAAGGGATAACCGAAATCACGGGGCTGGAGATGCAACCGGAGTTAGATGAGATAACGATATACGGTCTGTTCCCTTGCTGAATAGAGGTAGAGGATGTAGAGGCTTGAGTGAGAGATAGCCAAAAGATGTCACCTTTGTGGATGTAGACGGTATTTGTCATAGCGTAGACCTCTTACTTTTGGATTTTGTGAGAAGCACCTCTCTGCGAATAGACGTGTGGATGTCATCAATAATGCCGTCGAATTTAGAGTCGGCGAAATACTGCAGCAGCACACGGATTGTCGCCGAGAAGGCACCTTTTTCTTCTTGCAGACCTAACTGCCTCAGTTTCCGGAGAAGGTCACACTTTGTGAGTGGGTCAATATAGAAATTTGTCAACTCCATCTCAGTGACACATCTCAGTTGTAACTTTTGCTCTTCTGTCATTATGTTCTTTCTCCTTTTATATTATTTACTTTGTTTAGATTTGCCTTTTGTTGACCTCAGGGCAAGACCCGGACTGAATCGCTCCCTATATTTAGCCAGAAGTTTTGCTGTAGATGGGTCAATAGATTTTGTCTTTAATTGTATGAGGATGCGGTCAAAGGAAAGAGTAGACATATTATGTAACATAGCTGCCTTTACTCGCTCGAACATATCTTCTAATGCATCATGCACAGAGTAATGATACATATCATATGCTTGCTCTGACGATATGGGGTCTGCGAGGAGGTCGTAGAGGGAAACCTCTTCACCATTATCTGTTTCTGCTATTGGCGCATCGAATGAGGTGAGTTGGTCTCCTTGAGGCATTTTCTTCATGGTTCTTATCTCTAAATTCAAGGCGTTTAAGTATGAGCGATAGACAAGATTCTGGTGTAAGTAATAATTCTTATTGTGAAGGCGGACAAGGGTTAAATACAAGATTGATAAGAGGTCATCTTTTTCCGGAATATAAGCGCAATATCTTGGGTACACTCGCTCTACCATCTTTGAGAGTAAGGGCTTATAGACTAAGAGATATGCCTCTAAGGGAGGGTTCATATATTGTGTTTTGCATTTACTGTTAGATGGGGAGAGAATAGAGGCTATATCATTTGGTGTGTAGGTGTTGACCTGATGAGTGTGGAGGGGAAGGTCATCTACTATGTTTATCTGCAAGAGAGAGTTTTGACAGAACGCCGAGAACGCAAACGGTGTTTGTGGTGAGATGCTCTCTTCATCACAGATTTCTTCTATTAAGTCTGAAACTGTTTCTTCTGGTTTTATGACGAGCGTTAAATTTCTCATGCTATACTCCTTAATATGTATAAAGCCCCGATTATCGGGGCTTGTGGGGTGGTGTGTGTTACGCCTGCTGCGCTCTGAGGGCTTCCAGCTTGGCCTGCAGCTTCGCGAGCTTACCTTCTGCCATCTTAATTTTCTGCTCTTCTGTCATGGGACCTCTCGGGGCACGAGATGCTTTCGGAGCATTTGCCTTGGCTTCTGCCGCTCTTTCGATAATCTGCTTGTACAGCTCTTGGTCCTCAGGGAGGATATAGTCAATAATCGTCATTTCATTTACTCCTTTATTTAATAAGATATATTGCTGCTGTCTTATACTCTATCTATAAGACAGTATGTTTATAGATTAGTTAAGAGCTGCGAGCTTCTTCTGCAACTTCTCAATCTGCGCCATGAGCTTTTCTTCCTCAGTCATGACGGGCTTCTGGGCATTACGATTCTCGATTGCACGTGCAATGATACTATCGTACGCTTCCTTATCTTCTGCCGTCATGAAAGGAATGAGATGGCGGTCAGGCTGGCTCGTTCCGATTTTGCGAGGACCTGTGGTCTTGTCTTCGACAATATATTCGTCATTCTCGGCCTTAGCGAAGAACTCATTATGTGCAATATACTTACGATTTGCGGAGTTAGGGCCAAGGACGATGTGCCATTTGTCCTTGCTCTTCTCGAACCAATTCTTGACAGGAATGGATTCGTTGGTAGCGAGGTCAAGAGCCTCAAACTCGGGGACTCCGGACTCAGTTTCTTTGTTGATACAGGTGATTTTGACAGACATGATACTCTCCTTTTAAATTTGGTTATTTGCCTAAGAGAGAATCGATAGAGGATTCTCTCGAATTGCTACATATATATTATATGCACTTATTTTAGAATTATGAACCTTTAATTGAAGAACCTATAATTGTGTAATATCTTTCAGCGTATTGACAATGAGATATGTCAAAGGCGGGAGCAGAGGGAAGGGACGAGGAGGAACTGTCGTGGGATGCGTTTCGATAATAAATTGATTGATAGTTTGGACAATATAATTATAATTATCCACTGCTCTACAGGTGGCATCATTCTCGGATTTGTTACTGATTGCACTTGACAATAAGATTGCTTTTGATTGCATTGCCGGATGAGCAGGGGCTTCTACAAAGATAGACGTTTGCCATTGCTCATTCGGTATGAGGGGTCTCTTCTTTATAAAGATATGCGTGCGCGGGTCAATATATTTCTGCTCATTAAACGTTAAGTTATCTACAGGGTCGTACACGATATTCATTATTTATGCCTCCAAATGTTGAATTATGTAGTTACAATGAGAATAAGTATCCGGATTACAATGGTTATATGGTCGTAAGGTATAATCTCTCATCATATGATATGATTTTGTATAATATAAGATCTGTCTCTTATACACATCTCCGAGCCCACGAGACTAGGCATGATATCGTA
>ERZ1026977.16-NODE-16-length-88242-cov-7.726615_pt1 | contig 88242 bp, 82 predicted proteins | sample MGYA00519292_ERZ1026977 | MGnify/ENA primary metagenome ERZ1026977 (study PRJEB26926, sample SAMN06164410) | human gut metagenome | biome: ENVO:00009003; feature: ENVO:2100002; material: ENVO:00002003 | host: Homo sapiens | place: USA | collected 2012 ... | reverse complement strand
TTGCCTTTTTGTTCTTTCCTACAGTATCTACGTAATATCCTCTGCACCAGAAATGTCGATTTCCATACTTATATTTCAAATTTGCATGTCTATCAAATATCATCAACGAACTCTTTTCTTTCAGATACCCCATAAACTGTGCCACGCTTATGTTCGGCGGTATTTCCACCAACATGTGTATGTGGTCTGGGCATGCTTCTGCTTCAATTATATTCACTTTTTTCTCTTCACATAATGTTCGCAGTATTTTTCCTATATCTGCTTTCAACTGCCCGTACACTACCTGTCTTCGGTATTTCGGTGCAAATACTATATGATACTTGCAATTCCACTTTGAATGTGATAAACTATGATTGTCATTCATTTGACAGTCCTCCTTTTGATATTCTGTGGTTGCCAAACCCACTTTTTATTATATCACAGGAGGGCTTTTTACTAAAGTTTTTTATTCCACCGCTTCAAGCGGTGGTTTATTTTTGCTAAAGCTACAATAAAACAGGTGCGACATCGTGACGCACTTATAAAACAAGGAGGATAAAATGCAACAGCTTATAATTTTAATCGTAGCACTTGCTCTTGCAGGCGGAGTGTATCTGTTTCTGACAATCAGCAAGAAGAAAAGCAAGGAACAGACAGAAGAAAACGCAGTCGAGATGATGACTGCAAACGAAATGATAAACGTAAAGGATATTCGTAACAATTGCTTACACACGAATGACGGGTACACATTTACCTTTATCGAAATCGGCGGTATGAGTATGGAGCTTTTCTCGGAAAGTGAAAAGCTGGCGTACTGTAAAAACATAACTTCCATCGTTTCACGTTTTCAGTTTCCGTATAAATATATGGCTATTTCCTCGCCGTATGTAATCAAGCATATGGTGACGGCAGACAGAAACAGGCTTAAAAATGCAAGCGGTCTGTGTAAGCAAATATCCGCCTACGCAGGAATACGGCTGGGTGTCGAAAATAAACAACATCGCAGGAACTATCGTAAACTTTACAAGCACACCGATTACAGAAACGAATATCGTAGAACAGCTATCGAAAATAATCAATGCTTCACGTGCCGAAGCAGAGAATACCCGTGACGCATTACAGCGACAGAGAAAAACAAAAACAGCGGACGATACAACTCGTCTTATGGCTCGAATGGAAGAAAATAATGAAAATAACTCTTGTATCGAATAGATCACGTTGTACAGCAGTGTCTTCAATAATTCCTGCCTTTACTGCATAGTCGATCAGGGGTTCAAGAAGTTCTTCAATATTTCCCGTGAGTGGTTCTTTATCATTCCAGTCAGTCAGTTTTAGTATATCCATGAGCTGATTTCTGACAACGAAAATATCGTCATTTGTAATCAAATCAGCTTCTATTGCATGACGGATTAATCCGTTTATTGCCCTGTATATCATGATAACACCTCTTTTCAAAAACCATCTGGATGATTCTTATGCCAATTCCAAGCGTCAGATATAATTTCTTCAAGGCTATCATGTACAGGATTCCAGCCAAGAATTTTTCTTGCCTTTTCACTGGAAGCCACCAGTCGTGCAGGATCTCCGGCACGCTTTGGTGTTTCAATTGCCGGAATCGGGTGTCCTGTCACTTTTCTTGCTTTATCAATTACTTCTTTTACGGAATAGCCGACACCATTTCCAAGATTGAAAATATTGCTTTTGTTTCCGTTTTTTAAGTACTTTACAGCGAGAATATGTGCCTGAGCCAAATCGGTAACATGGATGTAGTCTCTGATACAAGTTCCATCAGGAGTATCATAATCTGTTCCATAGATGGAGATACTTTCTCTCTTTCCATTTGGGACTTGAAGAATCAAAGGAATCAAATGACTTTCCGGATTATGTGCCTCGCCGATTTTACCTGATTTGTCTGCTCCGCAAGCATTGAAATAGCGGAGAGAAACGTATCTTAGACCATGAGCTTTTGAAGTCCAATAGAACATCTTCTCCATAGCAAGTTTGTTTTCACCATATGGATTGGTTGGCTGTGTTCTGTCTGTTTCAAGAATCGGAATATTTTCCGGTTCACCATAGGTGGCGGCGGTTGAGGAAAATACAATTTTATCAATATGGTGTTCAACCATGGAATCCAAAAGAATTTTTGTTCCGCAGAGATTATTGTCGTAATACTTGAGTGGATTGACAACGCTTTCTCCAACAAGAGAATATGCTGCAAAGTGAATCACTGCATCTATCTGTTCGTTTTCAAAAATATTATCAAGAAACGCCTTGTCATGCAGATCACCCAGATAAAATTTCGCATCTTTCGGAACAGCTTCGATGTGTCCGGTTGCAAGATTGTCTGCAATAATAACGCTTTCTCCGGTGCGAATCAACTCTAAAGCTGTGTGAGAACCGATATATCCTGCACCGCCTAAAACAAGTATACTCATTATTTTTCCCTCCTATTATTTGATTTCAATACCGCCAAACGGTCTGATTGTCATAATGTAGCACGAATTTTGTCCAAATATTCTGTCCATTTCCAATCTATATGCATTGACAAGATCATTTGGTACAAATGCCTGAACAGTCCCTGCGAAACCACCTCCGTGAACTCTTACAGCACCATTGCCTTTTAATATTCGTTTCCCCGCCATAATTGCAAGTGGAATACCTTGTTCCGTTGGCTTTCTGCATGAGTATAAATTTTGCAGATAGTTCATGGAGGAATCTCCCGATTCGTTTACAAGTGTGAGAAAATCCTCAAATCTGTTGTTTTTAAGAGCTTACGTTTCTGCCTTTGCACGATAATTGTCGCCAAAAAAGTGAATTGCACGCAAGACAGCTCTGTCAGAAATCTTCTTTTTAATATCAGGGAGATTATCCCAAAATTGATTTTCATCGACTTCACGAAGAACCTTTTTGCCGAAATATTCTGCAACTTCATCCATTTCTGTACGAACGGCTACATAATCATCTGTCAAATCAGAATGATCTCCTTTGGTGTCTGTGATGATCAATGTATAGCCGGTTTTTGAAAGGTCAAAATCAATTTTTTGGATACTTGGATTTTGAATGTTTTGAAAATCAAGAAAAACAAATCCACCAACGGAGCAAACCATCTGATCCATCAATCCGCTTTTCTTGCGAAATAAAAGTTTTCTGCATATTGTCCGATTTTTGCGATTTCTACTGCACCAATCTGATTGTTATTGTAATAGCTGTCAATTGCCGTTGCAATCAATGTTTCAAATGCAGCAGAAGAAGAAATACCGCTTCCACCAAGTACATTTGAAGTTGTATACATATCAAATCCGGAAATTTCTACACCTAAATCCTTAAAGCGAGCTGCAATCCCTCTGACAATTTCAGAAGAACCTTTTTCACCGATATGAACATCCAAATCGTCCAGTGAAACTGCAAATTCATCGTATCCCTCTGATTTAATTCTGATGATGTTTTCATCATGAAATGCTACAACACCGATAACATCTAAGTCAACTGCTCCTGCAATGACACAGCCATGTTGATGATCGGTATGATTACCGCCGATTTCAGTTCTACCCGGAGCAGAATAAACGTGTATATCATTTCTATTCGGATACAGTGCTGTGAATTTCTCCACAGCACTCATATATCGTGATTTCTGACTTTCTATATCCTGTGGCTTATAAATATTTGCGAAGATATTATCAAAACCACCACAAGTAACATTGTCTTGAAAATCCTGTATTTTCATTGCTTTCCTTTCTTCTTACAATCTTAAGGGCATAATTACAAATTCCAATTTCATCGGCTGATCTGCATGGATTCTGTACTCCTCATGCACCGGTGCACCCCAGGAATCATCGCCGCCGACACCCATTTGCTTTGCAGCGATTCTGACCCATGTGTAGCGAACACTTGGAAGTTCATCCGGATGCATTGCATTTTCGAGTTCATAGGCACTGTATGGCAGTACGCTCATTTCAAACGGAGCAGATGCCTTTTGGAACGTCAGACCATGCTGCATATCATCATGGACAGAGAGCGTTCTTACACCGGTACGATTGCCGCATTCCTGCGGATTGAGATAGCCGGAAAGATTTTCTTTTGCCGTAGATTTCCATAATCCCAGTCTTGCTCCTTTGCATCGGTCGCTGTAATTTTCATCAGGGCCGAGTCCGTAATACTGAAAATTGCAAAGCTGTTTTTTCATCTTGAAGTCCAATGCAAGAACCGGCATATCGGACATACCGCTTACTCCTGCATAATTTACACTTACGCCCAGCTTTCCGTCAAAGTGTGCGGTATAGGTTACAGTAAACTCAAAAGTCGGAATGCAGGCAGCCTGATATGTGAATGTGATTTTCAGAGCATCTTCCTGTTCCAGCAATGAAACGTTTTTATACTTTGCAAATTTGCCTGCGACATACCACTGTGCAAGATTGTACGGCTCGGAAGCACCGGTGTCATTGTCTGTCATCGCTCTCCAGAAGCTGACCTTTGGTGTGCGTGTGATATATTCAAAATCATTGTATTTCAGAGAACTGATGCCGCCCTCTTTTTTGTCAAACATCATGGAGAAGTTTTCTCCGTGAACGCCAATGATAACATCGCCGTATACAATAGTTGGCTTTTGCAATGTGGTTTCCGGAATCTGATTATCTTTCACTTCAAACACTTCCTGAGCAAAGGCAATTTCGTACCCTGCATCTGCCCATAGTGTCTGATCTGCGGTAACGGCGGAAACATGATAAACATATTCTCCTACACTGTCTATTTTGTGAAGTGTCAGTTTCATTGTCTTGCTTTCTCCGGCAGGAACATTCAGAGAAAATGTATCGGATTTCAGAACAACGCCGTTCTTTTCCAATCGTACAACAAAGGACAAGTTGTTTGTATCTGCAAAGAGATTTCGATTTTCTACGGTAAGCATTCCGTTTTGAATGGACATTCTGATGTTGGAGTAAAGAGCCTTCATTTCCTGAACCTTTGGAGAGTAGGTTCTGTCAGCATAGATCACACCGTTGGTGCAGAATCCGTAATCGCTTGGTCTGTCCTCAAAATCTCCGCCATAAGCCAGAACTGTTTCCCCGTCGTCATTTTGGGTTTCGATTGCCTGATCGATGTAGTCCCAGATGAAACCACCCTGATAAGCCTCATATTTGTCCTCAAGGTTCGTGTAAAGGCTCAAACCGCCAAGAGAATTGCCCATAGCGTGCATATACTCACAACTGATATACGGTCTGCCGCTGTTCTGTTTCAGGTATTCTTCCACTTCCTGCGGTTTTGCGTACATACGGCTTTCCATATCCGTGATGAAATCATACTGATTGTCCGGAACTCTTGTAACACCCTCATAGTGCACCAGTCTTGTCGGGTCTACGCTTCTGAAATATTCCGACATTGCGGCAATATCTTCTCCGCAGTAGGATTCGTTTCCGCAAGACCAGATGAGAACGCTTGCGTGATTCTTGTCCCGTTCGTACATTGATTTTGCTCTGTCCAGCACAGCTTCTTTCCATTCCGGAAGTGAACCCGGTACATTCCAAGACGGATCTGTTGCACCAAGCTTCTGCCATGTACCGTGTGTTTCCAGATTGGTTTCATCAATCAGATAAATGCCATATGCATCACAAAGCTGATACCAAAGAGAATTGTTCGGATAATGACAGGTACGAACTGCATTGATATTGTTTTTCTTCATGAACCGGATGTCAAACAGCATATCTTCCTTTGTGATTGCTCTGCCTGTTTTCGCATCAAATTCGTGTCGATTGATACCCTTGAAAATAATACGTTTTCCATTCAGGCACATGATTCCGTTTTTCAGTTCAAATCGGCGGAATCCAACCTTGGTTCTGCTGACCTCGATTTCATTTCCGCTTTCGTCTGTCAGAATCACTGTAAACGTGTAGAGATTCGGTATTTCGGCACTCCAAGGCTTGCTATTTTCAATTGTCCGGTTTACAGATTCCTTTTCATTGGATTCTGCGATGACCGTTCCATTTTCATCTGTCAAGATCGATTTCACAGAACACTTGCCCGCAATATCCAGCGTTGCAGAGAAGATACCATTTGTACCGTCATAATCTGCAATCACTCTCATATCACGAACATGGGCAGACGGTGCCGCATAAAGGAATACGTCACGGAAAATGCCGGAGAATCTCCAGAAATCCTGATCTTCCAGCCAGCTTGCAGAACTTCTTTTGAACACTGCAACAGCAAGTTTGTTGTCCTTTTCACGGATATATGGTGTCAGTTCAAATTCAGACGGTGTAAAAGAATCCTCGCTGTAGCCGATAAATTCGCCGTTCAGCCAGACATACATAGCAGTTTCCACACCCTGAAAAGAAATGAATACACGCTTGTTTTTCAGAGCATCGTTCAAGTCAAAATATCTGACGTAGCTGCCGACAGGGTTGTCCTTTTCAGAGATAAACGGCGGACGGAGATGCTCCTTTCCCTCCCAAGGATAAATGGTATTGACGTACTGCGGTTTGCCGTATCCCTGCAATTCCATGTGTCCCGGAACCTGAATGTTGTCAAAATTGTCAGTGCTTTCGCTTTCTTCATAGAACTTTTGCTGCCATTCAGACGGATTCTTTGCCCACGCAAATTTCCAGGTGCCGTTCAGATTCTGAATCAGAGAGGAATTGTCTGCATCGGCTTCTGAATGGTTTGCATAGATTCTGTGGTCGGAATGTGCTGCAATTCTGTTGACTGCAAACACTTCCGGATTGGTCAGCCAGTCGAGTGTATATTTCATATTGTTCCCTCCATTTTAGTTCTGTGATTCCATCATAACTTCATTTTCGGTTATTCCAAGTTTTTCTTTGATTTCCGCATTTGCCTTTTCAACATTCATCTTAGAAAGAATAAATGTGATGATCAGATCCAGTGCAAACGGAATGATCAGATACATAATGTGAAGCATATTAATAGCAGAATCAGGCTGTACTGTCAAAGTGCCCTTGAATCCGCTAAAGTCGAGCAAAAGACCGACAATTGCTGTTCCAAGTCCACCACCAATTTTTACACCAAGTGATGTGCAGGAGTACATGATTCCATCAACGTGCTTGTGTTTGGTAAGCCAGCTATATTCAGAGCATGATGCGATGACTGCATTCATATCACCTTGCCATGGACCTTGACCAAGTGCTGCAAGTGCTGTAAATGCAAGCATCAGTGGAATGTTTCCCATGTATCCGGCAACTGCTACCAGAAGTCTGCCAACTGTTGCTACCATGTAGCTGTATTTGTTCAGCTTATACATACCATTCCATTTTTGTACGATGGTAGGAGTGAAGATCAAGGCGATAATCAAAGGAATATTGATAAACCACGCAAACGTGCCGAACATATTCTCATCTGCTAGAACATATTTTGCATAGTATGTTCCAACACCGATCATCGCACCATAGAACTGCTGCAAAATGTAGGTTACTGTGATCATCATATAATATTTATTGTGTACGAGAATTTTGAATGCTTCACCAAAACTGTATTTGGTTTCTTCTGTTTTGGTTTCACTGGCTGCAAGTTCCTCATTAGAAAGTTCCTTTACAGAAAGAGCGGAAATTGTATTTACAATAAGACCGATAACCGCATAAATAATTGCGACTGTTCTCCAGCCATTTGCATCGCCGCCCATTGCTTCAACAAATTGGAATGTAACAGCCTGAATCAGGAGGCTTGTTCCAAATGCGAAGATAAAGCGATAAGAACCCATCTGAACTCTTTCCTTGCTGTTCTTTGTAACAAGAGCGGTCAGAGCAGAATATGCGATGTTGTTTGCCGTATAAAATACACTGTTAAGAAGTGTGTAGCAGATAAAGAACCATGCATACTGAGCAAAATTATCCATGTTCATCGGGATTGCAAATACACCAATCAAGGTAATTGCACAGCCGATAAAACCATAAAGCATCCACGGTTTTGCCTTGCCCATTTTCGTATGTGTCTTATCAATCAACGTACCAAAAATGATGTCTGTTATTCCATCAAAAATCTTCGATACAGCAATGAGAACGCCAATAACACCTGCGTTTAATCCAATCGTATCGGTAAGATAGATCATTACGAATGATGACAGCAATGCATAGACAACGTTCCCTGCAACATCGCCGGAACCATAACCGACTTTGTTATACCACTTTAAGTATGTTTTTTCTTTGCTCATAATAGAGCTCCTTTCATTGTTTGTATGCCCACATGGACAGAATTTTCCCATAATGAATGATACGAACTGCTTTTCATTTTGCAAAAACGAAATAATGCCATCGTCAGAATAGATGATTATTTTTTTGAGCATAAAGAATTTTTACTGAATTCAACATGGAATTACAATGAAAGACGTCTTTTTTTAATTCTTTCCTCTCATTTCTTAATTCTATTATACCACACAAAACGGCTTAAAAAATACACAATATTATAAAATATATGCACAAAATTTAGGGTTTTTCTTGTGATCAGTGATCAGGTGTGATATACTATATTTATAGAAGCAAGGAGGTGCTTTTTATGTTTATGAATGTTGCCTATTTAAACAACTCCACATCTACTGTAGTGGATAATACGAAACCTTTGATTGTAACAAGCTGTGGAAATTATCGTGTGAAAAATCGTTCTGAAGTAGTAACACATCGTCCGAAGGGAAGAAAAGATTATCAGCTTTTATATATTGCCTCCGGAAAAGGACATTTTTTCATTCACGGAGAAGAAAAAACGGTTTCAGCCGGAAATATTATTATATATTTGCCGGATCAACCACAGGAATATGTTTATTATCGTGAAGATCAAACTGATGTTTATTGGGTGCATTTTACCGGAAATGAAGTAGAAGAAGTTTTAAAGTATTACAATATCAACCTGCAAAATAATATTCTCTATATTGGAACATCTCCCGATTATCAGTGGTTATTTGGTCAGATGATTCAGGAATTGCAGCTTTGCAGACCACGGTATGATGAATTGATTTCTTTGCAGCTGCGAAATATTTTTGTTTTGATAAGCCGTGCAATCATGAGTGCAAAGAAATTCAGTAGCACCAGTGAAAAAGAAGTTGCTTTTGCGATGCACTATTTTCGTAAGAATTACAACACAGAAATCAGCATTGAGGAGTACTCCGAATCCAGAGGGCTTAGCAACTGTTGGTTTATTCAGTGCTTTAAAGAAATCACAGGTTCCAGTCCGCTGCAATATATCTTAAAGCTGCGAATCTCCAACGCACAAAGTTTGTTAGAAAATACGGACTACACCATTACTGAAATTGCAAATATGGTTGGATACACCAATTCGCTTTATTTCAGCAGACTGTTTCATAAATACATTGGTATGTCACCAAAAGAATATCGAAAAGTAAAACTCAAAGAAAATCTCAGGGAGTAAAAAACAAAACTCGTTTGGCTAAAGCTAAACCAAACGAGTTTTGTTGATTTTTGATAAGAAATAAGGAATGTTTTATCTATTCTTGAAGGCATAACCTCTATTTTGTCTTCAAATACTCCGCCAAACTGTTAGCGATTTGTTTTGCTGCCTTGTTAGGACTCGATTCATATATTTTTCCTGTCCCATCTTGCCAAATTACGATACCATCAATTCCTATATTTTCAACCACATACAAATTATGATTAATCTTGGCGTTTGCTGACCACTCTCTTTGAGTAACCTGTACTACATCTCTGTTTTTTGATTTTGCGATTCCGGTAAGTTCAACATCATCTGCTAAAATGGCACCATACTTCAGAAGATATTCCTTATACTCTTCTGCCAATGGTAATGCTAATTCTATTTCTACATTCTCTACTGCCTCAACCGAAGCCGGTTTAAGAGGCAATAAATTTTCAAGACCGTTTATTACATCAATAATCTTTGACATTTATTCTTCTCCTTCCATTGACTCAACTCTATTCTTCCAGTGATCTCGTCTTTCTTTTCCGAATTCATTACGGTCAATTTCAGTCTCTTTTATTTTGTCATGTAATACATATCCTATATTCACTCCCTCTGCATTATCTGTAATAAGGGGATAGGACTTTCCTTTTTTTAGTTCGAAATTTGGCACTCACCTTTATTGTCTATATAGAATTCTACCACCACATCTGTCCCATAAACTGTGCAACTGCGTCACCGTGTCGCACATATTTAAGTATCAAATAAAGGGCAGTGTACCTACTCATCAAATATACCTCTCATAATCTTCACCGAGCAGAGCAGAGCAGTCTGCAAACACAGCAAAAGAAAACTGCGCCACAATGTCGCACCCATACAAAAACACCTTGCCACAGTATAATTCTGTAGCAAGGTGTAAGTTATTCGCAATTCAAAACTGCACGATATTAACTTATGTCGCATCATTTTGCACAATTCCGGGACAAAAATTAATGTAATTTTCACCGATTGTTTTGCTGTTTCAAAAATTATCAGCGGATTATTATTCCGAACACGCTGACGCAATTTTTCTGTTTTTAGTACCCCTAATATTGGCTAAGATGACAAAGAGCCGATTTTTAGAACATAAAAAACACCCTCGTCACAAATAAATGCGACGAGGGCTTTCTATCTGGAGCTAATACCCGGATTCGAACCGGGGACCTCATCCTTACCAAGGATGTGCTCTGCCGACTGAGCCATATTAGCAAACTCCTGACGGTTATTAATTATATCATACCATATCGACTTTGTCAAGGAAAATTTTCGAATTTTTAACTTCGATATACCGTAACGGTTTTATCAACGGTCAATATGTCGTAAAAATCAAACAAACCGCATTGTTGTGCGGTTTGTAGCTGTCTGTGGGCTACAAAAAAGATATTTTTGCCGTTTTTGCGTATGAATTCGAACTCTCACAAATACTTAATCTGTAATCTTATCTTTTTTCGCTACTTCTACTATTGCTGATGCTTCGCTAAGCCTAAGATCCCAATACTTTTGTAGCATAGCTATGATTTTATCAGAGGGAATCCCGCATTCAATCATTGCATCTACTGCTCTACTAAATCCCCAAACTCTTTCTTCAAACACAGCATCATCAATTACTTGATTTCCCGCATCACGCACGGTTTGTAATAGTTCAACTCCGAGTTTAGAGACCATATTTTTCAAATTTTGGTTCATAGCTTATTTCCTCTTCTTTATTTATCGTATTCCAAAAATAGCTCGCTGATTTGTGGGCATTTCCCACAAATTATATGTACCCCATTTCTTGACAGTGGTCTGATACCGCTTTTTTGAAGTTCTTAAGTTTTGTCTGATATCCTCTATGTGCTGTAATCAAACTACTTACACTCATTTCGTTGCAAACCAGTAACTCATTTACGGAAAGTTTAAAGGACTGGATCATTTGCTCAGAAATGACATCTTTAGGGTTGTCGTATCCATCATATTCGCCTTGGCAAAAACTCAGCAACACCTCTGAAAACCATTTGCGGATAGGCTTGTCCATGCATCTGTGAATACATGACATAGATGCAAGAACACTATTAGCCTTAGCATCAAATCCATCTTCTGTCAATATCTCGAACTTTCCGGATGCGTGTGCCATTTCATTTCTCGTATCAACCAGATCACCAACAGCAGAAATCTGAGAACGGTCTAATTCTATGATTTTGAACAGCCGTGCAATATCTTTTTCAGGAATCAGGCTATACGAAAATATCGAGTCGGCATCTTCGATCTTCAAGTCTCGTTCCCGCCCATTGTACGAGCGTGCAAATACGATAGCATCCTTATAGCGCACTGGCTCAATTTGCCCGATTTTCCACGCCGTACAATAGATAAAGGTCATATAAAGAAGATGGAGACCAAAATACGCAAACTGATATTGCCCATATTTATAGTTTACCGCAATGAGATTGGTGATGTTCTGGATGTAATTGATTACGTCCTCTTCATCGGCAGGATCAATGGGAAGATAATTTAGTATTTCTTGTAGGTATGGTACCTCTGTATAATCAACTACATCAGACATGTTTACTCACCCCAGACTTCCTTTATACGGGTTTCAATTTTTTGAGTGAAGACCTTTATAAGTTGCTTGGATGGCTCAATTAGAGATTGTTCATACCTAATTTGGTCAAGAATCTTCTTCTGCTCCTCAAGAGATGGAACAGGAATACGATATTGTTTGACATAGTTAATGTCAATACGCTGTTGACCAGCAGTACCCGTCATAAATGATTTCCCACCATCAATAAATTCTGGAGTATTGATGTGATAGAAAATCCATTCCGGATATACGAGCGAGGTATTGGCTCGTATTACGATATACTCAGTTGAACCAAAGCCAATACCATTTGTTAGGTTGCGAGCAATAGCAGCCTTCCCATTTTCAAAACAAGGCGTAATCTTTGCAAGAAGGATATCGTTATCTTTGAAATAGGTAAATCCAGAAAGCACTTCGGAAAGCTTCCGATTCTCTTTTGGTGTAAAAGCGGCATCAAAAGTATTGATATCGGCCATGGGAACGAATGAGACAACCGTGTCCCCCGGCAACTCTTTGACCTCATCTTTTGAGGGTTTAATCATTGCGATTTCATCTATCGTTTTATAACCTTCTGTACGTAAAACAATCTTTGGTAAGTAGCTTGATGCGATTGCCTGTGCGCCAGAAATAATTTGCCGATAACCTTCAATCTCAGCTACTAGCTTTTTCTGAATCTCAAGCGGAGGTACGGGCACTTGGATTTTACAGAAATTCTCTTTTGAAATCTCTTTAAAAGTTGCCCCACTTGCCATCCGAATCATTTCGTCTCTTTTGGTTGTAAGAATATATGCTAAATACTCTGGTAACACTTTGGAAGTATCCTTAATGATAATATTCTTAAAACCTTGATTGGTAGCCAATTTTGTGCGTGCAATTCCGATTCTACCAATGGTTGCTCTTGAAGAAACAACCACAGTATTAGCAGGAAGGAGCCTTGCATTCGAAGTGTTAAGCCCCGCTTCTGTGATGGTACGTTCAGTACTGACTATTTCAGAAATAAAATCGCTGGTTGGAAGATCCGCAAGAGTGATCCAATTGATATCACCGTTCCAATATTCGGGATTAGTGCTATTTGGAGTGCCACCTGAGCAAACTGAAAAGAATTGCTCATCTCCCAGATTTACCATAGGATAAGATGTGGAATTCTCTACATAACTTCTATATCTGCTACCCACAAGAATGTGCGCGTTTTGACGCACCTTATCAAGAGGGATAACCTCGAATCCCACATTGAGCATATCATCAGTTTGTTCTTTGTCCAACTTCCGATATTCCTCGTATTTCGCCAGATCGCTGGGAGTTTCCAATTTGCGACGATGATTATCTAGAGTATAGCCGTCGCTCTTTACATCAAAATACCAGAAGCTCTTTTTCTTTTCAGACGCTTTAAGCTTTTTATTAACTTTGGTTGCGTAAATAATATCGGTCTTTACGCCAGTATAAGGCAGAAAAACACCCTGCGGCAGAGAAATGATACTCTGAAGCTGGCAGTGATCCAGTAAATACTCACGAGTTTTTGCAAGATCCTTGCGGAACAGAAAGCCTTCCGGAACAACGAGAGCCATACGTCCATTCTCGGCAGCACTATTGATTGCCTTTATGCAGTGCTGCACACAGATGCTATCACCATTTGTGCTGGGGAGATCATATAGATTTCCGTGCTTTGTTTTCTGCGAATATGGCATATTTGCCAAAACGATATCAAAGCCTTTGTGGTGCAGAGTACCATTCCCATCCGTATAGGTTTCGGTTCCATCAATGGGATTGGCCAAACTGTCGAGCATTTGGATGTTGCTGTGTCCATCACCAGCCAAAATCATATTCATTTTGGTGATTCGGGCAGTGTTTGTAATTTCGTTTCCGTACACCGTGGACTCCCGCAAGGTTTTCATATTAGCCTCAGTTCGTGCCATATTATTGTGGATATATCGGAAACTCTCAATAAGGAACCCGCCAGTACCACAGAACGGGTCATAAATCTTCTCGCCAATCTGCGGATTCACCAAGCGCACCATTGTTTTGATAATATGACGAGGCGTGAAGTATTCGCCCAAATCATTCTTGGTGGAGGTAGATGCTTTCAAGAAATATTCAAAAGCATCACCCTTAACATCGCTGTCCACATCTGTAAGCATAAGGGGATCAAGCTTATCCATGATCTCCTTTAAGATGCTTGCATCCCTAATCTGCAAGGGCGTAAAAATATCCGTATCATAGAGTGCGTTCAGCTTGTCATATACAGTTTTGTTTATATACTCAATGCGTGTAGAAATGGGAATTTGCTTAATGCTGTCCCAACTGCAAGCAGTATCAAATTTAGTTGGAATGCCAGCTTCACGCTTAATCTGCTCGCTTTCGCTGATAAGCTTCAAGAACAGAATGTTTGCAAATTCTCCGAAGCGTTCAATGCCGGCACGCAGACCTTCTCCACGAAGCATATTGTTTGCTTCATCAAAAATTCGGATAAGCTCTTTCCGGTCATACTGAACTTTCGGGCTTACGGTATTTACTTCATAGGATGTCAAATAACGCAAAGCAAGGGCTTCGCGAATAAACTCATCAACTTCCTCACCGTTAAGAATAGGAGGCCTATTTGCTACGGTGTGAAATGCTTTGCAGAAAACACCGTCAGTAGCGAATACGAGAGGTGCTTCAATAGCTTTTGCGTACTGGATACCTTGCTCCAATGCGGCATCAAGCCGAACACCTTTCTTTTTGGCTTCGATAACAATCAAAGGCTTGTCGCTATCTTTCGAGTACAAAACATAGTCAGGACGCTTTCCGCCGAGCTTCTTTTTTTCTGCTTCAGAACGAGGTTGTTCGTAATAAACATTCTGCTCTTTACCGCTTAATTTCCAACCGAGGTTTTCAAGGCTACGGTCGATGAGCACACGGGTTTCTGCTTCTAATGGCATTGTATTTGTATTCATTACGCACCCTCCTTGTTACCCATTTTTCTAAGTTCGGTATTTGCTTTACCTGTGAGTGAATATTTTCCTCGGCTGCTGAGTTGAACAATATAACCATTCGTTTTCAATTCACCAATAATTGTATTTACTTTAGTTTTTGTAAAATGCAATATATCAGCAATTTCTTGTTGTGATAACTTGACAATTTGCTCATTATTAACGGAAATCTGCCGATTTGCCATACATTCTAAAACTCTGTATTTATCATTTACAAAGAATCCAGACATTGCAAATACCTCCCAAAATACTTCGGTCTTAAAATTATACCATATCAGTCCAAAAACGTCAATATATCAGTCTCGATTTGTGGAGAAATGTAAGTTTCTTGTGCTATAATCATCCGCAAAGGAGTTGATAAAATGAGAACTTACACGAAAAAATAAAAACAAGCGGTCATTGACCGTGTTATATCCGGCGAACCGTCTGCGCGTATCCTCGCCGACACCGGCATGCCCAAGAGCACCTTTTACAGTTGGTTACGCATTTATCGAGAGGAGCAAAACGTTGCCAACAGGAGAACAGTGGACATCCGCAATTTTCATTTGCTTGAAAACAAAGTTGCACGTTTGGAGAGTATCGTTGAAATTCTCAAATCTGCAACCTGCACGCCGAAATCACCATTGAGGCAACGGCTATATGCTGCTGAACAACTTTACGGCAAATATAACGTGCACGTGATCTGCGATGCGTTTGACATTCCCCGAGGAACGTTTTACAACCACGTTCTCCGCAATAAGAAAGACAACACATGGTATGCGAAACGCCGTGAAGAACTACGGCTTCGCATACAGGAGATCTACGACGAAAGCAATCAGATTTTTGGTGCTGCCAAAATTGCGGCAGTTATGAAAAGTGAAGGATTCAAAGTCAGTAACGAAATGGTGCGCACGCTTATGCGTGATATGGGGTTAGTCAGCATTCGTCAGTCGGCGAAGAAATTATACGAGGACGAAGGCCGCAAATACAAAAACCACCTTAACCAAGAGTTTGACACGTGCAAACCGAACGAAGTGTGGGTTAGTGATGTAACCTATTTCAAGTACGGCGAAAACGCTTATTATATTTGCGTGATTATCGACTTGTATTCCCGCATGGTCGTGGGGTACAAAATTGGAAAGACTAACAGCACGCAGCTTGTGAAGTCGACTCTTCAGAATGCCTATAAAGCACGTAAGTCGGATTCAAGTTTGATCTTCCATACTGACCGTGGCGGCAACTACCGTTCCAAAACGATGAACGACTATATGCGGTCACTACACATCACGCACTCTTTTTCACGGGCGCACGTGCCGTATGACAATTCTGTAATGGAGTCTTTCTTTTCCTCAATGAAACGTGAGGAATTGTATCGGACGAAGTATCGTTCGGAATCGGACTTTCGAAAAGCAGTAGACAAATATATAATTTTCTACAATACCAAACGCCCACACCGAAAATTGCAATACAAGACTCCCGAACAGAAGGAAGAGGAATATGCCTTGAAGGACACGGGTTTATAAGGCACGTGCAATCGGACTAATGGGTTCGAAAAGGTTTGTTTTTAAATCTTCGGATTGTAAAATTTGCGTTTTTCTGTTTTTAGTCCGGCTGACAAAAAGAAAATGCGACCTCGAAAAGCCGCATAAATACTGGATTTTATAATAAAAACACCATTGAGTCAGAACTTGGGGGTTCAGATTTCAATGGTGTCTTTAAATCTTGAACTTTCAAAGTTGGGGGCGGAGGTGAGCCGCTGTCATTCGTTCAGCGGCTGCACCGATTTAAGTCCGCCTTTGAATATTACAGTAATCTGTTCTTTTGAGTCCACCACTACACATTCGAGCAGTTGGCGGACGATTTGGTCATCGTATTCCATCGGATGGTTCTTTATGCCGTCAAGTATCGTGTAGATGTCATCGAGTCGGGATTTTGCGTTTTCTCGCCGCTGTTCAGCGTCGGCTATGCTTTCGAGCTGCTGTTGCAAGCGGCTTTTTTCATTCATAAGCCGAGTTGCGGTTTCCTCATCAAAGGCTTCGATGGTGTCGGTGGATACCCGGTCGAGCATCTTTTTGAATTCTGCGTCGATTTCGGCGATCCGTATCTGTAGGTCGATGCTGTTATCCTCGCTCTTTTCTCCCGCCAAGCCTATGCCGATGTGTAGCTTCAGTGTTCGCAATATCTCAGCATTTTGGTTGGCGGTTTCCATGATTGCCGCCATCACAGCCCGTTGCAGTATGCTTTCCTCTACGGATGGCGAGTTATGACAGTATTTCTTGGCATATTCAATGCGGTTGATGCATCGCCATACAATTTTCTTTTTGCCGCTTGCCGTCCATGTGCATCGGCGGTAGGCAGACTTGCATTCACCGCAGACGAGCAGTTCTGTCAGAGCGTATTTACTTGAGTATTTGCCTTGCTCGGTCTTGGCTTTTCGGCTGATTTTGCGTTTGCCGGAGCGCCTTGCGAGTTCCTCCTGAACTCTGCCGAAGGTAGCCGAGTCGATGATGGCAGGGTGGCTGTTTTCCACATAGTATTTCGGGCGTTCGCCGTTGTTGACTCTGACCTTTTTGCTGATGCAGTCGGTGATGTAGGTCTTATTGATGATGGCATCGCCTTTGTATCTCTCGTTGGAGAGAATGGACTGTATCGTGGAAAACTGCCATTCTGCTTTTCCCGTCGGGCTTTTGATGCCCTTTTCTTCAAGTAGTTTGGCAATTCCTTTTAAGCTGTCGCCTGCGAGGAAGCGGTCATATATAAAGCGGATCGTTTCGGCTTCTTCGGGGACGATTTCGGGTTGTCCGTCCTCGCCCTTGCGATAGCCGAGGAAGTTCTTGTATCTGAATACTACCTTGCCTTCACGGGCGGCCTGTGCCTTGCCCCATTTAATGTTGGCGCTGATATTTTCCGATTCGCTTTGGGCGATGCTGCCGTAGATGGTAATGTAAAACTCGGCACCGGGCTGATTGCTGTGGATGCCCTGTTCCTCGAAGTACACATCGACACCGAGGTCATTGAGCAGTCGGACATACTTCAAGCAGTCCACCGTGTTCCGCGCGAACCGGGCAATGGATTTCGTGATGATCATGTCGATTTTCCCTTGCTTGCAGCGGCGGATCATACGGTTGAATTCATCTCGGTTTTTCACGCTTGTGCCGGAGATGCCCTTGTCGGCGTAGATACCTTCAAGCGTCCATCCGTTTTCGGAATTGATGCGTTCGGTATAGTGTTCCACCTGATTTTCATAACTGTTAAGCTGTTCCTCCTGCTTAGTGGAAACGCGGCAGTATGCCGCCACCCGCAGGACTCGGTAATGGGTTTTCACGCTCTCTCTGACCGATATTGTCGGTTCGATTATCCGCACCACTCTCGGCGGGGATACAACAGTCTGTTCCATTGTCTGACTCCTTTCGTATGATCTGTCCGTTCAGCAGTATGATGTCTGCCGTTTTGTCGGTGTACAGGCGTATTTCGCTGACCGTGCGGTTCAGCTGCTCGGCGATGTCTGCCGTACTGCCAAGTTCGGCCTTCAGCCTTTGTACGGCGCAGCACCCGTTGCCGAGTTCTTTATATTTCCGGGCGAGGCACTCCGTCATTTTGCTTCGCAGCACAGCCTTGTCTATTTCCGCCATGTCAAGCATTCGGCTGATCTCGTTATTCAGGCGTATTACCTCGGCACTCGGTTCGTAGGGTGTTTCGGCAGGCAGTGTGATGCTGTCGGCGGTTACCGTGCCAAGAAGGTCGGCGAGTGCGGTCAGCAGTTCGGCATCGGATATCTCGATCCGCAGACGGCAGGCCGTGTTCTCACAAGTCCAGCGCTCTTGGCATTTGCATCGGCTGTCGTGCCGGCGGCGCATTCGGTCACCGCAGCTTGGGCATCGGACGGGAACGGTCAGCTTGAATATGTCCTGTGTTTTGTCCGTGTTCTTTTGTGTGTTGCGCCCATGCTTTGTTTTCTGTATTTTCTCATAGGTCGCTTGGTCGATGATCGGCGGATATACCTCTGTGCCGAGATATTTTGTATTGTCAATGAGATGCTTGAGCCGCCCCTTGTTCCAACCGGTAACGCCGTCCCTGTATTCGATTTTCTCTCTGTTCAGCTGCTCGGCTATGGTCAGCATTGAGGAGCCGTCAAGGTAGGCAGCGTATATCCGCTTAAGCACCTTGCTTTCCCGCGATTCTGTGACGATAACGCCGTCTTTACAGCAGTAGCCGTAAGGCAGGGTTCTGTTTTTCATTCGGTTCTCACCGTCCTTTCTTGGGGATTTGCTCGGTCAGTGCAATGCCGCCGATGAGCTTGAAGGTAAGTTGTTCGCTGCTGTCCACCGTGATGCTCTCGACGATTTCGTCAAACAGCCCATTGTCAAACTCGACGGTCGGCTCGTATTCATCGAGGATGCCGTTTAAGTCTTTGAGAGTGGCGAGTAATTGATCGTCCTCATCCTCGGTGAGCTTTTGCCGCCGTTCGATGCGCAGCTCGGTGAGGCGGTTGCCGATCTCTGAAGTCTGCATGGCGTAATCGGCGGCGTTCATAGCGCCGCTTGTGTGCAGCCTTGCAATAACATGGTTCTTTGCACCGAGGTCGGCGATCTCTTTGTCTATCTGCCGTATGCGCTCCTGATTGCGGCTTGTGCGGTCCTGCATAGTTTCCATTTGGTGGATCAGCGTACCGAGCAGTTCGCCTCGGTAGGTTTTCAGCTTGATAACCATATCGGTGAATATATCGTATACGATATCCTCACGCACATGGCGGTGTTGACAGTCGGTTGCACCGGACGAGCGGCAGGAGCCTATCCAATGCGCCTTGCCGTTTACCACTTGATGTCGGAAGACCCTGCCGCATTCGGGACAGCGCAGCTTTCCGGTCAGCGGATAGGACTTTCTTTTGCATCTTTCCGTTTTCCGTGAGCGCAGCAGATTCTGTGCCGCCTGAAAGGTTTCTCGGCTGACGATGGCAGGGTTGCTGTTCTCCACATAGTATTGCGGCAGCCGTCCGTCGTTTTTCATTTTCCGAAACGGCAGGGTTTCGGTGGTGTAGCTCTTTTGCAGGAGCGCATCTCCCATATAGCGTTCATTGTTCAACACATAGTTGATGGAACTCGGCAGCCATTTTTCGTAGCCGTGCTTCCGCGGTATGCCGTCCTCATTTAGCATTTTTGCAATGGCAAGCGTGCCGTATCCTTGGAGATATAGGTCGAATATGCGCCGAATGACCGCCGCCTCCGTTTCGTTGATTACGAGCTCGCCGTCCTTGAGGTCGAAGCCGTAAGCCGGACAGGTGCAATTGAAGTCACCGGACTGCATTCGCTTTTGATAGCTCCAACGCAAATTCCCCGATATGTTCACACTTTCTTGCTGTGCGGCCATACCGGGGAATGTTACGATCATTTCCATATTCAGTTTTTCGGTGTCGATGCCCTGTTCCTCGAAATACACGCTCACGCCGATCTCTTTGCACATCCGCAGCAGCACGAGCAGCTCCTCGGTGTTCCGTGCCAATCGGGAAACCGATTTGACGATGATGCGGTCGACCTTGCCTTTCCTGCAGTCGGCTATCAGCCGATTCAGCTCGTCCCGCTTTTTCATCTCGGTTCCCGTAATGCCCTCATCGGCATAAATGTCGACAAGCTGATATTCGGGATGCTTCTTGGCATAGTCGCTGTAGTAGCGGATCTGTGCGGCGAAAGAGTGGAGCTGGTCGGTAGAGTCACTCGACACCCGGCAGTATGGGGCCAACCGAAGCCGTTCGGCTGTCTGCTGTCTTACGCTTGTGATCTCCGTGATGTTCATGGCTTTCTCCTTTCCGCAAGGGTTTCCTTGCTGTTTTTTTGCCCTTCGGCAACACACACAATACCACAGGAGTACGAATACATCCAGCGGTTTTTCGCAAAAACATGAGAATTAAGATTTCAGACATAAATAAGATCAGCACCGTAATGTTTGGCACTGATCTGAGCGATTCTTTCGTATTCATCCTCGGTGATGAGTTGCATGGCGAGGAGCATTTTTAATAGGCTTACACTGTAAGCAAAAGAGGAGTTGCCGATGTCTTTCTTATTCATATTCGCACCTCACATTTCTTGGATGAACGGTTCGGCGTCCGGTGCAAACGGTTCGGTCGGGCGAGAGCCGTCTGCCGTTATTTCAATGTCGATGCCCTCATCCGCAAAGGCTTTGACGATGCCGGCTACTGTAGCGGTGTTCCTTCCCAAACGGCTGATGTCGGGGATGACGAGCAGCTCGGCGTTCTTGTTTTTCATGTCGGTGAGAATGTTATCCATAACAGATGCCATTTTCTCCGACGGTTCTTTGGTAAAAGCAGAGCCGACGATGCGGTATCCGTTTTCCTTGCAGTAGGCGTCCATTTCTCTTTGCGCCGTAAGGAAGTCTGCTTCCGTCGCCTGCGGCTGCATTCTGGTGAAGGTATAGGCGGTGATGCGGTTATCGTCCATGAATCAGTTCCTCCAAATATTTGATGCCGAGGCTTACCACAATGGCACGGTCAACGGCGGCAAGGGTCTTGCTGTCGAGCCTGTCGATGTATTCGCCGAGCCTCGCTTTGTCTATCGTCCTGATTTGTTCGAGCAGAACGGTGGATTCGGTTTTAAGCCCTTTCGCCATGATTTTTACATGGGTGGGCAGAGTTGCCTTTGTTTTTCTGCTTGTGATCGCCGCCACGATGGTGGTGGGGCTGTGCTTGTTGCCGATATCATTCTGTAAAATCAAGGACGGGCGAATTCCGCCTTGCTCACTGCCGCAGCCTGTGCCGAAATCGACGGCATAGATTTCACCTCGTTTAATCTCTTTCATATTAGCCTCCGTTTTAAGTAAAAGGCGGTCGAGTGCTTTTGGGCAAACGACCGCCTTGGTATTTGTATCAATCGTTTTTGCTTTTGTCCGTATTTGTCCACGACACCCCGAACAAGGGAACGCATCCTCCGGCAATGCATTTTGCCTCATGGGAATCTCACCCCTCCCAGGATCTCTGCGAGGTGCTCTCATTGGTTGCGACGGCTCACGGCGCTTTTTCGTGCCGCTTCAACGCTCGACCTGTGACTGAGCACAAGTATCATTATTGCTTCTGCTTGTCATGGCCTTCGGTGCGGATGCGCCGCCCCGTTTGACTCATAGGTCGTGTGGCTCATCGGCTCTCGCCGACGGCAGAAGGAAGGTAAAGAATGCGCTGTGCTATTCGGTTTTCAAAGAACGGGCGGAGGCTATTGAGAAAGCCCCCTCACTTTTCATGGTAAAAAGTGAGGGGGCCTACAACCGAAATTTTTATTTTTCTAAAAGATTTTTGAGCTTTACTCTGATTTTGGCGATCCGCTTGCTGATTGCCTGCTGAGATACGCCGTAGATTTCCGCAAGCTCAGTACCGGGAATATCGGCGTAATAATGGCGGTAGATGAGAAGCTGTTCCTCATCGGTCAGCTTGAGGATGGCTTCCTTGAGCTTGTCCGTCATAATGCTTTCCACTACGGTGTCGCATACATCCGGCTGCTCTGCTATGAGGATATCCTCACCGTTGAATTCATCGGTGGTCAGAGCGTTGTAGGAAACATCGCCGTTTCTTGATGCGCGTCTGTCAATATAGATTTGACGATTCCGCTGGCGGTAATATTCCTCATAATCCTCTTTTGATACCTCCATCAGACTGCCGTATAAGGGCAGGAACAGCTTGTCCGCATATAACGGGCAGATTTGCACACGGCGACGGAATTCCTCATAGGTCAATTCCGTGTACCCGCCGTTTTCTATAATATAAACCGCTTTGGGTTCTTTTTTCACTGTTATGTACCTCCGTTCAATCGTTTTTTTGTTAGGTCAAAAACGATTGATACGGAGGGCTTCGACAGCCTACCGCAAACTTCGACAGTACGCCGCCGTTTATACAAACGCAGAAAGCCAAGCCACTTTGAAATTCCGAAATAACAGATTTATCGTTGGTCTTTTGCAGATATCGTATGGAATTCTGTTGACCGCAGAGGTCAAAAAAATATAGGTGTCTGTGTGTTTGCGCAAAGACAGCCTTTGCTATTTCAACACCTGTTTCTTTCCTGTATTCTTTTTCATTCTTTCACCTTGTCGCTTGAAAACGGCAGGGCGCCGCTTTTTATGGCACTGCGTTGTGTTGAGCTTCGTCGATTGATTCTGCAAGGCTAAACATCGTGGTCACCTCCTGTTACGGTATTCGGGGAAACAAAAAAGCGACTGCGCTATGCTTTAAGGCATAGTACAGCCGCATGAGGGCGTGCATATAAAAACCGTTTTGTTAAGACGGCCTTGGGTGTTGCGTTTCGCTTATGTACATGATTGTTAGGGGCTTCTCCTTGTTTTCATAATTACCTCGCTGTATTTGGTATCTGTTGATATCAGTGTATCCACTGCCGGGGCAAAAGTGAAGAGTGCATAAGTGTGATATACACAGTATACATGGAATCCGGCAAAAAATTGTTGGGTTATGACCGAGAAATTGCTTATTTCTCAAAAACAGTCGCCAAGGAAAGAAATACGGCACAGCGGTTTTTATGCCCTCTGTGCCGTATTTGCGATGTTTCCGTGATGAATCGTTAATTATTACTTATCTTTGATTATTTGACGGAATGTCTTTTCCTCTTATCAAATACCGTTACACCTGTCAGAACACCGCCGCTGATAGCCGGTGGTCTTGCATCCTTTTAAATTCGAACAATCATCCGAATTAAATAAGTTTTTTCTTCCTTACAATCGCCGCAACAAGCGAAACAATATTCCAAAGAAGAGACACTCCGGAAAGAGAAACTGCTGCGGTTGCAAGAGGCTTGGAAACACTGACTTTATCGCTGATCGCGGAAATGTTGCCGGCGTTCAGCGTTGTGTTGTCGGTCAGGGTTATTATCAGGTCTCCACCGTCGTCAATGCGGCATCCTTTAATACCGAGACCGTCTTTTCCGTCCTTGCCATCTTTGCCATTGGTACCATCTTTACCATTGACACCATCTTTCCCGTCCGTTCCGACGATTTTTCCGAGATTGGTTATAACTCCGTCGGTAAAGGTGAGGATAAGATTACCGTCTGCGTCGATATGAGCGGACTTGATTCCGGTACCGTTAATGCCGTTGGTTCCTGCAGTACCGGCTTCGCCCTTTGCACCGACTACTTTCCCGAGGTTATGCACAGTGTCGTCGGTAAGGGTGATGATTAGATTGCCGTTTTCATCGATTTCGGTGGTTTTTACACCGACTCCGACATTGCCCGTATCGCCCTTGTCACCTTTATCTCCGGTCACCCGTCCGGCATTGTGTACGGTCTCATCGGTAAGAGTGATAATCAAATTGCCGCTTTCATCAATCATAACGGATTTAACACCAACGCCATTCACGCCCTGTTCGCCTTTATCTCCGACTACCTTTCCGAGATTATGCACGGTATTGTCTGTGAGAGTTATGACCAGATTTCCGTTTTTGTCAATCACAGCGGATTTAACTCCTACTCCTGCGGCACCGGGAGCACCTGTTTCGCCTGGGGCACCCTTATCTCCGATCACTTTCCCGAGGTTATGCACGCTGTTGTCTGTAAGTGTTATGACCAGATTTCCGTTTTCATCAATTGCGACGGATTTAACTCCTACTCCTGCGGCACCGGGAACACCTTGTTCGCCCTGACTTCCGTTATCTCCGGTGACCTTTCCGAGGTTTAACACCGTGTCGTCGGTAAGAGTAATAATGAGGTTTCCGCTTTCATCAATAATTGCTGATTTGATTCCGATGCCGGTATCACCCTTGTCGCCTTTTACATTTTCAACGATTACGGAAAGAAGAGTGTCTCCGTCCACCGTAAAGGAAACTTCGGTCTTGTTGGTTTCGGGACTGAATTCGCCGCCGATGTACCAGCCTTTGAGGATATATGACGGCTCAAGCACGATACTCGCAACAAGAATTGTGCCTTCACGAATTTTACTGCCGCTTGTGATTTTTTCATTTTTGCTGCGCACTGTCAGCACACAGCCCTCAATCATTGTCGGGAAGGTGACGGTGTATTCCGGAATTTCCTCTACCGCCACACGGATATGCGTTTCCATCTTGATTCTGCCGGTCTTGTAGGTATAGCTCCCGTCGCCGTTATCGGACCAGCTCTCTGTGTCGGCAAGACGGTATCCATCCTTCGGCTTGACGGTTACGGTGATTTCATCGCCGAAATTGACCTTTTGACCGCTTTCAAAATCCGATGTCCCGTTTTTAACGGTAATTTCGGCGTTCTTATTCGGCATATCAACTGTGACCGTATATTTTTCGATCTCCGTAAAGTATACCTTGATATCGGTTTGGGTATCAACGGTGAGCTCATACTCGTACATATCGTAAAGCCTGTTATCTGTTATTACCGTGTCGGGAATTCCGTTTTTGGTGATAACGAGCTTTTGCACCCTATAGCCTTCTGCCGCCTGAGCGATGAAGTTGATTTTCGTTCCCACGGGAACAGCGGTACCGGACTGATAGGTCTGCTTTGTTGCCGCCATACCGGTTTCGTTGCCGCTTGCAACGGAATAGGTCAGCTTCACGGGTCTGTCGGTTTCGGAAACTCTTTCAAATTCCGCTTCGACGGTGTATCTTGTTGAGCCAAGGGTAAGCGTGTAGGTATTTGAGCCTGCCGCGTTAACAATATCCGTATTGTTTTCGGCATCTGTTATTCTCCACGACTTCAGTGTATAGCCGTTTTGCGGAACGGCGGTAAATGTTACATCGCCGGTCACCGTGCCGCCCGGAGCAGGCAGACCTGTTTCACCGACCTTTGCGGTAACTGTTCCGAGAAGGTCTTCGCCGTTCTTATATTCGCCGACAAAGATGACCTCGGCCGAATCGAATGTTTTTCGTGTGGATACGAATATGTTAGCTTCGCCGCCCAGTGCAAACGCGCACTCTATGTTGCCGTTGAGGTCGGGTCTGAATACAGTCTCTTCTCCGCCGTTATCAAGAGTCAGCGACACAAGTTCAAAGTGCCGGTTCTTTGGCGAAACTCTGATTTTAATAATATCGTTTTCATTGATCTCATCGCCCGATTTAATATTAACATTGCCGAGGTGCCGCACACTGATATCGGCGGCTTTCTCGTTGTCGATTTTATAGTTGACCTTATAGTCTCTCTTTGCTGTTGTTATGGTTGCAGAGTTTGACCAGGCACTTTCCTTATCCTTTCCGTCTACCTTGCAAACGGTTGTAAGCACATATTCGTACTCTGTATTGGTTTTAAGTCCGGAAATGTCATAAGAGGTCGTGCCGACAGGAATAAGATTTGAAATCCTGTTATATTCACCGTTTTCAACTTGATAAAGATAGTAGCCCTCCGCATCCGGCCAGCCGGGAGTTTTATCGGGCTGCGACCAAGTAAGGCGTATCTCGTCTTCGTCAAGCAGTTCTGCCTCAAGGTCGACCACTGCCGGTGAAGGAGCACTGAGATTTGTCAAGTTATAGCCTATAAAGATGGTCTTGTTGTTTTCATCGCCGTAAAGGTGTCGGAACCACTGACCGAGCGTCCAGTCAAAGGTATATTGCGTGTATACGTTTTGAGGAATTCCGTTTGAGGCAAGATCCGGACCGTCGATATCATTGACCACGCCGGTACAGCCTTCGGACGATGTCGTTGTGGTGGATACGCCCGAGCCGTTGCTGTAGCTCAAACTGGTTTCAAAACCAACATCATGCGAGAATAGTATACCATCGCCGAATACACCGAAGCTGATGGAGAAGTTGAAATAAAAACCGTGCGACATTTCTTCGGAAACGGATTTTATATTGCTTTTTCCCCACGAAACCTCGTTAAGACCGCCGTTATGTCCGAGTCGAATGGCGAGCTTACTGAGCTGCTCTGCACCCAAATGGCTGTAAACGCCCCAGCCGAGCTGATTGTACATAAACGGGTTGCCCTCGTTTCCGTCAAGCCAGTTTGCCGCTTTATCTATTTTTACCAAGGGATAATAGTATTTTTTATCTTTGTCTGTTTTATCCGATTCCCTTATGACGGCATGATAGTTCTTGTTATTCATATAACCGTTATACTCATCAACAAAGCCGTTGTAGTCGTCAACGCTCAGCTGCTGATATACCGGCTGCTGCGGAATGGAAAGCGTTATGGCGGTATCTTTCGACCATTCGCCGTTTTCGTCCAGTATCTCATAGGCGTAGATAAATACAGGCGTTCTGGACACAAGCACCGTGTTGTACGCCCGTGCCTTAACCGTCAGGGAATATTCCTTCTGCAGAGCCGTGGAATAGGTTTTGCTCCATTCAAGCGAGTAGCCTGCCGAGATGTTCACCTCAACGGGGGCGAGAAGCCCTCCGTAAGAGTAAGACATTCCGACGCTGAAGGAAACATTGTTCGATGAGGACTGCTCCAACTCGAAACTCTCTGTGATTGTATATGCGGTTTCGTTTTCGCCGGAGTCACTCAGCGCGGAGAAATACGGCGCAGCCTGTATGACTGCCTTGACCTCCGGGTCGCTGTAGGCATAGCTTACACCCTTATATTTGGCTATAACACCGTCCTGGTTTCTGTCGCAGGCGGTGAGAAGTACCTGAGCCGTACAGCCGTAGTAATCACCGTACGCTTCGTTCGGACTCCAGTATGACAATGTAAGGTCAAAGCCGTTTGCCGCCTCATAGCTGTCGCTTGTATCCGGATAGGTTGCGGAAATCATACCCTTGCTGAAGGAATATTTATCCTCGTTACCGGTTTCGGCAGAGGTTACAAACACAATCTGCTCACGTCCTGCATTGTTGCCGTCAAAGTTTCCGACGGCAACCGAGCGGAAGAATTCTGTCTTACCGCCGATCTCGCCCTCAAACCAGAAGTTGTTTGTGCTGCCGTTTGAGTTTGTGCGGAAAGAATATTCGTTTGAAGTGAGCTTGTAAAGTTCTCCGGTCTGGGCATTATAGTTGTACAGCGTGCCGTTGATAAAGACGAAATCTGCGGCGCTCGCACCGTTAAAAGCAACAGCCTCTACCGCTAAAGGCGAAACAACTTCTGCGGTTCGGGCACCGGCCTTCGTCCAACCGTTGGAAGCCATCACCTTATATTCGGATTGTACAAAGCCTCTGTTTCCGTTATTAAGGAGCGTTGTATATGCAGTTTGGGATGAATGAGTGGTAGCGTAGGAAGCAGAGACATTGGCATATAAGCCCGCAACAAGGATATCTTCATATCCGTCGTTGTTGAAGTCTCCTGCCGTGATGCTGCAGGCGTTCATGCTGTTACTATTATAAACAACATCATTTTGGAGAATATTTTGGAGTTTTCCCTCCGGGCAAACATAGAATTTTTCATCGGCGTCGCCGTCCACAAACGAGGAGCCTCCGCCGGAAGAACTACCACCGGCTTTTCCATATTTAATTTTTACCTGAGGACGATATAGATTCAAATTGCGACTGTTTACATTGTTTATGAAGAAATAGGACAGCACGGCGATGTCATCGATTTGGTCGCCGTTAAAATCGCCCACCACCATGTCTACGCCCAGCTTATGAAATCGGTTGTCAAAGGTTGGGACAGATTTTCCGTATATGCTGTCACCATTTGCCCCTGGATCCGTGGGACTTCCAACAGTGGTGTGATATAATTTTTTGTAGGAGTCATGAAGCATATCATTGCCGAAGCCGAGTTTTTTGCCTTCTCCCATAATGCTTGTGTTATTTAATAATACAAAGCCGTTGTCGCCGATAAAGGAATATTCATACAGAAAGCAGCCGACATAAGGTTCGTAATCAAAAGTCTGCATCAAACCTGTCGAGCGTTTTGTGTGCGGAACATAGATGATCAGCGTGTCCTTGCCGTCTCCGTCAAAGTCGCCTGCGGTAATGTTCAGATAGGCGTTGGTTTCAAGGTTTAGAGCACGAATAAGGCCTTTGTTGTCAAACATCCAGGTCATTTCGCCGACCCACTGTTTGCCTTTATATTCTCCCGTTCTTGTATCATATATATGAAGATAGACCTGCTGATCCGACTTATTAAGACCTACATAGGCAACATGGTCTCTCCTGCCTGAGCCGAACGGGTCAAAGGAAACGGACTGGACAAAAGCATAGTACGTCTGAAGCGCACTGATGTCCATATTGGGCAGAGAGGCATCGGAAGCGGTTCCTTTTTTGGAAATAAAGTTCTTGAGAGACTCCGGGGTTCCTACATCCGCAATTTTGCCTGTTGCGGACGTGCCGTATGTCTCAAAATAAAGCAGTTCGTTTTTTTCAACCATTGCAAAGGGACGGCCGACATTATACCCGTAAGGGTTGGTTGTATTGTCAAAGCCAGCGGGTTTTGTGTTTTTCATCAGAGTATTAGCGGCATCCGATGAAAACTGCGGCTCACTCGGGTCGGCGGCAAAGACCGACAGGGGCAGACATACTGCGATCATTATGACCGACAGCAGCGCGCATAGCGAGCGCTTCAGAATGAGTTTTTTGTACATAGAGAGTCCTCCTTTTCTTTTCACGGGGGAAAGATTGTTTTCGGGCGGGGATTTGCCGCAGCAAATCATAAAGTATTCTGTTATACTTCCTCCCTTACATTATATCAAATTATGTCGGCCTTTGTCGTGTCGTTTACGCTGTATATCGGTTGTTTACGCTGTAGACGGGGTGCAACGTGAAATATCTCTTGCAAAACGAGAAAAAAGCCAGTAAAATAATGATGAAAAGTTCGGTGCTCCGAGTTATGAAGTTGAATGGAAAGGAATGAAATTTCGAATATGAAACGCTGCCTGCAGGTTGTTTGTACTGCCGTTTTTATACTGCTTTGTTTGGGGACAATGCGTTTTCTGCAGTTTTTTATTAAGACGGACATGTCGATTCGCTATATTGATTGGCAGTCTTCTGTCAAAATTGAGACAGACGGCTCCGAAAGTTCGTTGGATTATACCGTTGTGCCTCAAACAGGGGAGAGTTTTCGGCTTGAAACTGTTTTTCCGCCGACAGAGGAAAACGGGAATCTGGTGTTTGAAACGGCAGGGTTGGAGCTTACGGTTTGTATCAACGGAGTTGAGGTATGGCACTCCTCGTCCGCTGTCCCTGCAGGGGCAGCGGGACAGACACAGGCAGTAATTCCTATGCCGAGAAATGAAGAATGCCATGTCACAATGACATGTGTAGTTAAAAGTACAACCAGCTTGGTGTTTCCTCCGGCTGCTCGCTTTGTACCAGTAGAATACGATGCGACTGAGAGCTATGCATATGCTAATTTTTACGGAATTCCCGCCGGCGTAACCGCAGCGATTTCACTTCTTGTGGCGGGTATATTTCTTTTGGGAGTTGCACACAAAAAGCCCGACTGGAGTCTGATTCCGCTGCTTCTTGCGGCTGCCGGTCTTACGGCACAGTGGATTACAAAGGGAATGGGCTATTTCTTCCTGAATAACCGGTTGGTCGATTTTCTTATCCGCAGGGAGGTTGGCTTCTTCTTTATACTGTTACTGATTCTCTTTCTTGCAATGAACCGACAGCGGAAATTTTGGAAGTATTTTGGAATCACTACGGCGGTCAGCTTTACTACACTGTTGATTGCTTTCGGAATATCTGCCGCCGTAAATGGGTATCTTGCAGGATATATCGTGCAGATGTTCCGTGATACAGTTGAGCTTGGGCATTATGGGGAACTTTTGTATTGGATTACCGTTTGGCTGACTGCTGTTTGTGCTGTAATTTCTACATATGCAGTGATGTGCGCCTTTGTCACGCAGCGAACGGAAACACAGGCGCTCCGCCTGCACAATCAGCTGATTCTGGACGGATATCGTGCCATCGAAAGCAAAATGAGGGCAAGTGAGGCAATCAGGCATGAGGAAAGACACAGAATTGTTGCCTTGGAGTCGGCTTACAAAAAGGGAGACTATGAAACTCTGGGCAAAATGCTGCAGGATATGAGAGGACAGTGCGAGCATCTGGCGCAAACACACTTTTCCAAAAATTTCGTTGTCAATGCTATTTTGCAGGATGCTGCCTACAGAGCGGCACGGGCGGGAATATCATTTGATGCCACTGCTTCGGTGTCCGCAGAGATTCCGATTTCCGAAAATGAACTGTGCGGGCTGCTTATGAATATGTTGGATAATGCTATAGAGGCGGCCTCGCGCTGCACGGAAAAAAGCTTTATCCGATTCAAGGCAGAGGAACAAAACGGTTTTCTCGCCGTAAAATGTGAGAATTCGTTTATTGAAGAGCCAAAACAGGATAAGAACGGGCAGTATATTTCTACAAAGGATGAAAAGGAAAGTCATGGCTTTGGATTAAAGCTTATGAACGCTGTCGCAGAGAAGTATCACAGTATGCTGGATATTTTTATTTCGGATGAAAATGTTTTTACTGTTCAGACCGCTTTAAGAATTCCGAAAAAATAATAAAATCAGCGGGTGTCATTCATTTGAAAATGACACCCGCTGATTTTATTGATTTATATATCGTATAAATGCGCTTTGAAAGGCTTTATAGTATGTACGCCCCACAGGAAGCACATCACCATTTCGAAGCGTTAGGACCGTCCGTCCGATTTCTTTTACTCTGCTCAGATTCACCAGAAAGCTGTTATGACAACGTGAAAAATGGCCTTTTGGAAGCTGTTTTTCAAATTCGGTAAGAGAAAGATAATAGGTGTTGCTATTTCCGGAACTTTGATGAATGATTATGTTGTGGTTATAACTTTCTACATAACGTATTTCTGACACGGAGAAATGCAGTATCTTATTACCGATGCTAAGCGTGACTGCTTTGGGTAAGTAATTCAATTTAAGATCCGTACGGATTGCATTTGCCAGTGCTTCCCGGCAAATCGGTTTAAGAAGAAAATGAATGGGCTGTACATCATAGCCCTCGGAAAGATAATTGTCGCATGCGGTCACAAATATAATTGAAATACGGTCGTCCTTGCTTCGCAGAGAACGCGCCAGCTCCAATCCCGTCATGCCGTTCATCTGAATATCCAAGATAAGCAGATTGAACGGTTTCTCGACATCAGAATTCATCCTTTTCTCAAGTTCCTCGGCAGAGGGAAAAGCTGTTATCGCATACGGAATACTTTCTCCGTCCAGCAGCTCCCTGCAGAAAGAATGCAATTGTTCTCTCATGACCGGATCGTCATCACAAACGGCTATTCGGTATGTGTTCATTTTCTCACCCGCAATCACATGTATTTTAATATATTATATCATAAAACCGATCGGAAAACAACCTTAAAAGATTTACAAAAAAGCGAACTTTCAATTGTTATCTTGCCGGAAGGAGTTTTTTCTTCTCAACTATTTAATTTTTACTGAACCATGCATTAGAAGCGTGGTTTTGGTATGAAAAAGGGCGGCAAGGATTTTACTCCCTGCCGCCCGAACCGCATCAGAACATCTGAACAGAAGAACTGTCCGAGAAAAATCGAGGAAAATCAAATTGCAATATGATCTCATAAAAAAGTCCTTACAGCAGAAAGAAAAAAGCGGCTTACCTCAACGATCAAAACCGTACTGATAAAAATGTCTTTGTTATCTCTGGCTTTTTCAACCTGAAGCCTCTGTGTCTTTTTCTTTCTGCTGTAGTTATTCTTCAGTTGGGTAGTTCACTTTCTCCTCCCACCATGACAGGTGGCACCTGTCACCAATTAGGCGCAGTTGCCCCTTGGCGGAAAGAATACATTTTTTCATTTATCCGCTGCGTATTTTGAACAGCAAACTGCTTTTGCCGCCTTTTTTGCGGTAGCGCTGCTCGGTTGTCAGAAAGCCTGCTTTTTTAAGATCACGGATACCTCTCCTGACGGTGGACTGTGAATACTTTAGGTCTGCCGCTATGGTCGGGATGGCAGGCCAACATTCTCCGTTTTCATTCACTCGGTCGGCAAGGTAGATATATACCGCAACGGCTCTGTGCGGCAGCTCGGTGCGGTATAGAAAATCAAGACGGCTCATTGCTTTGCACCTCCGTTCCGGTTAAGTCTTTTATGATCTCTGCTTCCGCCATGTCGGGAGCAGTTTCTTTTTTCGGCGGTGAGGTGCGGATGGGGTTGCCGCCTCGCTTTTCGCTCTTGGGCTGCGTTCTCTGCGGCTCGTTCTTTGGGCTGTCCTGCTGCGCCTGACCGCCGCCGTCAGCGTCGCTCGGTGCAGGCGTTTCCTCTTTCCACTCCGGCGGATATTTTCCGAGGATGCCGTCCTGAATTTCCTTCTTGTCGGCATACTTGACCTCACGGGAGCCTTGGTCGGGAACGGTATAAGGGTGTTCGTTGTCAAATTCGATGCCCCATTTGAAGAACAGCTTTAAGTGTACCCGCATGGGATGGACGCCTGTTTTCATCACGATAAAATCGCCCTTGGGCAAGGACTTGAGTTCGTCCGGTGTCAGCAGCGGTCGCTCTATCATTTGAAGTGATTGTGACGGATCGTTTTTGGAACGGCTGACCGAGCCGCTCATAACTGTGCGAGAGCCGAGTGCCTTGGACAGCGTTTCGGCCGAGCTGCTGTTTGGTGCAAAGCCGCCGAAGATGGTATCCTGCGTATTGTCCACGATGATCTCCGCACCTTCCTTGCCGTAGTTCTTTTCGAGCTGGGCAAAGGATTGTATTATGGGAACAATCTGCAAGCGCCTTGAACGGGAGGCGGAGAACATCATTTCCGCACTTTCAATTTTGGGCAGCGTGCCGAACTCATCGCAGAAGAATACACAGCGGTTCTTGAGCTTACCGCCGTTTTCATCGGCAACGGCGAGTATCTCACGGTAGAGCTGTTGGATAATCAGTGAGATCATAAAGAAGGTGTTGGGATTTTCCTCCGGCATAATTACGAAGATAGCCGACTTTTGATTGCAGAAGGTTTCGGCATCTATCTCGGTATCGAAGCACAGGAGCTGTTCTAATTCCGTATCGAGAAAAGCGTTGAGCCTCGACAGCGCCGTACTCATAACGCTTGCCATACTCTGTTCGGCGGTGTTCAGTGCCGCACCTGCAAACCATTTCGCCTTATGCTCGTTCGGGAGCAGTTCCATAAGCTGCTGAAACTGATTCTTACCTTTCTTTTTGGACGGAGCGAGTAGCTCTTGAATGACCTTAAACACCGACACAATGTGCCGTTTCTCCGGCGCACAGAACTCTGCTACCAACAGAATGGTTGCGGTCAGCAAGCCCTCAGCGGCATCATAGAAGTAGGCGTTCTGTCCGAAGGAAGCAGCGTCCATACCGGAGAGAATAATGGTTTTGGAAATGATCTTTGCGTATTTCTCGGCTTTGGCCTTGTAGACGATTTGGTCGGGATGCTTTGCGTATAGGTCTGTGTATTTATTGACGAGATACAATATATTATTTCCGTTTGATCGGGTGGGATTTCGCAGGTCGATAACGGAAACCATATAGCCGTAATCCTTGGCGATGTTTCCGTAGTTACGCATGACATCGCCCTTGGTGTCAGTGGAGAGGAAGGACATTCCCGATGCGCAGGCATACTCAATGCACGGGTACAGCCAAAAGGCAGTCTTGCCGACACCCGCCGCACCGATCATCAGCACATGAACATCTCCCGTGTCTATCATGGCGGTGGTGCTGTGCTTGCCGCCCTTGCACCCGACCACGATGCCCTGCGGCAGAGACTCCTCGGTCGGCTCGGTCTTTTTTCGGAGCAGTTTTCTCGGTGCTGTCGCCGTCATGGTTGGCGTTTGGTTTTGCTTTGCCTGCCTACGCCATTTCTTTGGCGTGAACGGGATGTGGCGGTAGGTCTTTCGTATCTCCGCTTTGTTTGCCCACCGAGCCGTGCCGTGTTGACCGTCGCCGACGGTTTTGCTCTTGATGTTATTGAGGTTATAGATATGAGCGATCAGCGTTATCGCACCGAGGACGGCAAACATAACTGCGGCAACGGTAACTAAAGCTGCAATGTTTGGCATATTTCTTCTTCCTCCTGTTCGTCATATAATAAGTCCTCGTTCCAATCTTTGAATTCGGGAACGAGGATCTCATGTTTGATGCCCTGTATAAAGAGCTTGTCGGATATTCTTTTGTTCGCCGCCTGACCTGCGGCATCGTTATCCATACAGAGGCAGACGGTGTTGATATTGGGATTCGCTTTCAGCATTTGAAACAGCACTTGATCCCCGACACAGCAAGCGGCAGCGTAGCTGTGGCTGCGCCAATTTTCCTTGTGCAGAGAAATAAAGGACAGCATATCTATGGGAGCCTCAAAGAGATAGAGCGCGTTGTCCGTTCCGGTCCAGTGGAAGCTGTAACGGGGATCGCAGCTTTCTGCATTGCCTTTGTAGGTGCTCTCACTGCCTGTCCCTCTTTTGTGTGCGTGTCGGGCAATGCCATGTTCATCGTAGCCGACGAAGACGGCGTTGTGGTAATCGGCGGATTCATAAATCATTCCCTTATGCACAAAGGCGGAAAGCACCTCTCGGTCTATTCCTCGGCGGTTAAGCAGATAAGCATACACTCGCCGCATATTTTCATTTTGAGGCGGCAATTCAAACGGCTTCGGCGGCTCTCGCTTGACCGGCTCGGCTCTTTGAATTATGCCGCCGTTATTACCGAGCAGGAAATTGACGGCCTGCGGAAAGTCCATGTTGTAAAAGCGGCGGACAAAGTCAACGGCGTCGCCGCCGATGCGTTCGTACTGGTGGAACCACAAGTTTCCTCTGACCGTAACCTTTTCCGAGCCGTCACGCCACACATATTCCTTGCCGGAGCGTTTGAGGCGTTCGCCCTGGCTTTGCAGGAGAGCGACCAAGTCCGTCTGCCGGGCAGCTTCCTTTTGTGCGTCTGTAAAGTGAATGTATTCGGTTGACATGAGTTTCTCCTTTCGAAAAGGAGGTTGCGCATACATTTTATGCGCAACCTCCCCATGCTATTGTTTGAGTCCGTGAGCCTGTTTTTTCTCCTCGATTTTTCTCCGCAGCTTGCGGTCGATGCTGTTTTCTCTGCCTCTGCGCTCATCCTCCAAGCGATTTTGGATAACACGAGCCATGTGTCCGAGCAGGCGGAGCGAGGCAAGTGCTGCCGTCCAGTTTCCGTTGACACGAATGCTGTGGATGAGCTGTGCGGCATATTGATTGCCATGCTCGGCGGCAAGATGAAGATAGTACATCGCCTTATCTGTATCTCTCGGTATGTCTTTTCCGTAGAGATAGATTTTTCCGAGTTGGTATTCGGCATAGTCATTTCCATTCTCAGCGGCAATTATAAAACTGCGGATGGCTTTTTGAATGTCCTTGACTTCGCCCTCGGTCAGATATATCTTACCTGCAAGGTACGCCGCATAAGGATTTTTCTGTGCGGCGGCACGGTCAAGCCATTCTGCGGCTTTCTTTATATCCTTCGGCACGACCTCGCCTTTGTATAGCAGCCTGCCGAGGATAAACTGTGCCGGAGCAAAGTTCTTTGATGCCGACAGATTCAGCAGGCGCACGGCTTCGTCAATGCTTTGAGCAAGGACATCTCCGTCAAGATATGCTTTACCGAGTGTGTACGCTGCATGTTTGTTACCTTGCTCTGTGGAGCGGCGGAGCAGACTCTCTGCTCGTTCGGCATCTCTTTCTATATCCTCGCCCTTGAGAAAGGTCTTGCCGAGCAGATATTCGGCGTATTGGTTATCGTCTTTGACGGCGCTTTCCAACCAATGCAGAGCGTGGAGCATTTGTTTTGGTACATCCTCGCCTTTAAGGTACAGCTTGCCGAGCATATATTTCGCTACGGTGTAGCCCTGCTTGGCGGATTTGGTGAGATACTCCACAGCCTTTTTCGGATCGTAGTGGTCGCCGTCACGGTCGAGCATGAATTTTGCCGCACGGTATTGCGACCATTTGTTGCCCTTATCAGCGTCTGCGACCGTTCTTTCATATTCGTCCATAGGCGGAGGCGGCGGATCGGGGCTTTCGGCTTCCGCGATGGTTGGCTCACAGTCCGGCTCGACAGGCTCGTCTGTTTCCTCAACCTCATCTGTCGGAAGACCCAGTTTCATCGCCTCGGCTATCACCATATTTTTCACAGATTTGAATTCCTTGTTTTGCGACAGCGGCAGCCGTTCCGGTCGGCTCTCGGTGTAGACCTTCAGCGCCGTTTCCTTTGACTCGTACCATAAATCATAGAGAGCCGCAATGCGTTCGTCCTTGCCGAGTTCGTCAACGATGCTGTTGATGATCTCCTTGATGTCCTTGCGCAGATAGCCGTATTGCTTTTTGCCGTTGGTCACAGCCAACCTCTTGGCGAGTGCCTGAAGCATATCCTCCACCTGTGGATTGTCATAGGTGCCGCCATTTATTTTGGCGATGAGCTCGGCGAGTACCTCACGGCTCTGCACCTTGAGTGCGTCACGGTGTTCTGTCTGCTTTTTATATTCGCAGAGCAATTCCTGTGCGAATATATCCTTGGCAAAGGATGAACGCAACGCCGTCACGCCCTTTTCCGAGAGATAGCCCTCGTTTGGATTTGTCGAGTAGGCTATCAAGTGAATATGAGGATGGTGGCTTTCGTTGTGGAATGCGGCAAACCAACGGAGATTGCTCATGGGTATTCGCAGGTTTTCGGAGAGCGCCTGTGCTTGCGACCGGAGCATATCCCGCCATCGGCTGCCGTTATCATAGCCAAGGCGCTCGGCGTCCTCACGGCGAAGAGATACGATTGCCGTCCACACATTTCCCGTATGCGCATTGAGTTCATCGGATACCTTTTGCAGATCCACCGCCACACCGTCATCGGTAAAGAGTCCGTGAGAGCCGATGCGTTCCACACGGGGACGGGTGGCGATGTAGTCGGCATAGGTTGTGGTGTGCATCATTTCATCGGCATTTTCCTCAAGCGCACGGGTAATGAATTCCGAAGCTGTTCCAATCGTTTTATCCTTGAGATAATCCTCATACTCCAAGGACGAACGGCTGTCGGGAAAGTCCGAGAAGATTTTCTTTATCAGTTGCTTTTGCTTATTTGTTGCAGGAGCATTTCTTTTCGATTCATCTATTTTTTCAACGCCCTCACGGGTAGCAATGTATTCCGCATAGCCGCCGAAGTGATTTCGCTCATCGGGCTTCAGATATTTGAATTTCGTAATAAGCCTTGCCACTCTATCACCTCCATCCTACCGGGGAAAACCGCTTGCGTTTTTCGGGTGACCGCAAACGAAACTTCGGATCATCATCATACTTCGTGCGGTCACGGTTATCCCTTTTGCCAATCGTTTGCGTCCTTGAAAGTGAAATTGCCGTTGAGCCTTTTTACTTCTTTTACGCATTCGCCCTTGAGCCGTTCAAGAGAGACATCGTCAATCTCACTGTTCGCCGCCACCACATTCATCGTGACGGCAAGTTGAACTGCCAACTTGAAAAGCAATCGGCAGATGCGATTGTCGCTCTCGGCAACAATACTTTTCATAGAGGACAGCATTGCGTTCGGCAGCATGGAGCGCTGATCCTTGGCAGTGAGGTGGTCTATATAGAACTGCACCGCCTTTTCGATGAATTCAGATTTACTCCGGCAGTCATCCTCGGTGTATAACTGCTTTACTTTATCGAGTGTTTCGGGGTAAAGCCATAGTGCGAATTTGCGTTTGTTTTTCGGTGTCGGCATTTGGGTCATCTCCTTTTCCTGCCGTATTTTTCGTTCAAAAACCGCAACCCCTAAACTTGCGAGGTTTTTATCCGTGCAACCCCTAAATCGCAGTTTTTGTTGTCGTCCTCAAAAGCCCCGCAAAGCCTTATGCGGTCGGCGTTGCCGTCCGCTGTGATACGCCGAGGGGAAGCTGCGCAACCCCTCGGCTTTCACCTGCTTATTTTCGTACCGCCTGCCGATTTCCGCAAAAGGGTGCGAAAACCGTCCCAAATGGCGCTTTGCCTTTGCAGGGCTTGTGTTTACCCGCTGTGGGGTTGCATCTCACCACACGGGGCGGCACAGGGGCTGACACGGCGGTCACATCTGCATTGTCGGAGCTTCGGCTTCGTCATCGGCCTCCGACAGCTCCTCTTCCTTTCCGGCGAGGCTGCTGTTGAAAATCTCACGGCGGCATTCCTCACTGCGGTAATCGGAGCGGAACGCTTTATAAGCCGCAACGGAAAAATCATGCAGAGAGTAGGTCTGCCACTCGTTATCCGTGCCGTCGTAAACACTGATCCGACCTTCGTCCAAATCAAATTCGAGCAGCGCAGTGACTCGGTCATCCGCATGGATATCCGCACAGACCTTGCCGAAGTATTCAAGGCTGACGGGATTCGTTTCAATAAAAGCGTCGGCGAATGTTTTGGGTGCGGAAGACAACTCACCACGCTCATAGAGGCGGTAGCGGTAAGCTGCCTGCATCGGAGAGAGGAAGTAGTCGCTTGTGAAGTGACAGTCATCGTCGTTTTCACGGATATGGTAAACCGCAAAGCGTCGGGCCGCTTCCAGCCGCGCCTGCTCTGCGGCGTCCTCTCTTTCAATCGTTGCCTCGATGGAGGCACGCTGCTCATCGGGAACATATTCCTGATACAATGTGTCGAACGCCTCAGTCAATTTATCCTCGACTGTTTCGGCGGTCTGATTGCCGAGGGCATCTGCCAATGCCCGCACACGGTATTCGTTAAGGTACAGGGTAATATCAATGTCGTTCATTGGCGCTCACCTCGCTGACTTCCGTATGCTCGGTTTTAGGGAGCTTTGGCTTTCTCGGCTTCGGCACGGCAGAGGAGGAACCGGTGCCGGATTTCATGTCGATAAAATCACGCACACCTGCAGGCACGGTTTTGTTGTAGAGAGCGTCCAGCGCTTTTTCGAGTTCCGCTTCGGCGGTCGTGCCTTTCTGCGAAAGATAAAGGACAAGGGCGGATGCCTTGTCCTCGTCAAATGAAATATTGAAGGTTGTCTTTTTCATATTGTGCTTTCCTTTCTGTCACATAGTCAGTTCGGGATCAAAGCCGTCTCGCCGCCAATCCTCACGGTCTGAATTACATCCGCGCATATTGATTTCCGCGTAATCATTAAGGCCGTAGAAATTCGTGCCGTCAGTGCAACAGTTTTGAAAACTACCGTGTTCCATGTTGCACTCAATTATTACGGCATTGCTTAAATCGCTGTGAGTATAAACGCCGCCCGACATCTTGCACCCTGAAAAGACCGTGTTCTTGAATTCGCATTCCTCGGCGGTGACATCTTCGAGGTTACAGTTTTCAAACCGCGTGTCATTGATAACGGAAAAATTGAGTTCCGCGCCTCGCAGGTCAGTGTTCGCAAACCTCGCGTTATCCATAGCAACATTCATCATGTTTTTATGCGCAAGGTTTAGTCCCTGCACAAAACAGTTAGAAAAATCAGCCTGTATACCACCTGCATCATTAAGCCATAAGGTGTGCTTGGCAAGCATGACATCCGCTTCTTCCTGCGTCAGTGTTCGGCGTGAATCAGCCTGCTGTATATATTCATCTTTTACAGTGCAGAGCATATAGCCACCATCGAAATCAACGCTTTCAATTTCCGGTCTGTCTTTCAGTGCTACATACATCAATTCCTCGCTGAATCCTGCACCTCTAAACTTGTTTCGTAATTCATCGGTATTGATGCTGTATTTTTTATTACTACAATCGATTGCTTCTCGAACTATACGGTCTGCCATTATTGCAGTTTCACGCACAGCGTTTTCAAGGCTCGGATACTGAACAGCGATAGCAAGCTGTTTGGCGTTAGGAATATGGGCGGTGTATCGGGCATAGTCATAACCCTCTGTGTCAATGATAAAGCCGTCTTTATGTCCTTCTCTTATGAGCAGCAGGCACGGTATACCGTCGGGTAAATACTCATGCTTCTCGGCGTTAAACTCTCGGAGAAAATCATAGTATCCAAGAGGATTGGAAACGAATTCGGTATATTCAGAAGGCGTCAGTTTTACTACTTTTTCAATCTGACACAGAGGCAGATTGAAATCCGTTTGTTTGCACTTTAAGTCTGCTTTTATAATCATGGGCATTCTCCTTTACATAGACAGAGCCTGCGTTTCGTCCTCATCGGAGGATTCGTTCGCAGGCTCATGGTTGTGTTCGGTTTCGTGGTCGTCGTAGAGGTTACAGCCGAGGACGGAGAGCAGACTCACCGGATTCCCTTGGCAGTTATGACAGTACTGCAGATGACAGGTCATTTCGATGGCGTCCTCGGCCATGATGAGTTCGTTGATTTCTTCTCTCTGCCGTAATTCTTCTTCGAGCAGTCTGCCGTTCTCGTTGGTGTCGGAAACATCCGCGCCGAAGTGATAATACAGCTCGTCATAGGAGATCGTCCAATAGCAGTTCTCGGAATTGTCGCAGCACTGCCGGACGGCATAGTCGGCAAGCCGCTTGATTTTATTTTTATCCATATAGACCGTTCTTTTTGTTGTGATTCGGTATTCTCCGTATAGGTGATATACGGAATCTTGAGCCAATGCGTAAAGCCACTGCCTGAAACATCGGAGATAATAACGCCGTCGTTGGTGTTGGCGGCATGGATGACCTGACCGTTCCCGATATATATCCCAATGTGACCCTCATGCCAGAGCGCAAGCCCCGGCGTTTCGGGGATCGTATCGATCGTGCCTTTCTCCGTTGCATTTTCGTACATGGTGTCCGCACCGATATCGGGCATATCGTTTGTGCCGTAAGTGATACTGCCGCTTTCACAGTCGTACCAGCCGTAGCCCTTGATAAGACCGATGCAGTCGGCAGTTCTTCCACCGAGCCAATGTGTTCGGATATATTCCTCCTTGCCGCCGACCTCGTCGGGGTACTGAGAGACCTTGCCGTTCAGCACAGCTTCGGTCAGCACATCGCCGTAGGTTCCCCATACATAGCCCCACTTCTTTGCGTGAGCCTGCTTTGCCCATTCAACAAGGTCGTGGGCGTTCTTGGTGTCGGGTTTGGTGAAGCCGGAGGTGTTGATGGCCTTAGCTCGGATGGCGGTCATGACCTTTGTAAAGTCCTCGGCATTGAGTGTAGTACCGAAGGCGGTATTGACAGCGGTGATGAGCTGCTCATCTGTCTGATCCTCCGCAAAGCAGCCTGCCAGCTTGGAAACGAAATCCGTTTGTTCGGCATAGTCGGAAAGCGCCAGCACATACAGCACCTGCGCTTCCTTTGCTTTTTCTGCCGTAAATCCTGCGGCTTTCATTTCATCCTCGATGGCGTACATGGTATTCTCCACCGCCTGCAGTTTTGCCTTTTCTTCGGCGGAGAGGTTTTCTACCACCAAGGTCTGAAGGCGGTCGGTGTCGATCTCGATGTCACCGTTGAACAAAGATATAACGGCAGCCACCGGCATAATGATGATAATGATCACACCGAGGACGATGCCGAGAACGGTGCGCCGCAGTTTTTTGTTGGTGAGAACAGCGACGGCTATCTTTTTGAGAGCCGCCGCAACGGTTGCGCTCATAGGCGTTCACATCCTTTCTTGCGAAAATCAGCGCCCACCGGCTTTCCCGAAGATGGCCGCCTTGTATTCGGGTGCGATGACTTGGAGCAAATATCTTTCGTTACCGCAGCGATAGAGGCAAGTGCCTCGTTCGGGATACTTGATAAGTTCAAATTCGCTCGGCTCGACCTGCAGGGCGTCCATATATTCCTTGGGATTGATCTGCCCGGCGTTGAACAGGAACTGGTGCGACGGGATGGAGAACAGCGGCTTTGTGAATTCACGGATTGACGGAATTAAAAAGTCCTCGATATTCTGACTTGCCAGAATGACCGAGGAGTCCTTTTTGCGCACACGCTTCATGCAGTTGCGCAGATATTCGATTGTAGTCATGTTGGATAAAAACAAGTACAGCTCATCCACCGATGCCGCCGTACTGCCTTTGCCGAGCAGTTCGTTGCTCATGAAAGATAGAACATTGAACAGCATACAGTCTTTGAGTCGGCGGTTGGTATCCATAAGCCCTTTCACGCCAAATACAAGAAAATTGGAGTCGGTAATGTTTGTGTGTCCGTTGAAATATTTGCTTTCAGAGCCGATGCACATAGAGTGAATGCCGAGGCAGACCTCTTGTAGCGTTTCCTCTGTATAGAGATATTTCCTCTGCTTGTCGTAAGCCATGAATTCTTCCTCGCACAGCTTATAGAAATCCTCCATAATGGGAAAGTCCGAGGGCTTCTTTACGCTGTAATCTGTGGTGTCGGTAATTCCGAATCGGGCATACAGCTTGGAGAGCAGGATTTCAATAGTGTCGATCTGCGAATCGGTAAAATCCTTGTAGCTGCGGAAGAAGTCTTTTAGGAAAGCAATGTGCTGACTGAGCCTTGTGACCTTTTTGAAGGCTTCGGGCGTGTTGGCGTCGATATCCTCCACGCTGTCTGTCCACGCCTTGGGTTCAAGAGGATTGATGGTGTACTCGCCGGACATGAAATCAATATAGTAGCCGCCGAGCGCATCGCACAGATCCTCGTACTCCGATTCGGGATCAAGACAAACAATGCGCTTGCCCGATTCACGGATGTTGGTCAAAATAAGCTTCAAAAGATAGCTTTTTCCCTGACCGCTGTTGCCCAAAATAAGGGCGTTGGAATTGGTCTTGTCCTCGGCTCTGCGGTCGAAGTCTACAAGGATATTTGTTCCGTACTTATCTCTGCCGATATATGCGCCCTGCGGATCGGTCTTGCCGGAAAAGTTGAATGGGTAAAGATTTGCAACACTTGACGCAGGAAGCACACGCTCGTACTGTGCGCCGAACTGGTTGGAGCCTGTCGGCACGGCAGAGAGAAATCCCTCTTTTTGCCGTAGCGTTAATCGGTCAACGGAGATTTTGGAACGCGTCAACTCCATGGCAATGTCCGATTGCAATTCCTTGAGCTTTTCCATGCTTTTTGCTTTCAGCTCGATAAACACCGAGCAGTGGAGGAGCGGCTCTTTGTTTTTGCGAAGGTTGGCGAGAAGTTCAATTACATCCTGCAAATTGCCCTCCGCCTCAATGCTTTCGCTGACATCGTTGCCGCCACTTTTGAGTCGGTTGCGGCGTGTGGCATTTTGAATGATTTTACGCTGTTCCATAGATTCCACAAGCCTGTGATAGATGCGGAGCGTCACGCCGTTGCGGTCGGCAAGCTGCGAGAGAATGGCCTGTTCCTCAGTGGACGGCGGATATTCCCGCACCGCCCACACGCAGCGGTAGCTGTCGCCGACAATATAATGGTCGGATAAAAATTTGACCGTGCCGGGAAGGATCATATCGAAGAAGTCCTTGGTGCGGATTTCCTCTGCCTGTTCCGGCGTGAGAATTTTCGGTTTTCTTTTGAGCATAGTTTTTCCTTTCTGCCGTTATTCTTCGGCTATGATCAGCAGCCTGCCGTCCTTGCCCGAACCGTAGCAGGTGGAGAGGATGAGGCGCCTGCCGTCCTCACAGGTTGTGCGGTCATACCATGGGTCTGCGGTATTGGTTCTCCGCACCTCGGTCACGGTAAACAGAAACACACCGTCGGCGGTTTCCAGCCTTACCGTGCGGTGTGAATTCAGAAAATCCGTATTCAGATATTTCTTCAAATCGGAGAACATCGTGCCGTTTTTCATGTTGTGACCGTAAATGATGAGGTTGCCGCCGACCGTGCTGCACCGTCCGTCAAGAAACGGCACTCCGCTTTGACTGTACTTGCCGTAGAAGCTGCGGCGGAGATATTTCTGCGGTTCACTCGGAGTATACATGACGGGATAGCTGATGCTTGTGCCGTCAATACTCAGCCACCCGATGCAGTCGGCGTTTTCCGCAATGAGAGCCTGTATATTGTGTCCTGCCACAGGTTGCTCGGTCGGCTCTGCGCTCGTTTCTGTTTTTGTGTCCGTTACGGATTCTGCCGGAGCTTCGGTCATCGGCAGTTTGGCAATTTCTGCGACGGAGGCGAAGTCCTTTTTTTCTTTCTGCCGTTCTTTCAGTTCGGAATGGATTTTCACGCCTGACAGCACGGCTGCCGCCGACAGCAGAAGACAGAAAAATATGAGGGCGGGCTTATTCCTCGTCCTCATCATCCGTACCCTCGTAAAACTGTTCGCCGTCAATGTCGGGCATGGCCTCACCCTGCATACTCGCTTCAAAGTATAACGCCAGAATGCGCTTGATCTCCGGTTTTTTCAGCCTGTGTACCTCAAAGCCCTCGCCGGCGATCTTACTTTCGATGCGGTTGGCGGTTTCAAAAACCTGCTTTTCCTTTTGGCTTTTCAGGCGTGCCACAAAGAAAAACTGCCGCGCCGTCGCCATTTCCGTCTGAATGTTGTCGAGGAAATCGATGTCCTTTTTGATGAGCTTTTTGACTCTGCCGTTTTCCTCGGTTTTGAGGCGTTCGGTCAAATAGGCTTTGTTGTCGTCAAAGCATTCCGAGGAGTCGGTGCAGACGATCTCGATGTCGGGCAATGCCGACAGCACCATCATCAGATGGCGTATCTTGATCTCAATGTTAGTGTGGGAGAGCACCGATATATTGGTGGGCGACACAAGGTAAAAGAGCAGCTCGCCCTTGTTTGTAGAGAGGCCGTATTTCGTGAAGGTCTTGATACCCATAAGTTCCTGCACCGAACGGCCTTTTTTCTTTTTCTGCTGTTTCATTGTCATCATCTCCATTCGTAATACTGTTGTGTGGATATTAAATACCGCACGGCGTAACGCATGAAGTCGAGTACGGTGGTATCGTCCATGCGGATCGTTAAAAAACCGTAGCATAAAACAGCCACGGCTGGTAAGAAAATATGCAGCTGCACAAGTGCGAGAACCGACAACAGTGCGGCTACCGCAAGTATTACAAAGTCCCGCAAACTCCAAAGCCACAGATTGGCGGTGGCTTTTAAGTTCTGCGGATAGATATATTGTGTCATTGCATCATTCCTCCGATTTCTATGCCGCCGACATCCTCGCAAAACTCCTGCGGCGTCCGACCGTGTCCCTGCATGAGCTTTTCCGCGATCATGTCTTTAATGAGCTGCGATTCTGCAATCGTCGGCCCATAGTCAAAGTATGAGGAGCCACTGTCGCGGCTGATCTCGCATTCGATACGCAGGGTGTCGGCAAAGGGGTTGTATTTGGCGTACATATTCAGCCAAGTGCCGTCCTCCGAGGCGGTGTTGATCCCGAACTTTTTGTCCACATCGAACCATGTTTCGATATATGCCGTAATTTCCTGCCCGATATCGCAGTCAACCTCCATATCCGAGTCAACGGCAATATCTGTGCGTTCCAATTCATTGTTTTCTTTCATGCTATACCTCCGTTATTTGCCTGCGGCCTTTGCCACACTGCGGGTCAGGTTGACTGCCGTAGTGGTGGCGTGTACCACGCTCATCATGTTGACTCTCACCGAACTGTCAAGGCCAAACTGCTGCGCAATTCTTGGTACCTCATTGGCCGCCAGCATAATGCCGAGTCCGAGCAGCATATTCTGCGGAAAGGTCAGAAGCCCCAAGAAAAGCAATGTTGTCTGCATAAATGCGGTAAGGCAGATTGCGATGACCTGCTTGCACCATTGGTTGAAGCCGTCGGCATAGCCCCTTGGTACGCTGAACATATATAACGCACCGACAGACATCTGCACAAGGAGAATACCGCCTCTCTTGATATTCTGAAAGAATATTTTAATAATGCAGTAGGCAAAGGCTATCATCGCAAGTAAATTAAAGAGCTTGTATTCTGCGGTGGCCGCCACCATAAACGAGCCCTGCAGCACCGAGGTGCTTTGGCCTGCGAGGTCGAGTGACTGCGTTCCCGCAAATATTCGGGCAAGGTCATGGGAAAATGTGTTTTGCAGGCTGATGCAAAACTTGTATAACTCTATCGGTACGACTCCGATGAGAGAACAGGCAAAGAAGCCTTTTATGATGTTGAGTGCCGTTGTTTTCACATTAGCTCTGCCGCATTGATACTCGATGGCCACATCGAATACTGCCACAACCGTTCCGGCCACGAACAAGCCCCAGCCGAAAAGAGTAAACAGCTTTACGGTTGCTTTTACCCATTCAAGGTCAAACACATCCGCGCCCATATTGCCCATCATCTCGAAGAAGTCGGCGATAGCGCCGTAGATGATTTCATAAAACCATTTGAGCATTGCGTCCCAAATGGCATTGGATATTTGTGTTCCGAGGAAGTCCATTGCATCGCCGATGGCGCTGCCGATCCCCGAAAAGATATCGCCTAACCAGTCAAAGATAAGTCATCACCTCCGTTTCGTAACCGGTTGTATCAGATAATCGACCAGATATAAAGCGGCGCGGTCAGCGTGAAAATAAGGCAGGCAAAGAGGATGCACGGAGCTGCGAATTCAAACTGTCCGTGCTTTCTGTAGTCGAAATAAGCCGTGCCGACCTTCACGAAGAAAAGGATGGCGAGGATCATATCGCACACGGGAAAAACAACATTGTTGACGACCGTCTGAATTTGGCTCTTGGCAGCGTTCCATGTGTTTTCGATCGCACCCGCCACATCGCCTGCGGCAAAGGCAGTCATGGAGAAAGCCGACACAAGGACGGTCACAAGCAGAACACAGAAAAGGATTCTGACGGTTTTCTTTTTCATAGGATTCATAAGGGATTACCTCCAATCGCTTTTTGAATTTCTTTTTCGGTTATCTTTCGGACTCGGATATTGAGGTTCTTGCAAAATTGCAATTCTGCTCTCATGCCGTCCGTGACGGTATCTCCGAATACCCAAACCTCATCGCAAAGCCACAGCAGCGACATTCCCGCCGCCAAGCCGACTTCACGGTCTTTGGGATTATTATCGTCAAGACATTCCGCATAGAAATGCGGCACGACCGGAGCCGTGCCGCACCTCAGTGCGTATTCGGTATATGTCTTAACCTTTTTGAGGTTTTGCTCAATATTCCCTCCGAGGGGAGCGCAGACATACACCTTTTTCATTACTCGTCATCCTCGTCATTTCGGGATTTCACACGGATAATGACCACGGCGATGATACCGCCGAGTGCCACAGCGCCGAGTCCGATCCAGAAGCCGAGGTTGGAGTTATCTCCCGTCTGCGGATTGTCCGGTGTGGGCGGCGTGATTTTCACTGTCTGCCCTTCGTCCTTCAGATCCGCATGGGCGGCGATCTCTGTACCGTCACGGTAGATGGTTTCGAATACCACGATCTCGGTAGCAGTTTTAAGCCCGGAAGCGTCGAATACGAAGGTGATATTGATCTCGCCGTCCGGCTTGTCGTGCTTGAAGGTGAAGGAGCTGCGAATTTCCTTGCCGTCCGCAAGGAGCGGTTCTCCGGTGGCCTTGTTCATCAGCACGCCCTTGACCGCATATTCCTTGCCGGGGGTGAGATTTTTGTAGGAGACAATATCCTCAATTTTCACTCTACCGCTTGCGGTGACTTCCTTTTTGCCGTCCACCGTCGCTTTTGTTCCAATTTCTGGAACGGTAACCTTGACGGTCTGATCCTCGTCCTCAATGTCTGCGTGTACGGCAAGTTCTTTGCCGTCCTTATACAGAGTTTCAAATACCACAAGGCTTGTGCTTTCCTTGATTAGCCTTGAATCGAAGGTAAAGGATACTGCAACTGTTCCGTTCGGAATTTCGGGCGTGAAAACGGTTTCGGCTGTTACAGCTTTATCGTTTTCGGTAAAGGCTTTGCCCGTGTTCTTATCCATAAGCGTACCTTTGAGTACATATTCCTTGCCGGGGATGAGGTGGCTGTAGGATACGGTATCGGTCAGCGTGAACACCTCGGTTGCACAGATTTCCTTCTCGCCGTCAACCGTGGCGGTGGTCTTGATTTTGGGGATGCGGTCGTTGATGACCGTGATACCGATGGTCTGTCCGTTCTCCCCAATGCGGACGGGATAGATTTCATTATTTTCGAGGTATCCGTCCGCAGGCTGCAGCTCCTTAATGAGCCAATCGCCGTAAGGGATGTTCTCAAAAGTGAATACGCCGTCCTCGCCGGATTCGGCGGTAAGGAGTGCGTTCTCGGCAGTAAACTCGGTTTTGTCACTGCGGAAGAGTCCGAACTTTGCGCCGATGACAGGCTTCTCGGTTTCACGGTCGATTTTTAATCCCTTGACCGAGCCGTAGAGGATATCGTTTTTGATAGCCTCGCCGCCGTTTGCCTTGATTTCCACAAGGGCGGTATCCTGTCCGGTGTAGTCAAAAGTTAAGGGGTGTTTTTCATCCGAGAGGATATAATGGCTGTCGGTCGCAATTTCCTTTACATACAGCTTTGCGCCTACGGGAATGTCCGTCTTGAAGGTGATATTACCGTTTTCATCGCAGTTGGCGATTTCAAGCAGTCCGTCCTTCGGGATGACCGAGCCGTCTGCGGCAACCAAGTCCTCTGCGGCATAAAGCCCGAAGCGCACCGAGAGAATTTCGCCGTTATTCCCGATATTAAAAGTATCGTTCTTTTCAAGGATTTTTGAGAGCGAAAGAGAGGCTTTTTGACGGTCGTTATAGAATTCCGCCGCCGTTTCGGTGATCTCCACGGTTTCGCCTGCATAGGTCAGCTCGACGGTCTTGGGCGTGCTGTTCAGCACCATGCCGTAGGGCGCTTTTGTTTCTCTGATGGTATACTTTCCGAGGTACAGTGCTTTGCTTTCCGCCGCGCCGTTTTCATCGGTGGTTACGGTGTCAACAACCGTATCCTTGGCATAGCGCAGAGTGCCGTCAGGCGTAATAATATCCTCGGCAGCGGTGATTTCATAGGTTGCCCCTGCGAGGTTTTTATCTGCAAACACAAGGCTGTATACGCCGTCCGTTTCCACAGCGGAGAAGAAGACCTCGCCGCTTTTTGAGATGTTGACGATACCTTTTTGCGGCATATTGTGCTTTTCTACGGTTACGACCGTCTTGCTGCCGTCCACCTTGAATGCGATGGGAGCGGAGTCGAGAACATATCCGTAAGCCGTACACTGCTCGATGATCTCATAGTTACCGTAGGACAGCTTTTCGGGCATCATGAGCTTGCCCGTTACATCGGTGTAATAGGTGTCGATGTCCACAGGCGTCGGGTAGTTGATATGCTGCACGATATATTCGCCCGTGTCGGTGTTACGCACCTTAAATCCAATGCCGGAGGCAGGGATAATTTTACCCGTTTCGGCGTCCTTTTTAACAATTTCAATGAGTGCCTCAAAGGTTGCGTTATTGATGAGGAAACGATATACCCGTCCGTCCTCGCTGACGAATACCGTAAACGGCGCAAGCAATTCCTTGCCCTCCCAGCCCTTGGTCTGCTTCACGGTATATTCGCCGTAAGGCAGATCCTTGGTTTCGGCAAAGCCGTTCTCATCGCACACAAGGATATCTCGCTCGGTTTCCTTGGCATTTTCATAGCTGCCCGCCGCTTCCAGATACACCTTAAACTCCGCACCTTTTTCGGGTGTTTCGATTTTTGTGCTGCCGTCGTCGCAGTGTTTGATGATAGCGACCTTGCCCTTGATAACATCTTCGAGGGAGTCGAGAGGCTTTGCAAGATTGTATTCAACGGTATACAGCTTGGCCTCCGCACCGATATGCTGACTCTCGGTATTGAGCAGGTATCCCTCGGACGGGCTGATTTCTTTCAGCGACCAATCATCGCCGCAGATATAATACTTGGTGGTAAACTGACCATTTGCGTCGGTGGTGTAGGTGTCAATGAGCTGATTGCCTTTATAGATACCGTACTTTGCACCTGCGAGAGATGCGTCGCCCTGCGGCAAGCCCTTTTCACTGTCACTCTTGGTTACGGTGACATTGAACTTCTTGAGGACATTGTCAAAGGACTTGTTCGTTACCTTGTTCCATTCAACAGCGGCGGTCTGCTTGTCGGGTACGACATAGCGAGTCGGAGTGTCGACTTCTTCGAGGGTATATCCCGTGCCAATCAACACATCCTTGAATTTTGCAACGCCGTTTTTGTCGGTCACGGCATACTCGTCGACCTCGATGCCGGAGAGCGATGTTCCGTAGAGGCGGAACTTCATGCCCTCGGTCAGTCCGTCCTCGGCGGTCTTTTTGACGGTGAGGTCGCCGCGGCGGAGCTTGTTGCTGAAATTGACGGTAGACACCTGACCGCTGACAACGGTTACACGGCGAACCTCCTGCGGAATATATTTGTCATATTCGCTTTCGGTCACGGTGTAAACTCCGGGCTTGAGGTTGCCTACCTGAATCACACCGCCGTTTGCGGTTTTAACGGTCTTATCGATGCCGTTGCCCTGAATGCGGAATGTGATACCATCCACCTTGCCGTCCTCGCTGACCTTGACGATTTTGGCACTGCCGGGGATCAGCTCGTTGACAGCCTTAATGGTAATCGTGGCGTTCGGGGTGTTCTTGTTGAGTGTGACTGTCCATTCGGATTTTCCGTAAGCACGGTAGTCCTTCGGGAACACGGTTTCCTTGACGGTATAAGTGCCGAACGGGATCGGATCGGCAGCCTTGGCATAGCCAGAGGCATTGGTCGGGCCGATCTTGTATGCTTTACCCGTCTTTTGATTTGTGGCAACGAATACGGCTCCGGCAAGTGCCTTGCCGTTTTCATCGGTCTTTTTAACCTCCATAAAACCGTTTTCGATAAAGAGTTCATCCGGCAGATGATAATATCCGTTCGGCGTGGATGCCTTATCTCCGTTGGAGGAGTGTGCCATACCTTCGGTGGTGTTGATTTCGGGGCCTCTCTCATTGCCTACATGGATAATGAAGTTCTTGCCGTTATACACGCCTGCAAAAATAGCCGCATGGACATGGTTGCTTGAGCTGTTGCCGAAGATGATGATGTCGCCGGGAGTGAGTTTGGAATAGTCCACATTGCTCGGACTCGTGCCGACCTTTTCAACCTTGCCCTGCGAGGCAAGTTTATTGAGCGCGTTCTGCCAAGTCACAACGGCCTGCGAGTTCGTTCCCGTAGCGTTGATGGCGTCGGTAATAAACTGCGTATCCACACCCTCAATGTTAGGCAGGTAGTTGCAAATATAGTAGGTCACGAAGCTTGCACAGCAGAGACCGTACTGTTCGAACCTTGCAATATTCGGTGCCTTTCCCGTCACGGTCGAGGAATCGGAAACCGTTTCCTTACCCGTAAGCGAAGTGCTGTAATGAATATCCGAGAGGATACTCGGTGCATTGTTTTTCAATGCACCGCCGTAGTGTCCGGTCTGATAGATCGTGCCATTATCCTTTTGCTTCTGTACATTGTAGCCCGTATAGGCAAGCGCTCTGACAATGGGGTTGTCGAGCATTTTTTCGGGGATGTCCGAGGCAGGTGCCGCAAACGCCGAAATCGGGAAAGCGCTGAGTACCATTACCAATGCAAGGAGCAAGGATACCAATTTCTTTCTGTTCATATTGACTCATCCTTTCAGGTTTGATTGTATAAAAAAAGAACGCCTGATTTTATCAAGCGTTCGTGATGGGAGTATATCGGGCGGTTATCCGCCGTAGTTTTGGCTGCTTACGCATACGCAGCAGTACCATGTGCCGCCTTTGTAGGTGATGCCGACCGCCATGTAGGTGTATTCGGCACTTCCCACATAGCGCCAATGGCCTGCACTGTTCTTGAAGCCGTTTGCTATTTTATCGGCTATCTCGTCGGCCGTACCCGTCCAATTTCCTTTGGCAGCGGCTTCGGCATTGTATCCTCGGTAGTAGCTGGCTTCGGGCATTCCGCAGTCCGACATATCTACATATTCTCCGTATTTCAATACGGTGCAGGCGTCGGGGCTTGATTCATGCGAGAAGTTTGTTATAAGCTGCTCGGAGCGATAGGTTGCGACCTTGCCGAGTCCGGGGAGGATGGTTGCAGTCGGTGAGCCTTGGGATTGCCTTAGTGCATTTATCTTTTCTGCCGTTTTCCTTGCCACCTCGTTGGCGGTAGGTGTTTCGGCAGGAGCTTCGGGCTTTTCTGCGGGTACAGGCGTCTGCGGTTTTTCCTCGGCAGGTTTCGGAGCTTCCGTCTGCTTGGACGGTGTCTTTGTCTGCTGATTTGATTCGGCAGGCTTTTTGGTGTCTGCCTTACTGTCGCTGTCGGCAGGGGCATTGCTTTCGGCCTTTTCTTTTTCTGCCGTAGATTCGTCTTGCTTTATTTCGCTGTCAGTAGGCAGGCTGCTCTCGGCGGTCGGCTCGGAAGCGTTGTCCGTTACCGTTGCCGTGATACCGCTTTCCGTGCTTGCAGGATCGCTGCCTGTATTTTCCGTCTTATCCGCACCGCATCCCACAAGGCTCAGCGTGATCAGTCCTGCAAGGAGGACTGCGGGCATTTTCCGTTTCGTCATCATGATCACCTCTACTTACACAATACCGAAAAACTCGCAAAAGTCCAGCGAAATCGAAAAGTTTCGAGAAAAAGTTACATACTTTGTGCCAGGCTTTCGTCCTCATCGGGTAATTCGTCCTCGGATTCCTCCAGAGCTTCACGGTAAGCGCCGAGAACGGCGTCGTTAAGACTCTGTCTTGCCTCATCGGTGAGGGCGAAGGCAATGTCGGAATATTTTGTTTCGCCGCTGCCGGTTTTGTAGGAGCGAAAGGGCATCCGGGCGAACATCCCTTTCTGACCGTCCACAACGGCGATGTCCTTAATAACGAACGCGCCGCCGATATTGACGCTTGCATAGGCTTTGACCGTGGCGTTTTCACGGTCGATCATACGGTCGATTTTAGCGGTCAGTGGAGTTTTCTGTGCCGCCGCTTTTGTATTTGTTGGTTTCTTGGTTGCCATAGTGATTCCTCCTGATTATATATTGGTATTTTGGGTTTTCTGTTCAGCCCACTTGACGGACAGATGCACAAGGGCTACACGCTGCTGTTCGGCGGAGAGACTGTCGAGGAAATCTTCGAGCGTCATCTCGGCTTCCTTGTCTGCAGTTTTGGTGGCGGCACAGTTATCGCAGATTTTCTCACGCTTGACGGTAACGGTGCTGCCGTCCGGTGATTCGGTGAAGGACAGCACATCGTTATAGGTGAAGCCCACACGCTGCCGGATCTCAAACGGGATAGTGATGCGCCCTCTTTTACCAAGGACACGGTATAGCTTTGTCATATCAGTTCGCCTCGCTTTCATCGCAATTATCGCTGCAAGGACAGTCCTCGCAGTCGCCGTCACAGTCAATATCGGCAATGGGACAGTTTTCGCAATCGCCGTCACAGACGATGTCTTTCGGGTCGTCGATGTTTTCAATGACGATCTTATGTCCGTCTGCGTACATCTGCATGGGATCACCCTCGAACATTCCGGCTTCGAGGAATAATTCGGCAGGCACGGGAAGCATAATGATTTCGGTTTTTATCTTTTTATTCTGCATACGATGTTCTCCTTTAATATTTTTTCGTAGTCGAGTGGCTTGTCGATGGAATCGAACAGGGTGAGCTGGTGCGGCTGCTGCCGTTCACGCTCAAAGAGGTCATAATTGGCTATGAGCAGTTCGGGAAATTCTTTGCCGGCCTCGTACTTTTGCACCATGCTATGCACCCGTTTGAAATCGAAAAAGTTATATTCCTTATATAACTCCCGGATCTCGGGGCAGTCATTATAGGACAGCAGAAATTTGCCTTTCATACCCGCAAGGGCGTGGTAGAGCCGCAGATGATCCTCCCATGTGAAGCCGCAGTCATACACATATTCGCTTGTGAAGTACGGCGGATCACAGTAGGCGAAGGTCGTCGGGCGGTCATAGTGCTTTATGAGGGTTTCGAAGTCCTGGTTTTCGATGACCACATTCTCGCACCGCTTGGCGAAGTCCTGCACGAGTGCAAACAGCGTTCTGAGTGAAAACGGCTGACAGGCAAAGGACTTGCATCCGCTGGAATAACTGTAACGGATGAGTTTTAGGAACATTGCAGCACGGCGTAAGTCATGGTCGTTCCTCGCCGCCGAATACAGCGTCCGTACTTCCTTTGCGGTCACTTCGGGCAGCATTATTTCCGTAAGATCAAGCTGTGCTTTTAGGTAGTCCTCGGTGAATTCCTCTTTTTCGAAGAACTTTTTTAAGATCGCAAAATCGTCACGGGAATTCAGGCTTAAAAAGCCGAGCTCACGGATGAACTCCATCGGACGGTCACGCATACAGCGGAACAGATTGACGAGGTTGTGGTTGTAATCGTTGAACACCTCGAATTTGTCCGGTACGGGTTTTCCCAGCAGTACCGCACCGGAGCCGCCGAACGGCTCAACATAGCGGTCACAGCCTATGGGAAACAAGGCATACAGGATATGGAGGATAGAGGTTTTGTTACCTATCCAGGTTACAGGGGATTTTATTTTGATCACCTCACTTTGAGGCGGTCAACCGTTCCGAAAACAAAAAAGCGGTATCTTTCGTTTTCAAAACGATCGATACCGCCGTGGATTTATTGCTTATTCTGTTTTGGCTCTCTCTTTGGCACAAAGCCTGCGTATCTCGTCCTCATAGTCGTTGATGCGGTTGATCTGCATACATCCGAGGATGCAGAAGCTGATGCAACCGCCGAGGAGCAGGCCGATTATGAGCATGGCAATCTCCATTTTACATTCCTCCCATCGTTATGCTTTCGTCCTCATCGGGAAACAGCTCGGCGGTCCGGACAGCGTCCTCGCCGAGTCCGCGGAGCAGATGATTGAAATCCTCAATGTCGCAGCAGGAGCGGATACCGTAATCGGCGCACAAATCTCTGTAATAACCGAGCTCCATATCATCTCTGTCAATAAGGAGATTTCCATTCAGTTCGAGCCATGCTTTTTGCTTTTCCCAACATACGCAAAGCGAGGTCGGGAAGCCGCCTGTTTGGTCGCACTGAAAATCCGGCGAAGTATATACCTCGCCGGATGCGTAAAGCTCTGCGGTTTTCTTTTGCAGTTCGTCATAGGTCATAAGCGCATACCCATCCCTTCGTCCTCGTCCTCGGATTCATCCTCGCCGCCCGTTATATTAACATATTCTCCGATAATACCGAGAGCTTCGTCATAGCTGCCGCAGCCGGTGATGCGCCCGGTCATTTCCGATGCCTGTTCCGCAAGTCCGTTATGGCGGAGAGTTCGGGCGGCAAGCCCCATAAGGTTGAAGATGTTTCCGTCCTCGCCGATGAGCCTGCAGTCGGGCTTTTCCTGTTCGGGCGCGGCTTCATCAACAAAGCCGCCGAGCTTGTTCGGCACATAGTCCGACAGCCATGTACCGCCGAACTGCTCATGGGAACGCAACCGCCACATGGCGAGCTTGCCCATGTCGATTTCCAACCCGTCCTCAAAGGGAAAGAGGATATTGGTGAGTTCACCGTTTTGGAATACCGAGATATTTTCAAATCTGCTGTCGTTTTTCAATATACCCTCATCGGTGAGCAGACCGTTGATGCCGTCAAGCCACTCCTGCGGGTCGCCGCCGCAGCCCTGTAAAATAAGTCCTTCCTTACCGTTCATCCGGCGTAATTCCTCTGTTTTTACGGTTTTAATGCTCATAACTGCATACCTCCCATCTGCATGGTTTCGTCCTGGGCTTCTTCCTCGGCAAATTCCTCTGCCGTCATTTCTTCTCCCAAGAAGTTTGGCTCGGTGTCCTCGTCCAGTGAGATATATCCGCACTCTCCGAAGTCCAGTGCTTCTTTCAGAAGCACCGTGCCACCGTGGTTAACGCCCACTCTCGGCTCTACCGAACAAAAGCGGCCGCCGTCGTCGCTGTGGCGGAGGTCATAGGCATACAAGCCTTCGGGGATCTGTTCGGGCATGAGCCGTCCGTTGCTGAACAGCGCTCTGCGGTCAAGCACCTCAATGACATCCAGCTTTTCCTCGGTCATCGCCTGCGTTTTCAGTTCCTTTGCCTCCGGCTTGTCATACGGAACGGGCTTGAACAGATGACCGTTTCGGGCGGAAATAACGCCGTAATCCGTAACGGCTGCACCGATGCGGCCGAGCAGCTTATCCGCCTCATTTCTCGGAAGCAGATTTTCAAGCCACCTGCTGTCGAACTCCGTGCTTGTGTTTTCAAGAATATACTTCTTGAAGAAGGCATCCGCAGTGTCGGGTTCGGCAGTAAATTCATAACGCCACAGATTTTGGGCAATGTCCAGTGCGCCTTTTAGCGTTGCGGTATCCTCTGCGTTCAGCACTGCCTTGAATTTTGTCTGCTCGGATTCGCTCATTGCCGCAATGCGCTGCGCAAGGGTGTTCAGCTCGTCGATTTCTTCCATGCTGTCAAACATATCCGATGTGATCTGCGGTATAGATGAGTAGAATTCATAGCAGAAACAAAGGTTTATTTCCGGTTCGCCACACTTGGCTGTTACATTGAATAATTCGTCCGAATCGGCAGGCAGGCACAGATCATGAAGCGCAGGGTCTTCGTCGAAAAAGGCACTTTTCGGATATGCGCCGACCTTGAGCAAAAACGCAGTGTTTTCCGGTTCTTCCTCCGGCAAGGTCACGCCGTCATACACCTCCGGCCGTTCATAATGCACGGTGGGGATATAGTAATTTCCGGCAAATACGCCTTTGTCGTTCTTCTGCTGCACTCTGCCGATCTGCTCCGCATTCAAAAACGGAATCGCGCTTTCGGGAATGTCATCGATGTCGGAAAGCAGACCGTTTTCAAAGGCAAACCGACCGAGCTCGGAAAGATTGCTCACATTATGAGCAACGGGAACGGTGTCCAAGCTGTAGGTGCAGTTGATGAGGTCTTTGATGCTGACGGGATTTTCGTCTGCGTCGTTGAATATCTGCTCGGTCACGGCATAAAACACGGGCAGTTCCTCGTCGGGGAGAGAAGCAAGCCGCTTGGCAAAGAAGTTCAGCTCGTCCAAGCTGAAAGTATCCAAGCGGATGTCCTGCAGCTCCGGCAGGATATCGCATTCAAGGATGCTCACTTCAACCGTATTTTCTCTGCCGACGGCACGAGTCCTTTGCATAGCGTCCTTGATTTCATAGTCCGCCGCAGGCAGCAGTAATTCGGCATAATAATATCCACCGTGAACGGGATTCTCGGCGGACAGTTCAAGCCTCATGATTTTTCTGTTATAGTCCATTCTCGTTTATCCTTTCTGAATTTGCTCTTGGTAGATTCGCTTGATAACAGCACCGACAGCAGAAACAACAGGCACACTCACCGCATTGCCTGCCATTTTGTATAGCCGTCCGTCGCTTAGTCCCGAAGCCTTGGCTTTGTCGAACTGTTCGTCGGTAAAGCCCTGCAGTCGCCAGCATTCTCTCGGCGTGAGCTTTCGCACTCTGCCGTAACGGAGGATACCGTGCCGGTCCTGCACCGTAAGGGTGAACATCGGCTCGTTGGGTTCTTTGATCCAACGGCCCTGCTGACGGATGGTTTTCTTATCGGGCGTCACTACAGCTCTCGGTTCGTCCTCAATAAACACGGCGGAGTGTTCGCCTTTATGCTTACTGATGCCGCTGTCCTGTCGGGCAGTAATGCACCGAGCCGTTTCGGTGAGCTTTGCACCGGCGTTCATGTCGATAAAAAAATAGCCCTGTGTATTGCCGGGCGTTACGGTATGAGCGATCTTTTCTCCGACCCGGCCTCGCCGTGTATTCATTGTCGGGTAGGCAAGGTCGATGCTGTCGCCGGGGTGTGCGAGCTGAAAGCCGGATTTTGTATCTACCTTGATAGGCAGTGCTACATCGTAGAGTCCGGTTTTTCCTCCGCAGCCTCCGGCATTGCTTGTGAGAGTAATGCCGACTCCCTCGTCCGAGTAGACCCGATTGCCCTCTGTGCCTCCAAGGAGTTGGATAAGAGACGCTGCATTTGCGTCTGTGAAAGAAAGTATTTCTCCGGCACATCTTTCTCTAAGATATCCGACAATATACACGCGCTTTCGGGATTGGGGGACACCGAAATCCTTGCTGTTAAGGATTTGCCATGCGACATCGTACCCCAGCTCATCCAGCGCACCGAGAATGGTCGCAAAAGTCCGGCCTTTGTCATGCGACAGCAAGCCGGGAACATTTTCAAGCAGCAGAAAAGGTGGTCTTTTAACGGCGGCAATTCTGGCGATCTCAAAAAAGAGAGTGCCTCTTGTGTCATCTTGGAATCCTCTGCGGAGCCCTGCGATACTGAAGGACTGACAGGGAAAACCGCCGCAAATAAGGTCGATATCCGGCAGGGTGTATGGATCAATGGCTCTTGCGTCTGCAAAATATATTTCTCCTTCCGTAGGGTATATGGCGTCATACGCCTGCTTTGCGTATTTGTCTATCTCGCAGTAGCCGACGCACTCAAAGCCGCCGAGCCGTTCAAGCCCCGACCGAAAGCCGCCGATGCCTGCGAACATATCCAAAAATCTAATTGGCATAGGTCATCTGACCGATACCGTTGTTTTTCTGTTCCGCCTCGCTTTCCTTACATAGTCATACCGAAGCCCTCGGATTCGTCCTCATCCTCGGTTTCCTCATCGGCGCTGTTGTCGCCCTCACATTCGCCCGCAAAGCCGTTTTCTGCGGCTTCCTCGTCCGTTTCCTCGCAGGTATCCTCTGTGGGGCTTTCGGTGTCAATTTGGCTCTCACGCTCGGCCTGCTCTCGGTCGAGTTCGGTTTCAATAAGACCGAGAACGAATTCCTTCTGACTCATATTGTTGCGGTGCAGGTAGTCCTTGATTCTCTGAAACAGTTCCTCCGGCACCTGAAATGCCATCGTTCTCATATTGCCCATGTTATTTCCTTCTTTCTGCTGTATTTTCGGGTGGAGCTCATCGTCCACCGCAAGGGTAATAAACTCAGCCATCGTCATTCCTTCATGCCGTTCGAGGTATTCTCTGATTTCGGCATGGAGGTCGGCGTCGATTTTTACGGTGATGCCTTTCTTTTCATCCGCCATTGCGCTCGTTCCTTTCTATATAGTTTTTGATAATTTCCGCAAGCAGCTCCTCTGCAGACACTTCACGCTCGGTAGCTTCCCGAAGCAGCATATCTGCCTGCGGCTGCGGTATAAGAATATCGTGTTCCAATAGGCAAACTCCTACATTCCCATGACGGGGCCGTTGTCCTCGTCCATGTCCTCGCTGTCGGCCTGTTCCTCGGCAAGCTCCTCATCGGTGAGCTTGCGGAAGGAGTCCTCGCCGGGGATGATGCCGAGCTGCCTGCCGTTATCGAATTTGCAGTGGACGGTGGATGTATCATCCACAAACATTACAGTGCCGCGCATATCGTCCTCAACAGGTCGGGGATCGTCACCCATGTGCAGAAGTAGGATGCGCGTCCCTTTGGGATAGAGTTCTTTATATCGCTGTGCCTGTCTATGCAGACGGTCATATTCGTTCATTTCATTTACCTCCGTGTTTTCATTATAATTTCATTCCGCAATATTCCTCCGGCGGCCGTAAAAAGGAGAAGTCGACATCCTCGATGTTGTCACAATGTCCGGCAAGGAAATTTTCATCCCGTTCCATGCGCATCATCAGATATGCGACCTCCTCGGGAGTGGCGGTCACGGTTTCTTCGCCGCCGTACAAATAGGCTTCGGCGTGTACGCTGACCTCTGTTTCCGCATCGACATTTTCCATAAAGTCATCAAAGGCTGTCCAGCCGACGAGGTCGTCGTACTCTCTCGGTATTCCTCCGACCGTGAATTCCGCTTCGTCATAGCCTGCGGTTACGGTAACCGCAGAAAACAGCAAGGCCATATATTACATCCCTCCCATCTGCATTTCGTTTTGCTGCCGGTATTCGTCAAACTCGCTCTCGGTCATCATGGCGTAGTCATCGCCGCTGTTCCAGAACGAAACGAACAGTTCGCCGTCCATGGTATCAATGGGCTGCTGCTCGAAGCTTTCGCCGAGGCCGTCCGAACACTGTCCGGTAAGCCAGTCCCGGAGTGATTCTGTTTCCTCAGCGGTAAGAGTTTCTTTGAGGCTGCAATCTATCTGTCCGAACAGTCTGCCACCGTGCAGCTCCACCGACCACACAGCCGAGGTCAGCTTTTCACTCACACCGTCATCCTTGTTGTAGTAGGTTGCCATATCGTTTTCGTCATTGGCGGTGTATTTTTTTAATGCGTCGCTGATCTCATCAGTGCTGTCGGCAAGGTAGGAATCTCCGACCGTGAACATATCTCCGTCGCCCTCGTCAATATTCCCGACGAGCGGACAGAAGAACACAGCTTTTACGGGGCCGGCGTCCTGCGTCATCTCACGGACGGCGTTGATTACTTCATCCATTGAGCCGTACTGGTCGTAGAGGATATTCTGTTCCAGTTCCTCTTTGATGTCCTCGCTTGCCGCCCCAATAACAAGCGTCAGCATATTGGCATCTGCGATGGAGTTTTTTTCGTTCAGCGTAAGGAGCAGATGCCTACCGAAGTCGCTCTCGCTGAACAGCTTTACGCCGATGTCCTCGTCCTCATTGTCGGTCAGCGGGATCCGTTTCGGCGGCTGCATAATACCGATGGAGCGCAGCTTTTCATAAATGTCGTAAATGCTGTGGGGCAGTTCGAGAACAAGGGTGTTCTCTTTGTTGCGGATAATTGCGGTAATCATATTTACATTCCTCCCATTGTCATAGGCTCTTCCTGATATAAGATGTCGAGCAGGCTTGTGTCGGTGTCGTTATAAATAAAGCCGTCGCAAACAAATTTGCCGTAAAATTTATCCGAGATATATTCTCCGAATCCCTCATAGTCGAAATAATCTTCCATTTCAAGATCAAGAATATATCTGTCCTCGGTTTCGGTAAAAAATCTTCCCACCTCGGCATAGCTTGTTGCTCCCTCAATGAAGGTGAAGCACCCGATATTCCTTGCCAGCCTTGTAAGCTGCTCGGCGTCCTCGGCTTCGGCATATTCCGCCACCGACCACAGCTTTTTCAGATCCATATCCGCCGTATTAACGGCGCCGATAAGCCGGTTCAGCTCGTATACGCCTTCCTCGGCGGCGATCTCACGGAATCGCCCGAACCATTCGGGGCTGTCGGTATTGAAGTCCTCCAGCGTAATTTTCACCTCATCCGCTGTTGTGCCGAGCCTTGCAAACGCCTTGTCGATGGCTTCCTCCTCACAGGGAAAATACAGATATTCGGTTTTGCTGCCATACTCGGCCTTGGCAACGCAAAGCACCCCCGGATCATACAAATACGCTGGGAAGGTCTGTCCGTCATATGACCGTTGGAACGGCGTGTTTTCGTCCACGAACAGCATTCCGTGTTCGGTAAATATGCCATTGCCGGACTGTATCAGCTCCCGTCCGAGCTGCGCATATTTCGGGTCATCCTCATCGTGTGCCGGTATGCAGCCGTTGACCGTCAGCAGATACTCTCTGCCGATTTTGCCCATGTCACCGATATCCCGAATCAGCGGATAGCGATTGAGGTTGAAGCTCAGATTAATGAGGTCGGGCAAGGTATCGAAGCCCTCTAATTTCATCGCCTCGTAAAACTGATATTCCTCATCGCCGAAGAAACTGTCCATCCGTTTTCCGAGAAAGTTGACTTCATCGAGGTTAACGAATCGGTCTTGGAGGCAGCCGAGTTCATCGGGAAATATGACCTCGGACACATAGAGTTCAAGGGGTGTGACATCCTCGGCGTGGATTCTTTCGAGCGCCGCATTCATTTCCTTTTCGGTGCAGGGAAAGCGGAGGTCGGTCTGGCTGTTTCCGTATTTTATTTTCAGTTTAATCATGGCAAATCTCCTTGATGGCTGCGAGTCCGAAGCGGCGGATCGCCATAGCGTTGCAGATGGTGCGGAACAGCATAGGCGGAACAAGGTCGGCGTCCGACAGATCCGACACGGTAATATGCTTTGTCCCGAGCGCCAAATCCTTTGCCGCACAGTAGAGGGTGTAGGCTCGTTCGGTGCAATTATTGAGTTTAATGTTCTCAAAAAACACGCAGCCGTTATTTATATGGTGCTTGCAGCAGCTCCACAGCCTTTGATCGGCAGTGAGCAGATACAGTGCCGAAAGCAATGCGTAATTTGCTTTGTGAATGTTCTTGGCAGCAAGTGTAAATCTTGCCCGATGCTTTTCATTTATATATGTCATGGGCTTTTCCTCGCTTTCTATATATTCATTGAATCTCTTTCGGAAGGGCGGACAGCGTATCTGCCTCATGGTGGCTGTCAGTATCTCTGTGGAGGTAGCGGCGGTTGCCGTGATGAATAGCTGTGCTTCAGTAAAGCGGAAGCCCACGCCTCTCGGTGCAAAATTCGGAACGGTTATCATCAGCCGTTCCATGCGTCTATCATATGGATTATCTGAAAATATGGTCATTGTTTCTCTCCTTGCTGTGAAATAAAAAAAGCCCTCCGGTTTTTGTGTAACCGAAGGGCGATTGATAGTATTACATATTTTGTTGTGGTGCTGATTCCTGTTCAAAGGTCGGCGGCTCGGCTTCAAGAGAGGGGTATCCGTCCGTGAGCTTTTCTTGGAGCTTATCCAGCTGCCGTTCCTGCTCATAGGTCAGCGTTTCGCAGTTGCCTTTGGCAAAGTCCACACAGCGACAAAGGTCTGCCGATTCATTCTCACTGAACAGGCGGTCTTTGCTGACGAGACCGGAGCGCACGGCAAAGGCTTCCTTGACATATTCATAGTTCGGCGAGTAATCTCCCCAGAACACCGAATCACCGTCTGCGTTCTGCTTCCAGGTACAGAACATAAAGCCGTTTTTTTCGCTGTAGGTTGCCGCCAACACGGTATCTCCGAAGGCGGCAAGTTGTCTGTAATCGGAGACATCGGCAGCTTTCATCTGCGGTGCGTGTTCGTAGAGTCCGACATATTCCCGCACCGTAGAGATCTCATCCTGAATATCTGCAATTTTACTGCGGTATTCATCCGAGAGGTTTTGGTCGGCGTTGCTTAGAAATTGACCGTTGTATTTTATCCGGCAGAGGGGGATGCCGTCCGATGACACCTCCAGCCATTCGTTACCGTCCATCTTGGTGTCGTACCGAGCCCTGAGCCGTTTGGCTAATTCTTTCTGTAGCATATCTGTGATCTCCTTTTTTGAGGGTAATAAAAAAGGCAGATAGATTTTTGATTTCTATCTGCCTTGCGTATCATTATTCGGTTGTGTGAGAGTTCAAGACATCCAACAAAGGGAAAACATCATTTTTATATCTGTCAAAACGGTTCGCGGAAATTTTGCCGTATAAACGGTGAAAACCCCGATTTTATCGGGGTTTTCACGGGCTACATCTATTTTGTAGCCCTTTTATGGTACGGGTAACAGGACTTGAACATAAATTTTGCCGTTTTGCAACGTTTTGTAAAATGCCGTAATTCCGCATTATATAAGGGATTAAAGCTGTTTATCGTTTTGTATCGTTTAGCGATTTTTTGGGGATTATTTTATCGTATAATCCCCAAATAATCCCCAAAACAATCCCCAAATTAACCGCTTTTTTTGCGCCGATTATCGAGTACATTTGCGACCGCTTCGAGTGCTTCTGCGCGTGCTTTTTGGAAAGCGTGAGCGTAAATGTTTAACGTTGTTGTCGTTTTAGAGTGTCCGAGTGTCGACGCTACTGTCGTAATATCTGTGCCGCTGTTGATAAGTAAACTTGCATTCAGATGTCTGAAGCTGTGCAACGAAACGAGCGGTAAGTCGTTCTTTTCGGCGGTTCGTTTGTACCAGTTTGAAAACGTCGAAGAATTCATCGGAACAAATTTGTCGGTCGTGAATATTCTCGTTTCCTCGTTCCACAGAACGTCGCCGTATCATATAGACTTCTCTGTTCGACTTGCAGTTTTTGAAGCGTGTCGATGACGTGTTCGGGTAATTTCAGAATGCGGTTACTCGATTTTGTTTTCGGCGTTGTGTCATAGTGTCCGAGAGCCTTGCTGTAATGCGCTGTGCGCTTGATTTGAACAATGTTCAACCGAAAATCTATGTCGTCCCATTGTAGACCCAAAACTTCGCCAGCACGAAAACCGCCGTAAAGCGCCAGCTTGAAAAACGCTTGATATTTCAGCGGTGCGGTTTCGAGAATGTCAAGAAAGCGGTCGGCTTCGTCAATCGAAAGCATTTTTCTGTCGGGTTCGGTTAACGTCGGCAGAGTGCAATGCTCACACGGATTATGAGCAATAACGCGTGTACGCACGGCATAATCGAAAACCGACGAAACAAAACTGATGTAATTTTTTACCGTTTTCGGCGATAAGCCTTGCGCCTTTTCGATTTTTTCAAAAACCGTTTCAGCGTCGCATTCAAGCAGTGCGGCGATTTTTTTTGCCGTTGTCAATAAAATCGGCTTGCCGTTTCCAAAATCTTTCAACGTTTGCTGGTTTGTGCCAACGTCGCGCGCAAGACGCTTTTGTGAATAGCCGTGTTGCTGTATCAAACTTCGAAAATCAGCCTTGCAAACGGCAACAGTTTTTTGCGCTTTGCGTTCTTTGCATAGAAACGCGATGAGTTTATCGATTTCGCGCGGTGTGACACGGTCGAGCCGCAAATGCCCGATTTGAGAATACACGCGCGGTTTTAACTGTTCGTAATACGCGAGCGTCGACGGTTTCAGCGTTCGGCTTGCAACGTCGTTGAGGTAGCTTTCAGCGAATGGTTGAAATTTGACAGAAGCAACGACCGCACCCTCGCTTTTGCAACGTTGTTCAAATTCTGCGACGGCGGCTTGTAACGCTTTTTCAAGCTGTTTCGGCGTAAGGTTCGGTTTAGACGGTTTCCACGTCATACTCTGTTTGATTTGTCGTGAGCCGTCCGCACTGTAACCACAACTCACTGTAATGCGGTAGCTGTCGCCGCGCCTTTCGACACTTGCCATAAAAAAATTCCTCCTTAATTTATATTAAATATAGTATATCACAAAATTGCACAAAATTCAACACTTATCAACGTAAAGAAGCAAAATCCAACTATTTTTTTGTGCAACTTGCACAAAATATATAAAAAGTATTAAAAAAGTATTATTTTAGTATTAAGGTATTTTTTCACAAATCCCATAACAAAGCCATTTGTAGCTATTATGCAAAATATGGTAAATAAGCCAAATAAAACAAGATGAAAAAATAAACAAATTCACGCAAAAATGCTGGATTTTGTAAGAAAACCGCTTGTAATTGTTTTGGGCTTGTGTTACAATAATTGTAGTGATGAGTGGTGGCTTCACTTTTAATGGGTCGCCATACTTCGCTATTTTGAGCAAAAAGTGAACGCTTGACGAGCCTTGAAATTCAAGACTGGTTTAGCGTTCTTTTTTTTAAAATTTGAAACGAAAGGAATTTTTAACGATGACAGCAAAAATTGAAACGGGTGAGCTCCCGAAAATGCTCACGATTAGAGAGGTTGCCAGCACAGGACTTTTACCCGAGCACGCATTGCGCCAGCTGGTGCGAGAGGGCAAAATTCCTTGTGTTTTCGCAGGTCGCAAGGCGTTGATTTGCTTTAGCAGACTGTGCGAAATGCTTGCGAGCGGCGAATTGAGGTGAGGGTGACGGAAAGCGGAACAATTACTAATGTCGGCTTCGATGAGAAAGCAATTAAAGCATTTTTACGCTCGGTTCAACCGCCAGTGCTCACGCCTGAAAGCCTGTCGGAATGGCTCGACAAAAACGGAATTTCAATCGGGTACGACGAAATCGCAAAAAATCTCGTCGTCGGCGGTATGTGGGACGAAAACCCCGAACAACTCGAAGCAAACTTGCCCGCCTTAATTTTTTCGAAAATTCAATGTGAGTTTCAGCGGTGCACGCTTCAAACGGTTCAGGCGTACATTTCGATTATCGCAAGCCGAAACGTTGTCAACCCAGCAAAAAACCTGATTGAGCCTGTCGAGTGGGACGGTGTGAGCCGACTGCCTGAAATTTTTGCGATACTCGGCATTTCGGGCGATGAGTTGAGTGAAACACTTGTAAAAAAATGGTTACTCCAGTGCGTGAGCTTGCTTTACAACAACGTCGGTTCGCCATTCGGTGCGGACGGCGTTCTCGTTCTCGTCGGTCGGCAAGGCGTCGGCAAGACTTGCTTTTTTCGTCGGCTTGCCGTTGAAAGCACTTTGTTCGGCGAGGGCAAGTGCCTAAGCTTCAATGACAAAGACACGCTTGTCCACGCTACAGGTTATTGGCTTACCGAACTCGGCGAGATTGAAGCCACGTTGAAAGGCGACCGAGAGCGTTTGAAGGCGTTTATAACGTCAACCGTTGACGAATACCGCCGTGCGTATGCAAGAGCCGCAACGAAGGCGCTACGACGCACCAGCTTTTGCGGTTCGGCAAACACCGCTGACTTTTTGACCGACCAAACAGGAAACCGCCGTTTTTGGACTGTGCCAGTTGAAAAAATCGACCTTGAACGGCTCAATAAGCTGGACGTTTTGCAATTGTGGGCAGAAGTTAAAACGTTTTCTGACGCAGACCGTCAAGCATTTCGACTAACGCCTGAAGAGCAAGAAGCCCTTTCAGCCCGTAACAGCAACCACACACAAATTTTACCAGCCGAAGCCGAATGCGCCGACCTACTCGCCGATGTCAGCTGTAGCGGTTATAAAGTCGAGTGGACGTTGCAGAGCGTTACCAGTTTTAAAGAGCGCAACCCAGCACTGAAAAATTACAGCGTCCGCACAATTTCGGCTGCTTTAGACAAAATCGGCGTTACAGCCAGCATTAAAAAAATCGACGGCAAAACTCAGCGAGTGCGACTTTTACCACGTCGGATTTACAACAACGTTTTTTGACCGTGAAAGGTTACGCAGTTACGCAACGGTTACGGATATTTTCACACCATCTGTAACCGTGCGAAACCGCACTGTTAAGCCATTTACAAGCATTCGGTTACAGAGTTACAGATAGCTTCTTAATGAGAACAAAAAAATAAAATATATAATATATAGGAAGTCGCCGTAACTTCTGTAACTACCGTAACCGTAACCGACTTTGAAAGCGAATATTTCGCACAACAAAGCCGATTGAGAGGGCTTCATATAGCGGTTACGCAAGAAATCCATCTGTAACCGAATCTGTAACCGAAACCGATTTGACTACGAAAGGAATGGTATTTAATGGAAAAATATCTCAAAATGTTAATTGACAAAATCGAACTCGAAAATCTCCGACTCCAGAACACGAACGACCGCTTGTGCCGTGAGTGCAACCGCCTGAAGCGTGAAAACGTAACGCTCCGAAACGCCGTTGCCGAATTTTTGGGCGATAAGGTGACCGCTTGCAAGCTTCTTGGCGAGCGGACGACAGAAAGCGAGGGCAGTGCCGTTGATAATTAAAAGCGAAACAAAAATTGCAACCCGAAAGGGTTGTGACATTTATTTACAGGAACTCGAGAACGACCGATATGCTACACATTGCGTGCAATATGCAGGAAATGGAAAATATTTCAAATCGCTCGAAGAAGCCGAAGCCTACATTTTCAAACGCTGGCGCTTGGCAGTTAACGATGTTCGACCGAATGCGAAAGGGGGTGACTGATTTGCCGAAAATTGTAAGTGACGCAAAATTGCTCGAAACATTGCTTACTTATGGTAACGCAGAACGTGCCGCTCAAGCGCTCGGAATATCGAGGACGGCGATTTTCAAGCGACTGCAAAACGACGCTTTCAGAGCAGAGTACAATGCGGCTCAAACCGCTATTGTCAGTGCCGTTGCGCTTGAAATGACAGCGATTTTGAGCGACGCCGTAGGCACTTTGCACGATGTCGCAACAAACGACGTTGCAAGCGATACCGCCCGAATTTCAGCGTCTAACGCACTGTTACAGCACTGCGTTAGATACGTCGAAGTTGCAAGCATTATCCGCCGACTTGACGCACTCGAAGCGGCTAACAAACTTAACGAAAAAAACGAAAGGTAACTGAAAAATGACAATTAAAGGAAAAATTAGAAATTCAATCGAAAACGGCTACAACATTATGAGCCGTTACGAAGCCGAAGCGAAGCACATTTGCAATGTTTTCGGTGACTGCCGTGACGATGTTATTGCCGAAAAACTCAAAGAAGCCGCCGTTCGCAGAGATTTCGACTTGCTTCAGAACCGTAAGAGCCTTGCAAGCACTCTCGAGCGATTTAAAAACGCCGCAGTGGCTCACTGTGCTGTGAACGCCGACGATATTCCCGAAAAAACTTTTATGCTTTTGACAAGCGATATTCCGCTTGACGCAAGCGACCTCGAGATGAGTTTTGACACTGGTAACGCCGCAACGAAGCGGCTTGTCCTTAGACGTGCCGAGCGTGACGGCATTGCGCTTAACCGCAGTGTTTTTACGCCTGAGGACTATGTAAACGGTTGTTCAAGTATGCTGACATTTTATGACAGCGCACTTCAGCGTCCGCAGTGGGCTTCTCTTTGGTTGAGCGACCTCGACGCCGTTTGCCCGCCTTGCATCGCAGGAGCAACCGATGAGAATTTATAACCGACGGCTCGACGCACTTGAGGAAGCCGTTCGGAATGCTTCAGAATGCACCGCCGTCGCTCGAATGGTGCGGGACGGTAAACTATACGACGGAATTCCAGACAGCGAAAAAGACCTTTATTCGCAATACTGGAATATTCCGCGCGATGTGTTGGAAGCGGTCGAATTTGCCGTCAACGGTTCGCTCGATTTTCCGTTGCAGCTGAAGCCGAATGAACCGCTTGTAAAAATTGTAAATGAGGTTGAAAAACTTGTAACCGAGACATAAAAAAGAATGCGACTTGCCTTTATCGACAGGTCGCAATTTTTTTAAAAATTTTATCAATAATCCCCAAACAATCCCCAAAACAGACAAAACGCAAAAAATTAAACTTAACAAACCGCATAACAGAGCCATTTGTTAAGTTTAAATGTTGGTACGGGTAACAGGACTTGAACCTGCACGCTTTCGCACCAGAACCTAAATCTGGCGTGTCTGCCAATTCCACCATACCCGTATATAAAAACGACGCTGAAAAACTCAGCGTCGTGTGGCGGAAAGAGAGGGATTCGAACCCTCGAACGGGTATTAGCCGTTACACGATTTCCAATCGTGCGCCTTAGACCAGCTCAGCCATCTTTCCACGACTTTAATATTTTATCATATCCCCGAAGAATTGTCAAGAACTTTTTTCAAATGTTTTCTTATTCCTTCATGCGTTTGCTTTATTTTTTTTGAAAAATTGTGTCCAATCCTCTTGACAAACACAATATGTTGTGGTAAAATTGAGAAAACAACGAAATGTACTTACTGCTTTTATATACAGTAAATTGAAAGGAAGATTGTTATGGTAAAAGTAAATGTAAAAAACGGCACACTCGATCAGAAAGAGATCGACGCTTACGTTCAGTATGCTATCGAAGCTAACCCCGGAAAACTGGTCACCGAGCTTGATATAGACATTGACGGAGATTTTGCCAATCTCACATATCATTTCGGCGAGATACCCTTTGACCGCATACGCCGTATCACAGGTTACCTTGTAGGTACGCTTGACAGATTCAATAATGCGAAAAAGGCTGAGGTTGAAGACAGAGTAAAGCACAGCATAGCGCCCGATGTCGAAGATGATATTTATGTTACGGCTTGATTTGTCGGTGACAGTAAATTGACAGAATAAAAAACGTTATTCCGTCCATACTTTTATTGGAAAATGAAAGTATGGGCGGTGTTTTTTTTGTATTATAACAAGGTTGAAATAAGCGGTGTCAACACAGCGAAGCTGAAGGTCCTCAAGGAGTCGGAAAAAACCGAATTGCTAAGGCAAATGCGCAGCGGCGACCCGACAGCCAGAGAGAAGCTGATAAACGGCAATCTGCGTCTTGTTCTCAGCGTGATACAGCGTTTTTCGGGCAGAGGAGAAAACCCCGACGATCTTTTTCAGGTCGGATGTATCGGCCTGATGAAAGCTATCGACAATTTTTCAACTGATTTTAACGTCAGATTCAGCACTTATGCCGTGCCTATGATAATGGGCGAATTGCGGCGCTACCTGAGGGACTCAGGCTCAATCCGTGTCAGCCGTTCAATGCGTGATCTCGCTTATAAAGCTATGCAGGCAAGAGAAAAACTGACCAATGACAATTCTAAAGAGCCTACGATTGAGCAGATAGCCAAAGAAATAGACGCAAAACGTGAGGATGTGGTAATAGCACTTGAGGCTGTCAGTGACCCTATTTCGCTGTACGAACCGGTGTTTTCGGAGTCGGGTGATACCATATATATGATGGATCAGATAGGCGACAACAACGATGACAGAAACTGGCTCGATGAAATAGCATTGAAAGAGGCGATAATCGGGCTTGACGACAGAGAGAAGAATATTCTCAAGCTGCGTTTTTTCAGAGGCAAAACTCAGGTGGAAGTCGCACAGGAAATAGGGATTAGTCAGGCACAGGTATCACGGCTTGAAAAAGGCGCTCTGGGAAAAATAAAAAAAGCACTGTAGCAAAAACGTGTCAATCTGCGAAGGTTGACACGTTTTTCTTTCTTTGCCTTACTACAAATTGTCTTTTTTGTTGACAAAAAAATTGCACTGTACTATAATTAAATAATAGTTTGGATTGGTGATAAAACATTTAAGGCAGGGGAAAAGATGAGTAATATCCGTATTTTTGTATCGCACAGGATAGATATTGACAGTGAAACAGTAGACACTCCCGTTTATTTTCCGGTCAGATGCGGTGCGGTTTATGATGAAGAAGGCAACAATGAGATTCAGGGCGATGACACGGGCGATAATATTTCAAAGCTCCGTATGTCGTTTTGTGAGTTTACGGTTCAGTATTGGGCGTGGAAGAACGTTGATGCCGATTATTACGGACTCTGCCATTACCGTCGTTATCTTTCCTTTTCAGATAAGCACTATAAAAACACAGCCTTCAATATGGTGCGTGAGCTGAGGCTTACAGCACACGAAAAAAAGAAATATCATCTTGATGATACCAAAAAAATCAACAGCGTTGTTCAAAAATATGATATGATAATTCCCGTGGTTGCAAAAGCGTCCGAGATGAGTTATAACAGGGCGGAAGTCGAAACGCTTCGGGAAATGTGGGAAAGCTATAACGGAGTTTATTTTGAGCAGGGAATAATAGATAAGATGTTCTCCCTTATCAAAGAGCTTTCACCCGAATATTATAATTCCGCCTGCGAATATTTTTCCGGTGAATATCACAGAGCATTCAATTGCTACATAATGAAAAAAGAACTGTTTGTCCGTATGTGCGAGTTCCAGTTTCCTATAATGAACAGGATAATGGAAATCACCGATTGCAAAACTTATGAACGTGCTCCCGGATACATCGGGGAAATGCTTAACGGAATTTTTATACATTATATGCTGACGGTTGAAAACAGGTCGGCTAAGGAAACTCAGCTTGTGTTTTTTGTAAATACGAAAAAGATAAATTCCGCTAAGGAATATTACAGATACAGGATTCATGCCGTTGCCGATAAAGCAGTACGGAGCGTTGCCGACAAGATATTCCCGATGTACTCGCCACGACGTGAAAAGGTTAAAAAGCTGTTAAGACTAAAATAGCGCTTTAATAATTTAGCTAATGATTTAGTTAAAGAGGTGTGTGTTTTTAGCTGGTTTTTTGTAAAAAATTAACCAATTGAATCTGTTCGCATTGACAAAAATGCTTTTTGTGTTATAATTATTTTGATATTAGTATGAAAAATGCCCGAGTTTTGACATTTTTTAACATCATCAGGAAATGAAAGGATAAATAGCAATGAAAGTATTAGGAATAATTCCCGCAAGATACAAGTCGAGCCGTTTCCCAGGCAAGCCCCTTGCGGATATATGCGGAAAGCCGATGATATGGTGGGTATACAACAGAGCCATAAAAGCCGAAACTCTGACAGAGGTGTATGTTGCCACCGATGATGAACGCATTTACAATGCCTGCAAGGAAAACGACATTAATGTAATAATGACTTCCGATACTCACAAGACAGGAACAGACCGAATAGGTGAGGTCGCAAGAAAAATTCCTGCGGATTTATATGTCAATATACAGGGCGATGAGCCTATGATAGAGCCGGAAACAATAAACAAGGCAGTATATCCTTTCTTCGAAAATCCCGATTTGCAGATCACAAATCTTATGACTAAGATAAAGGATCCTGTTGATGTTGTTAACTTCACAGTGCCTAAAGTCATAACGAATGCCGACAATATAGGCGTATATCTTACCAGAAGCACCGCTCCTTATCCTAAGGGAAGCATAGACTACAGCTATTACAAGCAGGTGTGCGTATACGGCTTCAAGCCTGAGGCACTTCAGTTCTATTGCTCTTCTCCCAGAGGAAAAATAGAATCCATAGAGGATATTGAAATTCTCAGATTTATAGAAGCCGGCTACAGAGTTCAGTATATTGAGGTCGATTCCGAAACAGTAGCCGTTGATACACAGAACGATCTTGAAAAGGTCAACAGACTGATAGCAGCAAAGCTCGAACGGGAAAAGAATTAATTATTACAGGTGGGTATGAAAAAAATACGGATACTTGATTGCACTCTGCGTGACGGCGGATACATAAATAACTGGAAGTTCGGTTATGAAAACATAAAAGACACAGTACAGCGTCTTATACAGGCCGGTATTGATATAATAGAGGTTGGATATTTATCGTCAAAGGGAGATTTTTCTGCGGATGAGTCGCAGTATTCCTCGGTTGACGCTATAAAAAGAATCCTTCCTGCCGACAGGAAAAATACTCTGATTGCCGTAATGATAAACTGTGGGGATTATGATGCAGAGCTGTTGCCGCAGTATGACGGTACAGGACCCGACTGCATAAGGGTTTGCTTCCATAAGTCGCAGGCGTTGCAGGCGGTTGAGCTTTGCAGAAAAATCAAGGATAAGGGCTATAAGGTATATTTTCAGCCTATGGTAGCTCTCAGCTATTCCGATGCCGAGTACCTCGGTCTTATAGGCATGGCGAACAAATTCCGTCCGGACGGTTTTTATATCGTTGATTCGCACGGCTCCATGAAACAGAAGGATGTTGCACGTTTCTTTTATCTTATAGAGAATAATCTCGATAAGGAGATAGCTGTCGGATTCCATTCCCATAACAACCTTCAGCTTTCGTATTCAAACGCTCAGTATTTAACCGCTTTGCATACCGATCATAATCTGATAATAGACAGCAGTATTATGGGTATGGGCAGAGGTGCCGGAAACCTCAATACCGAGCTTTTTGTGGAATATCTGAACGAAACCGCAGGTGCCGATTACAGCACAGAGCCTATTCTCTGTTCTATCGACAACACCATAGCTCCTATTTATATGACTACGGCATGGGGTTATTCCTTATCGGGCTATTTGTCCGCAAAATACAGATGCCACCAGAATTATGCCAGATTCCTGAATAATAAGAATACGCTGACTTTTGAAGGGATGAATGCTATTTTCTCAAAAATAGAGCCTGAAAAGCGTGACAATTATGACCGAGAATATATAGATAAGCTGTATACCGCTCATATGTCTGCAGGCGGCGAAAAAACGCCCGAGGCTGATCTCAGCAGACTTTTTGAAGGACGTAATGTTGTTATTATCGCACCGGGCAGGACAACATCGGTAGAATCTGAAAGACAGAAGGTCTTTGATAAGGTCGAAGCCACCGATGCAATCGTGATTTCCGTAAACCACTGTCCCGAATGGATTAAATGCGATTATGTGTTTGTAAGCAATATAAGACGTTACGAAAAGCTAAGCGGAATAGAAACCGACAAGCTGATAATAACATCTAATATTAATGCACAAGCGGGCTACACAGTAGGATACGAGCCTTTGCTGTGTTCTATAGAAGCTGTCCGTGACAACGTTACACTTATGCTTATAGCGCTGCTTATAAAATCCGGAGCAAGTTCCGTTTATCTTGCCGGAGTTGACGGATATTCATTCAAGGACCGCAACTTTGCATATAGAGATATGGAAACGTATGAAGACGAGCAGGTAGCCAAAGAGCAGAACAGCGGTATATCAGCCGCAATCGCTCAGCTTTCACAGCGGATACCCGTTTCATTTATAACAAAATCACTTCTTGAAAGAGAGGAAAACCGTTCATAATGAAGGTAGTTTCTTTTGGAGAAATAATGCTCAGACTATCGCCAGACGGATATTACAAATTGTTTCAGAAGCCGGAGCTTAATACATCGTTTTGCGGTGCTGAAGCTAATGTAGCCGTTGCCCTCAGTAATTTCGGAGACGAGGCTGAATTTGTGACCGCACTTCCCGATAATGATATAGGCAGAGCGGCTTGCAGAGAGCTTATGAGATATGGCGTAAAGACGGATAATATAGTTTATACGGGCGACAGGCTCGGAATATTCTTTGCCGAGAAAGGCGCAAGCCAGCGTCCCTCAAAGGTGATATACGACAGAAAGAACAGTGCGATAGCATTGGCTGACTCTTCGTCGTTTGATTGGGAAAAGATATTTGACGGTGCGGATTGGTTTCATATTACGGGAATCACTCCGGCACTTTCCGACAGCCTTGCAAAAATTTCTGTCGACGCCGTAAAAGCCGCCAAAAAAGCGGGTCTTACCGTAAGTTGCGATATAAACTACAGAAGCAAGCTGTGGAGTGCAGAAAAGGCACGTCCCGTAATGACCGAAATAATGAAGTACGTTGATGTCTGCATAGGAAATGAAGAGGACGCTGAGATAGTGTTCGGAATAAAAGCAGGCACTACGGATGTCACAAAGGGACAGCTTGATACAGACGGCTATAAAAAGAGCCTTCAGACCGTTGCTGAAACATTCGGCTGTAAAATAGTTGCCTACTCACAGAGAAAGAGTTATTCCGCAAGCGATAACGGCTGGTCGGGAATCATTTATGATGATGAAAAAAAGCAGGTTTATACATCTGCACAATATGATATAAGAATTACAGACAGAATAGGCGGCGGCGATGCATTTGCGTCGGGGCTTATTTATGCTCTGCACAACAATATATCGCCGGCGAACGCTATTGAAACAGCTGCTGCGGCAGGCTGTCTTGATCAGACGCTTGAAGGCGATTTCTGTCTGTTCGGAATTAATGATGTGTTTGATCTTGCCGGTGGAAATTCGTCGGGAAGAGTAAAGAGATAAAAAGAAAGGAATTTAATTATCAATGAGTAGCGGTGAAAACAACAGCAAAAAAATCGCAATTTTCGTTTCACACAGAATCGATCTTAAAAGTATGGTGATTGACAATCCTTTATATGTACCCGTAAGATGCGGTGCGGCACTTGACGAGAACGATGAAGGCAACGCCATAATGGGCGATAACACAGGCGATAACATATCCGAGAAAAGAATTTCTTTTTGTGAGTACACAGTTCAGTATTGGGCGTGGAAAAATTATGATGCGGATTATTACGGACTTTGTCACTACAGAAGGTATCTTTCGTTTATGGATTCCTTTATGCCGGGCAATGACTACGATGTACGAATGGAAAACAACCTTTCGGTACGCATCGCAGAGTTATATCAGCTTTTCAATAAGTCAAAGATGGAGAAGGAGATCTCATCCTATGACGTTATTGTCGGCAAGGCTTTCGATACGACAAAGATCACCAGAGTACGTCCCAGAAACAGTGTAAAGGAGTTATGGTACGCATCAAGAAATCTTGTCGATCCTATAGCTATCGATACATTGATAAAGATAATAGAAGACAGACACCCCGAGCTTGTTGAATCTATGAATGAGTATTTTGCCTCAAAGTATTACAGAGGCTATAACTGCTTTGTAATGTCAAAGAAGATATTCAACGAATACAACAAGGTGCTTTTTGACATACTCTTTGAGTTTGATAAACAGTTTGACACCACCGGCTATGAGGGTAACAAGCTCAGAGCCACAGGCTATATGGGCGAGATTGTATACGGCGTTTATATGTGGTATCTTCAGCATCACACCGACTGCAAGTTCCTTGAGCGTCAGATTGTATATTTCAAGAACACCGAAGCAGATCCCGATGCAAATACCCTTGCACAGCGTACTCTGTCATACAAGAAACCCAACGATGACATCAAGATTTTCGTTTCGCACAGAATGGATCTTGACAGTGCCGTGATAGGTAACCGTATATTTGAAAACTATAAGTGTAATGCAGGCTCGGCAAGATGCTTCCTTAAAATGAACGGCGATGACACCGGCGACAATATCTCCGATCTTGCAAAGTATTTCTCGGAGCTGAGTGTTCAGTATTGGGCGTGGAAGAATGCCGATGTAAATTACTACGGCCTTTGCCACTACAGACGTTATCTTTCATTCAGCAATAAGAAGTTTGACCAATGCTCAAGAGGCTACATAATCGAAAATATGCTCAATGACGAGAGCGTAGAGAAGTACGGCCTTAAAGACTATGACGGTATGGCAAAGCAGATAAAGAAATACGATCTTATCACAGGCGGAAGCATGAATGTTGATGAGATGGATTTCCTTTTTGGCGGAAAACGTGCACATTGCATCAAGGATATATTCATGATTCAGGAGCATTTATTCGATAAAAGCGCACCTGAGCTTACACTTAAGCTGGTTGATGAGCTTTACCCCGAATATTCTAAGGCTGCCGAGGAATATATGGCTTCAAAGAAGTACTATGCGTACAACTGCTTTGTAATGTCAAAAGAACTGTTCAACCGCTTCTGTACATTTGAATTCGGCGTACTGTTCGAATTCATGAAAAGATTTGATTTGTCAAAATATCAGGGTACCAAAATGAGAACGCCCGGCTATATGTCTGAGGTTCTTTACGGTATCTTCATATACTGGGTATTAAAGCAGAGAAAGTACAAGGTAAAGGAAAATCAGCTTGTATTCTTCAGAGAAACCAATGCCGCAAAGTGCAAGGTTACTCCTGCAAAAACAGCGGCTACTCCCAAAAAGCCCAAAAAAGACGAAAGCGTTTTAAAGAAGATAATGAGAAACACCTTCCCTGCATATCGTGTTGCTTTACGCAACGAGGAAAGACTCGGCGCACTGGTTGCTTCTGTTAACGATCTTCAGAAAAAGTCTACAGAACACAGCGTGCTGCTTGCGAGAACCGTAAAGGTTTGTCAGAGCACTGCTCCTAAGAGCGTACAGGCAGCGGCCGCTAAGCCTCCTATCATCGCTACCAGTCTTCGCAAGGATATATGGGATGCAAAAACGCTCACTTCAAATATTAATCTCAATATTGCCTGCCTTGCAAATGAGATACACGAAACTCATAAGAAGTCATTCGGCGAGTTCAGAAATATCAATACCGGCAGAGATGTTGTTGTAATGGCATCAGGACCTTCAATGAAATACTACAAGCCCATTCCCGGTGCCGTACATATAGGTATGAACGCTTCATTCTTAAATCCTGATGTTGATATTGATTACTATTTTACCACCGATTACGAAAGCCGTGCTCCGTGGTTTGAAAAGCTGAAGGAATACGATTTTGTCAAGTTCTTCGGTCAGTATTCTACCGGTGAATACAGAGATAAATTCCAGGTATCAGAGAAGATCATCAGAGAGAATAACGGTAGAAGATTCTTCCAGGCGGCTCCCAGCGAGGATATACATATCAATATAGAATTCTATCCCCTTATGGCATTCTATTCAATTGCATTCCAGGCTATCCACTTTGCGCTCTTTACCAATGCGAAAAGAATTTATCTTGTTGGTTGCGACTGCACCAATGCAGGATATTTTGACGGTAGCAAGCAGAGATTGTCCGATCTTGTAGCAAAGACAAGTGTTCCACACTGGTTAGACGGCTACCGGAAGGTCAAGGCGTTTGTTGAACGCTTCTATCCGGATACAGAGATTATATCCGTTAATCCTATGGGTCTCAGAGGACTTTATTCAGACGTTTATACGGATGACTTCATAGCAGATCATCCTGAAATAGATAGCAGTAAAGTAACACGTCTTAACAGCACACAGGAGGAAAAATGAAAGTTGTAATACTCGCCGGAGGTTTCGGCACAAGAATAAGCGAAGAAAGCCAGTTCAAGCCCAAGCCCATGGTAGAACTCGGCGGTATGCCTATAATATGGCACATAATGAAGCTCTATTCAGCTTACGGCTTCAATGAATTCGTTATATGTGCAGGTTACAAACAGCACGTTATAAAGGAGTATTTTGCAGACTACTTCCTGCATACATCCGATATTACATTTGACTTCACAAGCGGCAAAAACGAGATGATTGTTCACCGCAACAGCTCGGAACACTGGAAGGTTACCGTAGTGGACACAGGTCTTAACACAATGACCGGTGGACGTGTAAAGCGTATAAAGGAGTATATCGGCAACGAGCCGTTTATGCTGACATACGGCGACGGCGTTTCCGATGTCAATATAGCCGAACTTGTCGAGTTCCATAAAAGTCACGGAAAGCTGGTAACAATGTCGGCTTACAACCCCGGACAGAGATTCGGTGTTCTTGACATTGATGAAAGCGGAAGAATAAATGAATTCCGTGAGAAGACATCCGGCGACGGAAGCCTTATCAATATCGGCTATATGGTATGTCAGCCCGAATTCATCGATTACATAGACGGCGACGAAACCGTTCTTGAAAAGAAGCCCCTTGAAACAGTAGCAAAGCTCGGTGAGCTTATGGCATATAAGCATACAGGCTTCTGGCAGTGCATGGATACTGTAAGAGAAAAAGAACAGCTTGAGAAAATGTGGAACAACAACAATGCTCCCTGGAAGATTTGGAAATAATGGGTAAATTATCCGATAAACTTGCGGGATTTTTCGGAAGATTATTTCCGATGTCACGCAACAAGACAATAAAGCTCAACAACGAGATAAGGCAGACAGAAAGCGAGCATTTTGCACAGCTTTGTGAAATGCTCGGTTTTCTTGAAAACAGCCTGAATACTTGCACGGATATATGCCGTGATAATGCGGAGCAGATAAAACTGTGCCGTCAATCGTTGCGTACATTGGAAGATAATCAGGTTAAATTCGGTGAGTCTACCGCATCAAAACTCAAAGAAATAAAACTTGATATTGAAAATCTGAAAAATCAAAATGAGTGTATCGGCGAAAAACTGAGTAACGAAATATCAGAGAAATCTGCCGGAATATCCGGTGAACTTATCGGCTGTATTTCACATCACACAGAGAAGATACTCGGTTGTATAACCGACTGCGACAAGCGTTCTTCCGATAGTGATAAGCACATTGTCGAACTTATTGAAAACGGCATATCTGAAAACAATAAGCACGCAGGAGAAATAAAAGCGTTCAACAACTCGCTTTCCGGTGATATTAAGTCGCTTTCCGACAGCGTTACCGCAGGCTTCGACAAGACCTCAAAGACGGGCGAATACGCACAGTCTTTGCTTGATGCAGAGAATACGGCAAATACGATCCGCCGTGAGATGAATCTGTTCAAAAGGCAGTCATATCTCAGAAAATTGTATTTTCATCCCGGTGAACGTGAAGCTCTGGCAAAATTGTTCAGTGACGCTATGAACAGAGAGGACAGCGCACAACGATTCAGCGCACTTATAAGCGGACTTGACAACGAGAGCAGAAATACCGTTTCCGATATAATTCATCGTATGGGAATGATAGCGGACGGCAACAAGTCCTTGCAGGATGTCTATACACAGCGTGAGCAGGAAGAATTCGTTCGTATGAATGATGAATTCAGTTCAAAGATAGTAAAGTTGAACGATAATCTTTATTATTACAACGGTTATTATCTCCCCGTTAACCAGTTTGACAGCAGCGTATTCTTCACAAGATACGGAATAGATAAGCTGACCACGCTAGACAGCGTGAGAAATAAGCATATAATCGACGCAGGCGGATATGTCGGTGACACGGCGCTTCTGTTCTCGTCATATACGGATAAGAACATTCATGTATTTGAGGCTTCTCCTTCAAATATGGATATTATCCGTGAAACGATAAGGCTGAATCATCTTGATAACATAGTGCCTGTAAGCAAAGCACTGGGCGAGAAAAGCGGCACGGCAACATTCAGCCTGGGTGAGCGCAATTCCTGCAAATCCCTTGTTGAACGTCCCGGTTATAATTATCCGGATCATATCGAAGTTCCCGTTGTTACTCTTGATGATTATGTACGGGAAAACGATCTCGAGGTCGGTCTTATAAAGGTGGACATTGAAGGAGGTGAGCAGCTGCTGCTCAGGGGCGCTGTCGAAACTATCCGCACACAGCACCCGATACTTCTTATCAGCATCTATCATTCGGCAAACGATTTCTTTGAAATTAAGCCTATGATAGAGAAAATGTGCGGTAAATACACTTTCAGAATAGTTAAACCCGCTAATCCGGCTATTGCACTTGAAACAATACTGTTAGCCGAGGTCAGAGATGAAAGCGGCGAAAATATTATTAATTCGTAAAGGAAAAATCAATATGGATATGTCATTTTACAAGGGTAAAACTGTACTGATAACAGGTCACACAGGCTTCAAGGGAAGCTGGATGTGCAAACTGCTTTCTATGGCAGGAGCAAAAGTTATCGGTTATTCTCTCAATCCCCCCACAACGCCCTCTCTTTTTGAGCTTTCCGGAGTTGAGAAGGAAATAGTTTCGGTTATAGGCGATATAAGAGATCTTGCAAAGCTGAACGAAACAATGCAGAAGTACCGCCCCGAAATAGTAATTCATATGGCGGCACAGCCCATAGTAAGAGAAAGCTACGCAGAGCCTGTCTACACATACGAAACAAATGTTATGGGTACTGTCAATATATGCGAGGCTGTAAGGCTGTGCGAAAGCGTAAAATCATTCGTAAACGTAACCACCGATAAGGTTTACAAGAACAACGAATGGGAGTGGGGATACCGTGAAAATGACGCACTTGACGGCTATGATCCTTATTCCAACTCAAAGAGCTGCTCGGAGCTTGTAACAAGCTCTTATATAAAGTCGTTCTTCTATAACCGTGACATTGCGGTTTCGACCTGCCGTGCAGGTAACGTTATCGGAGGCGGCGACTTTGCAAAGGACAGAATCATCCCTGATTGCGTAAGAGCAATGGAGGCTAAGCAGGAGATAACAGTAAGAAATCCTTATTCGACACGTCCCTATCAGCACGTTCTCGAGCCGGTCGTTACATATCTTGTACTTGCGATGAAGCAGTATGAGGACAAGAGCCTTGCCGGTAATTATAATATCGGTCCGGATGATTGCGACTGCGCCGCTACAGGCGAGCTTGTCGATCTGTTCTGTTCACACTGGGGCGACGGCGCTTCGTGGAAAAACGTTGCGGATAAGAACGCTCCCCACGAGGCAAATTTCCTCAAGCTTGATTGCTCAAGAATAAAGCATGTACTCGGATGGAGTCCCCGCTGGCATATTTCCGACGCTATCGAAAAGGTGACCGAGTGGAGCAAGGTATATCTTTCAGGCGGCGACATTAGCGCCGTTATGGAAAAGCAGATAAACGAATATCTGGAGGTAAAGTAATGAAAAAAGCTCTTGTTACAGGTGCAAACGGCTTTGTCGGAAGTGCGCTTGTGCGTGAATTGGTAAAGAATAATGTTGAGGTAATCGCACTTGATCGTGACGGTTGCAATAACAACATACCCGAAAATGTAAGATTTGTGGCTCACGAGCTTTCCGAATCGTCAAAGCTCGCCGATATTATCCCTGACCGTGATATCGATGTATTCTATCACTTTGCGTGGGTAGGCTCGGCAGGCCCTGCGAGAGCAGACACCGCTTTACAGCTTAATAACGCTCAGTGGACGGTAGATTGTCTGCGTGTGGCAAAGGATATGGACTGCAAGAAGTTTGTATGTGCCGGCTCTATAATGGAGCATGAAACAATATCAGCCGCATTCAGACAGGGTAATAAGCCCGGTGCCGGCTACATATACGGAAGCGGTAAACTTGTTGCTCATACAATGTGCATGAGCGTTGCCGCACAGATAGGTATAGATCTTTGCTGGGCAAAGATAACCAACGCATACGGTGCAGGTGAGCTTTCACCCCGTTTTGTAAATACGACCATCAGAAAGATTATAAACGATGAGCCTTTACAGTTCACAAGCGGTACACAGAATTATGACTTTGTATATATAGACGATGTTGCAAGAGCGTTCTATCTCATCGGAGAGAACGGCAAGCCTTTCTGCCACTATCTTATAGGCAGCTCGGATGCAAAGCCGCTCAGAGAATTTGTTCTTGAGATGAAGGCTGCACTGGCTCCCGACAAGGAGTTCGTGTTCGGAGATGTTCCGTTCACAGGTGTAAATATGCCGCTGTCGGATTTTGACTGTTCAATTACAGAAAAGGATACAGGCTTCAGAGCTACAATACCCTTCGGAGAAGGCGTTAAAAAAACAATGGATTGGATTAAGGAGCAGAAATGATACAGAAGTTTGAATTCAAGGAAACAGAGATTAAGGGACTTATAGAAGTAACTCCCTTCAATGCCGATGATATAAGAGGCTGTTTCACAAAGGATTACTCGAAGGAAGTGTTCGAGGCAAACGGCATAAAGCACGATCTTGCCGAGGTTTTCTATACGACAAGCTATAAGGGTGTTATCCGTGCACTTCATTTTCAGCGTGAGAAACAGCAGCCCAAGCTGGTACGTTGCATACACGGACACGTTTACGATGTAGTAGTCGATTTACGCAAGGACAGCCCCACGTTCAAGAAGTGGCTTGCATTTGAGCTTATCGGTGAAAAGCACAACGAAATACTCGTTCCCGCAGGTTGCGCTCACGGTTATCTTGTACTTGAGGACAGCATAGTATCCTACAAGTGCGGAGAAAAATTCTACGGCGAATATGATGACGGCATTATGTGGAACGATCCCGACATTGCAGTAGACTGGAAGCTTGACAGAGTAGGCGGAATTGATAAGGTTATACTTGCCGATAAGGACAAGAATCTGCAGACCTTTAAAGAATTCATGAGCAAGTACGGTGGCTTTTGATGAGCAGTTTTGATTTTGACACCCTTATAGTCGGCTGTGGACTTTCCGGAGCGGTAATCGCCCGTCATTTAGCGGAAAAAGGCGAGAAGGTCGAGATATGGGAACGAAGGGATCATATCGGCGGCAATATGTACGACCACGTTGACGATCACGGAATACTCGTACAGGATTACGGTCCGCACACATTCCACACGAAAGAGAAATATCTTTTTGATTATATGTGCCGCTATGAGCAGTGGTCTGATTACAAGCTGACCTGCGGTGCGGTATGGAACGATACATATACCCCCACCCCCTTCAACTTTACCACGATTGATAAGTTCTTTGATAAGCAAAAGGCAGAAACGCTCAAGGCCAAGCTGACTAAGGTTTACGACGGCAGACCGACCGCCACCGTGGTCGAAGTTCTCGAAAACGAGGACGATGATATAAGAGCATACGCTCAGTATCTTTTCGATAACGATTATGCACCATATACCGCTAAGCAGTGGGGCGTATCTCCCTCTGAGATTGACCCGTCTGTGCTTAAAAGAGTACCTCTGCGTTTTTCATATGACGAGGGATATTTCGATGACGCTTATCAGGTAATGCCGGTGCATTCATTCACGGAGTTCTTCAGAAATCTGCTGAACCACGAGAATATCACGGTCAGAACCGGTGTCGAGGCGCTTGAGCGGATTACCGTAAAGGATAATAAGCTGTATGTTGACGGTGAGCCTTATAATAACATTCTTGTATATACAGGTGCGCTGGATGAGCTTTTCAGCGAAAAATACGGCAGACTTCCTTACCGTTCACTGCGTTTTGAGTATAAGTATACCGACAAGGACAGCTTTCAGGACGCTCCTGTTGTCGCATATCCTCAGGAAAAGGGCTTTACCAGAATCACAGAGTACAAGAAAATTCCCGTCCAGAATGTAAAGGGCAGTACCTATGCGGTAGAATATCCTCTCCCGTATAAGTCGGGCGAAAAGCTTGAGCCGTATTATCCCGTTCTCACAAAGGAGAGCATGGAACAATATGAAAAGTACGAGGCTCTGGCATCGCAGATTGATAATCTTATCTGTTGCGGAAGACTTGCCGATTTCAGATATTACAATATGGATCAGGCGTTAAAACGTGCGCTTGAGCAATGTGATAAAATAGATAATATATAACGAACCGTCTGAGCTGTGGGCATTGACCCACAGCTTTATTTTTTACACTTATTGCAAAACACTTTCAGCCATGTTATACTGGAATAAAAGAGGTGAGCAGATGAAAAAAAGAATAGCAAGGTCGTCCGTTTTACATATAATATTGATAATAACCGCCATAGCCGCCGCAATGCTTTGCAGACAGCTTGACAGGATCGGTACTATGCAAATATTCGGCATTATCAGAAGTCTGATATATATTTTTATGTTTCTGATATGGGGAATCACCCTGAGAAACAGGATAGTGCAGATACAGGCAAAACGCTTTATGACATCTATAGCATGGCTTATTGTGTTCTGGGTAGCTATCCGTTCGGTGAAGTTCATCATAGCCCAGAGTCCGCTCGCTGTCAGAACGCTGTGGTATATGTATTATATCCCGATGATATTTATCCCTATGTTTGCACTGTTAGTCGCTCTTTCACTCGGAAAGCCCGAAAACTACCGCCTGCCCGGAGTTACATCCTTACTGTATGTCGCTTCTGTTCTGATGGTAATATTCGTGCTTACAAACGATCTGCATTGCCTTGTGTTCAGATTTCCGGGAGAAAGGGAAATGTGGAACGACAGAGATTACAGCTATGCAGGCGGATATTACATAGTGGCAGGATATATGCTTTTATGCACAATCGGCGCATTTGTGGCTTTAATATCCAAGTGCCGTATACCAAAGGCAAGAAAAACGTTTATTATGCCGTTACTGCCTGTTGTTGCAATGGTTATCTACACGTTGCTCTATGTGTCCGGAGAAATCACGGGCGGTACGTTCATTCACAGACTGGCAGGCGATATGACTATTACCGTAAGCCTTCTTACTGCGCTTTCTTTTGAATGCTGCATACAATGCGGACTTATCCGCTCAAACACTTATTATATACAGCTTTTGCGGCCGTGTACAGTTCCTGCTTTGATTACCGACAATGATTACAATATACTCCTCTCGTCCGATTGTGCCGAAAAGATAGACCGTGAAATAATGCAGATGGCAAAGTCCTCTCCCGTAATGCTCAGCAACGGAAAACGTCTTTCCTCCGCAAAGATAAAAGGAGGCTATGTCTTGTGGCTGGACGATCTTTCCGAGCTTATTGAGGTAAACGACAAGCTGGCGGAGGCTAAGGACGATCTTAAGGATGATTATGATCTGATTTGCGAGGAATACGATCTCAGAAACAGAGAGGCTCACATACTTGAGCGTGACAGGATATATGACAGGATCAGCCGTGAAACGTCAGGTCAGATAGCTGTATTGAACAGCCTTACAGACCGCTTTGAGATGTCGGAGGATGAAGATGAGCGCAGAAAGCTATTGGGTAAGATGGTGGTAATCGGCGCTTATCTAAAGCGCAGGAACAATCTCATATTCATATCGGAAAGAAGCAGTATGATAAGTGAAAAAGAGTTGTATCTTGCATTCCTTGAGCTTACGGATAATCTTGAGCTGTACGGCGTGACCTGCGGACTAAATATCAGATTAAATAAGTCTGTGCCGGCTGTGGCGGTAATGGAAATGTTCGATACATTCGAAAAAATGATTGAGCTGTCACTGGATAATTTATCGGCTGTGAATATATCCGTGACGTTAAATGACGGTATATTCACAATGACGGTCACTGCTGAAAGCAGTACGGATTTTAATGTAATGAACGGTGATTTTGTAACGGCGGTATGTGATGATGACGGCGAATGGCAGATTGTATACAGAAGGGAGGCTGGAAGATGCAAGGCTTAGGCAGACGTTATCTGTTACGCAGGACGGTAAAAGACGCATTTGATAATCTCCCATCGGGTATATGTTTTTTCGACAGCAACGGAATAGCGGTCCTGTGCAACAGGCAAATGGACAGGCTGATATATGAATTGAAAGGCTTTGATGTACAGTGCCTCAGCGAACTGCAGGATATATTTTCGGAGCATAACAGCGGCTCGGTCGTACTTGTAAAGGGAAAAGCGTGGCGCTTCAGGCTTGATGTGATTTCGCTGAACGGCATCGGTTACTATACGCAGGTAACAGCAACAGATGTTGACGAGTTGTACAGACGTCAGCTTCAGCTTGAAGAAAGCAGCAGAAAGCTTGAGCGTGCCGGCAGACGAATGCGAAAGCTGACAGAGAATATAAGAACGGTTATCCGTGAAGAAGAAATACTCAGTATGAAGATTCGTGTACACGACGATATAGGCAGGAGCGTAATTGCGACCCGTAATCTGCTGTCAAATAACAGACCGACAAGCGAGCTTGACCTTACAGCGTGGAAGAATGCTGTAAGACTTCTTATGAGGGACAACGAAAAAAGCTACGGAGCAAACAGCTATGATATATCCGGTCAGCTAAAGGAAACATCGTCTGTTCTCGGAATTGAAATAAACGTTGAAGGAGATATTCCCGACCCGTTTTATTACAAAATATTCATAACGGCTGTCAGAGAGTGCGCAACGAATGCTGTACGTCACGCAGGGGCGACAAAATTGAACGTTAAATGCAGTAAAAGCGGCGGCAGACAATGGGTAGCCCTGTCCAATGACGGAAAAGCACCGGTCAGCACCGTCACTGAAGGCGGCGGCCTTTCGTCACTGCACGACAGAGTAGAAAAAAGCGGCGGAACTATGAGCATTAATTCATATCCGTATTTCGAGCTTGTAATTTCATTTCCGCTCAACAAGGAGGTAACACTATGACACAGGTACTGATTGTAGAAGACCAGAAAATGATAAGGGAAAGCCTTGAAAATCTTGTAGCACAGGCAGATGATCTTTCTCCGGCAGGCTCGCTTTCTTGTGCGGCGCTTGCCGAGCAATACTGTATGCGTGGTAATATCGACCTGATATTAATGGATGTATGTACGGAAAATGATGAGAGCGGATTTGTCGCTGCGGAAAAAATAAAAAAACGCTTCCCCTCGATAAAAATTATCATCATAACCTCAATGCTTGATTACAGCTATCTTGATAAGGCGAGAAAAGCAGGTGCAGAGAGCATCTGGTTCAAGGATGTAAGCGCAGAGGAGTTACTCAGAGTTATAAAGAGGACGATAGACGGAGAAAGCGTATATCCCGATAAAATGCCCGAAATACCTGTAGGAAACGCTACCAGCTATGAGTTTTCCGATGCGGAAATCAGAGTTCTGCGACTGCTGGTCGAAGGTATGACGTATAAGGAGATGGCACAGGAGCTTTGTGTTACTCCCGATTGTGTAAAGGCACACGTCAGCAGTATGCTTTCTAAAACCGGTTATTCATCAAAAACAAAGCTCGCCGCAGTTGTTACATCAAAAAAACTGATTGTTAACGGATTTTGACAGAAATTTCTTGCATTTACTTTTATTTTACCCATTTGGGTAATGGCTTAAATGGAATGGTATGGTATAATAACCTCAGACAGATAAACCGCATAAGCGGATTATCCCGTGCAAAAGCACGGTAGGCGGTTACCCGCCTGTCTGAGGACATTTTATCATCAAATCCTTTTGCCATAGGCAAAAGCACGGCGTACCGCCGTGTCGGCTTACGCCGATTTGATTTGTGATATAATAACCTCAGACAGATAAACCGCATAAGCGGATTATCCCGTGCAAAAGCAC